>Ga0209017_10001089_pt1 | contig 22277 bp, 20 predicted proteins | sample YNPBryunderm2012_FD_185812 | JGI IMG/M metagenome (GOLD analysis project Ga0209017, IMG submission 185812) | Anoxygenic and chlorotrophic microbial mat microbial communities from Yellowstone National Park, USA - YNP Bryant MS undermat 2012... ... | reverse complement strand
GATGTCCTCGAGATCTTTGAGCGACTAGCGGGCACCCCGCAGCGAGGGAAAATTCTGGCCTTGACTTATCTCTGTCGCTTGCCGACACCGCTCCCAATCGAAATCCGCCGTCAGGCCTTGCCGATGCTTTCCGAAAAAGTCATTCCGATGAGTGTCCGTCTCACAGCAGCTGGTCAACTGCTGGAAAGTGTTCCGGACCGCCCGGAGACAATTCGCCCGATCTTGCGAGCGGCAACCCGGGGACTTTCCCGATCACGAAGGCTTGAATATCTGATTCAGTTGCAAAGCCGGGTCCGCCGTTGCCAATCGCTGGATCACGTTGTGAACCAGACGGAAGCTTCCGTCAAGTTGCGTTGTCCGAAATGTCCGAAAAAACTCACACGAACGGAGTTGATTCGCCACCTCTGGCAAGAACATCGTCTGCTGTTCGATCACGGCCGAGCGCTCGAGCCACGGCGTCGGCTGGAATCGCTGATCGACCAGGCGGCAATTCAGTCGAGCCTCACACAACAGGCCGTGTCTGCGGAAGCGCTTGACGCTGTTTTCGCCGCCGCCGCCGTTTATTTCCCCAAGCAACCACCGCGGCGGATGCTGCAAGCCATCGCCGCCCGCTCGATGAAAGATCGATCGCAGTTGCAAACGCTTTTGCAGGAAGCCGCTGAGTTGCACTGCGGTCTTTGCCCCGTGTGTCTCGATCGCATTCCTGATCCGGTGCTGCCGCTGCCCGGCCCGCTGAACTTATCCCCCACAGCCCTGCAGGGCGAAGGATATCGACTCACTTTAAGCCAGCGGTGTGGTCACCGCTCGGTCACCATTGCGACGCCGAACACCGCCCCGATCAGCTTTCCCGAGCGTCCAGCCTGGTCAGCCCGATCGCTCGGGGCAATTCTCGCTTTTCCCCTGGTATGCCTGGGAATGATCGCCGCGTGCCTGTCATCCCGACCGCTTGATTTCGCGCTCGGCTTCACCGTCCCGGCCTGGCTTGTTTATCTGGCCGTGCGCTTTTTCAAGCCGCCGTTACCGGAGCCAAGGAAACTGCTGGTCGATCGTGCCTGGGTTGCTCTTGTGCCTCAAATCGGAAGAAAACCTGCCGCCTTGCGGTTCCTGATCCGCTTATGCCAGACGAGTCTTACGGAGGGGACACCGAGCGAGCGGATGCGGGAAGTCTGGGAACTCGTCGATAAAGCCGCCCTTCTCGCGGATCGCGGCCCCCTTCCACAGCAATTATTTGCGGCCGCGCGAGTGTTGCAAGTTCACGATGCCGCTGTCGAGGGCCGCGAGCGAATTGCTGGCCTCCTCAGCGTCTTCGAACCTGTATTCCAGGGACAGTATCCTCTTTGCTACATTGAAGCGGCATCGGCTTGCCTTGACCACGCACCGCCATTACTGCTCGGCGATCGCCGACGCCTTGCCATCCGATTGACTAGCGCCGCGTTTGCGGCCGGTCTCTTCCCCGGCGATCTTGTCGCGATTGCCCGCTTTTGCCCGCGATTCCGCCACTGGATACTTCCCGAAGATCCGCTCGATCTGCACGGTCTGTTTCGTCTCTGGACGGAACGTCAGACACGTCCCTGGCAAGTGATTGGCCCTGCCGACACGATTTTTGACGTGGCGGCCACGGACCCAGTTGAAGCTCGAACCATCCTCGCGGCACATCCGGACGCTTTGCTCCGGTTACGCCTCGATCCTCGGATCGAAGCAGAACTCGGTCCGGTCATGATCAGCCGCAGCGGTGTGATCATCGGCAATGTCGTCACGGCCAACCCGGAGATTCCGCTCAATCAGGTGAAGTCCGCACGGGGCGGCTGGGAATTACTTGTCGGGCGGAGCCGGCTTCCGCTGCAACGGAAAATGCCGGCCGGAAGCCTGGAGATCCTCCGCGCCTGGATCGCGTTTCGAACACGGACATTGATGCCGCTGATCGAGCACAACCCACGACTCTTTGTCTCGGCTCGCCTTCCTGGCTTGCTCAGTTCCCTGATGGAAACCTGCCCCAACTGTCGCACCGTAAGCGTAATATCTTCCGGGATGCTGGGAGTACGCTGGGAAGAGGCGATCTCCGGCCGTGGCTAATCGCAAGCAGCCATGAGCCGCAGCCGCAGCGGTTGGAGCCGAGGCCTTGCAACGAAAGCAGCCGTACGTTTCACTGCAAAAATGTGAATCTCTATGATAACGTCACGAAATCCGTATCCAAGTTTTGACGGCAACGGGTCAAATGGATTGCTCACCGTAGTTTGTCATTTACCGGCGACAGTGCGGATCCAGTGAAATTGTTCTGCTGGGGTTTGTTGCAAATCCTTCCATACCAGGACGAGCAATGCCCCTAAGATGCCATAACAAACCGTGGTCTCCAGCCACGACGTCGACAATAACTTGACAGCACTCCCGGCGGAGGATTTCAACTTCAGGCGGAGGCCATGAAAGTCCACACTGTAAAGCTCATCGAGAATCAAGTGCGAGAAAAAGCCCAACATCACCCCCAGGGCCAGAAACAGGCGTAATCCGCGATCCGGGCTGGCATATTCGAGATAAACAATCAAACCTGCAATCAACATTGCCGGAAGACTGTGGAACATCCCGCGATGCACGGTCATTCTGCGGAGGATTTGCGGCAACCCGTACCGGATCAGCAAGTACAGCCCGACCAGCGTTGCCAGGACTCCTTCCTGCGATAGACCAGCCGACAATAATCGTGGCACCAGCAAAAGCGGCAACACCGCCGCAGCTAAGCCTGTCAGTTCCCGGACCGGCCGACCCGATTCACTATCCAGATCCGGCAACATCCCTCCGACGGCGGTCAAGGCCGTGGCCAGGATGGCGGTTTCTGGCCCGAAGCCGCACGGCCGCACGGCGGCCGCCCCATACAGCACACCGACGGTGGCTGACACCGACAGGTGCATCCGGAAACCAGCCATGATGACTCCTTTCTCGCAACACAGCGGCATCCTGCAGAAAATCTGTTCACCTGTACGGATGATTCAAATACAATCAGTTCAGGAATCCGTCCAGGTGTCAGGAGGCTAGACCATGACAAATCAGGACATCGCCCGCAAACTTCAGGCTCATGCCCGACAACTGGCTTATGCCGGCGACAATCTGTACCGGATTCGGGCGTTTCGTCAAGCCGCAATGGCAGTCCTGAGGTTGCCCCAGCCCGCGGAGATGGTGCTGTCCCGATTTGGCCGCAAAGGATTAGCGCAGTTGGCCGGGATTGGCTTGTCCACGGCTACTGCGATCGAGAACTGGCTCCGAGAAGCAAACTCTGCGCAAGATCAGCCCAAGCTAGAAGCAGCCCGGCCGCCGCTCACTCGCCACGGCGAGTGAAATCGACAAGCACCAGTTCGCCAGCGCGAAATGTGACTTTTTGCATCCGAGATTCAAGAACACCTTGTTGACGTGTCTCAATCTTCATCAGATACGAAAAGTCTTGTTCCACCGGCAACAGCGGTGTGAAAAACTCACGAATCAGTTCCGCTCGATCGTTTTTTTGCCCATCGATGTACAGAACCGATCCGGGTGGAAGCTTTACCGTAATTCGTGCTCGTTCCCGCTTCGGCTCCGTGGTAACCAGATTCCCAGTTTCCGAAGAACTAGACACGTTCATGGTCGGCCGATGAAACAGAAACGGATTTTTCTGACTGCTGCTGTTCCCCGAGGTCGTTGCCACAACAGCGGATTCTTCTTGATTGGCTGTCGTCCGTGCGGTGACCGGCCGGAACTCTGGCGATGAGCGAGAATCCGGGGAAGATTGTGTGGCAGCAGGAGCAGTCGCTGGCGCGGAAGACTGAGCCGGGCTGACCACTCGACCAGCCGCGGCCAAATCGGTGAATTGCAGCGTCACTTGCGTTCCGGCGCGAACCGCTACTCGCCGTGATTGTGTAATCGTCTCGCCATCTCGAATGTATTCAGCTCGGAATGTGTAATAAAAATCCTGACCTGCGGGAAGAACCGGTGTCACAAATCGACGCTCGTCGGAGGAAAGCCGCAACCTTTGCCCTTCCGCATACAGGATGGCATCCGCGGGCAGACGGACAAGCACAGTGGCTCGAGCCGGGGTCGCGGATACAGTCGAGGCCGCGCCCCGGTTGAAGGATGTGCCGGGATTTTCCCCGACACTCGGTGGGGGAGCCGCCGGGGACGGGGTTGCCGGAGGCACGCCTGTGGCCGGCGGCGAGGTCGGCAACGGCGGAATCGGAGTGGGCATCGTCGATGGACTGGGAAATGTCGGCACCTGCCCGCCAAGAATCGGGGGAGTCTCTAACGTCGGGCTCACCAAAGGTGACCCGACACATGGACAACCTTCACACTCCCCGCCGGCAAAGGAAATGGCAGGAACGGGAGTCGCCATTCGACTCGGGACAGGAGCGTAGGGAACGCTCATGCCCCCGCCACAACAGGTATACGTACCCACACAGGAGCCATAACAGGCAAAACTTCTGCCGACACACGAACCGTAGCACGATTCTCGACGGGAAAAGAATGCCCGAATCCGGCTGCCAAATCCCCGACAGGAACCCGAGCACGAGCCATAACAGGCATAGCTGGTCCCCTGGCAGGAGCCATAACACGCCCCGAAACAGGAACCCGAACAGCCACCACACCCGGCACAGCTTTGCGATCGAGAACGAAACAAGCCACCGAAATCGAGAGCATCCGGGCTGCTACTGAAGGCGGTCATCAATATCAGGGTATACATCGCGAGAAACTCCTGCTCGAAGCACCGCAGCCTGCGGAATAGATAAACTGGGTAATCTGAGTGCTCGATGCAGGAAAAATAACCCGCACTTCAGAGCGGTCAAAACAACTTCAGGAAAAGTTTCTTGTGTTTTTCGTCTGACTGAACTCGGCTCCCGTGCAATGCGTCCTCCCGGTATAATCGGCACATCCGCTAGGCATCGCGGTTGATCAACCGTGATGATTGTGCCGACTTTTCTTCGAGGTGGCTCGATGTCCCGCTGGAATGCTGCCTGGTTGATCGGCCTGCCGCTGCTCTTTGTTTTCGGGCTGGTGGTGGTCGCTCAGGCACCCCCGCCCTCCAACGATTACGAACTTGTGCGGACAATTGTCGACGTCCTTGCGGAAATCGAGCAAAATTATGTCCGGGCCTTAACTCCTGAAGAAAAACGCAAGCTCGTTGAAGATATGATCAACGGCGGTCTCGAACGCCTCGATCCGCATTCCCAGTATTTCAATCAGGAGGAATTGCAACAGTTCGAGACGCAAAGCGAAGGGCAGTTTGGGGGCATTGGGGTTTTGTTGATTAAAGATCCGAAAACCGGCTACCTTAAGGTGGAAACCCCCATGCCCGGGACGCCGGCCTACGAGGCGGGGATTCAAGCAAACGACCTTATTCTGAAAGTCGATGGGCATTCCACACGAGAATTACGCCTCGAAGAAGCTCGAAATCTTATCAAAGGGAAATCCGGAACAGAAGTCGTCTTGACGATCCTCACCGAGGGTGCGACGGAGCCCAAAGAGTACCGATTGAAACGTGGCACCATCGAATTGCACCCGATCATGGGGGTACGTCGTAACCCTGCAGAACCGGCCAAGTGGGATTATCTCCTCGATCGTAAATCCGGCATCGCCTTGGTCCGGATCCTGGCATTCAATGAGAAAACGGTCGCCGAACTGAAAGCAGCGGTTGAATCCGCCCAAGCAGCCGGGGCACAGGCCTTGATTCTCGATTTGCGTGATAACCCGGGAGGACTGTTGACGCAGGCAGTGCAGGTCGCCGACCTATTTCTGAACGATGGCACAATCGTCAGCACTGGAAGCAAACGCAACGGCGGCGAAACCCGCATCCGCCGAAGCTGGAGCGCTAAACCCGGCGATACCATCTTCGAGCCCGCTGCGAGTCATCCGATCGCGGTGCTGATCAACGGCAACTCCGCAAGCGCTAGCGAAATTGTCGCCAGTGCTCTGCAAGATCATGGCCGAGCCATCATCGTGGGGGAACGAAGCTACGGTAAGGGCAGTGTCCAAAAAATCTTCCCCCTCCAACACGACCGGGCTGCTCTCAAATTGACGACTGAAGTCTGGCTGACACCGAAGGGCAAAAATATCCATCGCTGGCCCGATGCAACAGATGACGACGAGTGGGGTGTCCGACCCGATCCGGGACTGGAAATCCGCATGACCGACGCACAACGCCGGGACTACCTGGAACACCTTCGCAAACTCGACATGATCCAGGGTAAACCCGGGCTGGTCAAACCGATGACACCACCCGCGGAGGAGAAACCGTATCTCGATCCGGTCCTTGAAAAAGCGATTGAAATCCTCAAGCAACGACTTCAAGAACGGCCGCCTCAAGCTGGATGAGCCGACCCTGCCAGTCCGGAACAGTGCAAATGATTGTTGTCTTGTTTGACATCGATGGCACGCTGGTCCGCACGGGTGGTGCGGGCAAAGCCGCCATTGAAGCCGCGCTCGTCGAAGAATTTCAGGTGGAGCTGGCTGCCGATGGGGTCCTCTACAGCGGACGAACCGATCGTGCCATCAGCAAAGACTTGCTGCGAATCCACGGCGTTCCGATCAGTGACGACAACATCAATCGCCTGCTGAACAATTATCTGCAAAGACTCCCGGCTGCCTTGACGAGAATCCCGGGCAAAATCCTTCCTGGCGTCGACGATTTACTAACGCGATTGCAGCCTCACCCGGCCATTCGTCTCGGCTTGCTGACCGGCAATGTTCGCCTGGGCGCCCGGCATAAGCTCGCCCATTTTGGCCTGTGGGAATACTTTCACTTCGGTGGATTTGGCGATCATTATGAAGATCGTGACGATGTTGCTCGGGCAGCTCTTCGCGAGGCGGAACAACAATGCGGCGAGCTGACACCAGACCAGGTCTGGGTGATTGGCGACACCCCGCTGGATGTTCGTTGCGCCCGAGCCATCGGAGCCCGTTCGATCGCAGTGGCCACAGGATGGCATAGTCTCGAAGAACTTCATGCCACTGGTGCGGACTACGTCTTGCCCGATCTGACAGAGCCCGAGTCGCTGCTGGCCTTGTGGCTGTGAACTTTGCAGGGGAAAATCGACTTGCAACCGCAGGCCGGGAGGAACAGTGCTTGCCGGCAACAAAGGGAAAAATTGCGGTGGCCGATGCCTTCTCCGCGATGTCGCAGCTTATTCGCTCACTTCGATATGAAACTCTAGCCAGTTTTCCTCACCCGGGCGAATTTCCCGCCGTAATCCTGCTTGATCCGGCCGCCGCAACGACGGGGGAAATCGGGCATATTCTGGGGAATTGCGTCCGGGTGAAGGTGGATCGGCAATGGCTACGCGGTACCACCCAGGCGGGACACGAGGGGAACCATCGTTGATCAGCCGGTATTCTCCGCGATCGTTCAGGGATGCTGTGAAGCTCGGCCCGGCTTTGCCTCGTTCCGAGTCGGGGACAAAGACGATCACACCGCCGATCAACGGTTGCCCCTGGAACGTCACTCGACCAGCAACGGATGCTGGAGTCTGGGCAACCTTTTCCCCGCATCCTCCCGTGATTAAGACGCTGAGAAGTGCCAGCCGTGCCCATCGCGAGGCATCGACCACGGTTGTACCCCTTAGCCGGAATCGCGTTGCCTTGGCAACGATTGTTGCCGTGATTCAATTTAAGTATCGGCTTTGTCCCTCGGTCGGCTTGAGAAGCTTCGTTCGCATTGACGAGTTAGGCAGGATAAGGTAGAAATCCACACTCACGAAAGCGGGTCAATGATAGAGGTTGATCCTAGCCTCGCCGTTCGTGGGAAATTGACAACGGAGCCAGGCATCATCCAACCAGCCAGTGGAGGGCAGTTCATGAAACGAACGATGGTGTATCTCGGGATATTGGCCGCGATGGGGATCGGAATTTACTTGGCGGGGCAAACCCGGGCCCAGGCTCCGGTGACGGCAAGCAAAGGCCGTGTGGCGGTCTTCAATGTGGCCAAAGTCATGCGCAATTACGAAAAATGGCAATACTTTGCCAAGCTGATGAACGACCGTCGCCTGGAAGCTGCCCGGCAACTCGGCAGCCTCCGCAACGAAATCGCTGAGATTCAAGCCAAGATTCAAAATCCAGCAACTCCGCAAACCGAAAAAGAAAAGCTGAGTCAATCCTTGGTCACCAAGCAACGGGAATTTGAAGATCGTGAACGACAAGCGCGAAAAACATTAGATGACGAGTCAGCGAGCCACCTGAAGGTGCTCTACGGTGAGATTCAACAAGCCGTGCGGGCCATTGTGGATACGAACGGATTTGATCTGGTGCTGGCCTATCCCGATGCGGTCACCGACGAGGAAAAAACCTCTCCGGTGTACTTCGATCTCAAGTTACGCCCTCAAGCCGCCATGCCGTTTTATGTCAGCGGCTCGGTCGATATGACCGACGTTCTGGTGTTGACGCTAAACAAGAATTTCCCACCGCCGCAGCCAGTGCAGCCGGCGAGCGGCACGAGCACAGTTCCCACCCCTGGCAAGTAACAGCCGAGCAGATCCGGTAAACTTTCAGGATCGATCCGGTCGCCGCCGGTATGGCGATGACCGGATTGGCGAATGGAACGTCAAGATTTGCGGGCAAGGAACCGAAAAGAAGCAACCAGTGACAGATGCTTAGGATTCAGCACGCGTTCTGAAAATCGGCCTGATAGCAAGGCCGGAAGTCGAGAGGCGAAGACTGTGCTTCCGATTGGATTTCGCCCCCAGCGGACGTTAGCCGCTCCGGCCGAGGTTTCCGGAGTGGGCTTCGTGACCGGCGAGCGTGTTCGCCTCCGGTTTCAGCCAGCGGGGCCAGATCACGGCGTCAAGTTTGTCCGCACGGATCGGCCAGGCCGGCTGAGTATTCCCGCACTCGCTTCACGAGTCAGCGGCACCGAGCGGCGGACAACCCTCGGTAGGGGGGTAGATTCGGTCACCTTGGTCGAACATGTGTTATCAGCACTTTCCGGGCTGCGGATTGATAATTGCGTAATTGAGATGGATGGCCCGGAACCGCCCGGGTTGGATGGCTCGGCCTTCGGCTATGTTCAGGCGTTACTGAAGTCGGGGACCGTCTTGCAACCTCGGCCGCGGATCATTTGGACTGTCGAACACCCGGTTACTGCCAGCGAAGCAGGAGCAACTGTTACGCTCTATCCTTGTGTCAATCCGGCAGACAAAAGCCTCTGGATCAGCTACCGATTGAACTACGGCCTTGCCTCCCCGATCGCACCGCAAATGCACACCGTGGAACTTCGGCCCGCGGAGTACATGACAGAATTGGCTTGCTGTCGAACCTTTATTCTTGAGACGGAAGCCGAGCGGCTACGGTCGCAAGGGATCGGTCGCCATCTCACCGCTGAGGACGTGCTCGTCTTCGGCCGCTCTGGTCCGATCAACAATCGATTACGATTCGCCAACGAGCCAGCGCGGCATAAATTGCTGGATCTCATCGGGGATTTAGCGTTATGTCCCGCAGATTTCGCCGGACATTTAGTGGCCTACCGCTCTGGCCATGCCTTGAACGTGAAACTCGCAATGCGATTAATGCAGATGATGGAAGGCTCTCGCAATCAGTATCGAGCAGCGTAAACAACGATGGTGACAGCCGCGGAAGCCGTGGCGAAGATTCGTGACGAGCAGGGGCCACCCCTCTCAACTACGGGTAACCTGGCGCCGGTCAAGAAAGACCGGATGCCGCACTAAAGAAGGCTAGGGACGGCATGACCCGCTTGCGGCTCGCTGTGATCGGCGTCGGACACCTCGGACAGCATCATGCTCGAATTCTTTCGGAATTTCCCGATGTTGAACTCGTCGGTGTCGTCGATCCAAATCCGGAACAAGCAGCGGCGGTGTCGCAACGCTGCCGAACCCGCGCCTACACCAGCCACGAAGCACTTCTCGATTGTGTTGATGCTGTCAGTGTGGTGACGCCGACGATTTACCATCATTCCGTCGCCGCCGCTTTTCTCCGCCGGGGTGTTCCCGTCCTGGTCGAAAAGCCGATTTGCCGCACCGTTGCCGAAGCAAATGAATTGATCGACCTGGCTCATCTGGCCGGAGTCCCGCTACAAGTCGGGCACATCGAGCGATTCAATCCCGCTTTTGAAGAACTGGTCCGACGACCTTTGACGCCGTTGTTTATCGAGGCCGAGCGGCATGGGCCGTTTACCGGTCGAAGTACCGATATTGGCGCAGTGCTCGATCTGATGATTCATGATCTGGATTTACTTTTGTCGCTCGTCGGCTCACCAGTGCGAGCGGTTCATGCCGTCGGTTCGCCGGTATTTGGCGGCCATGAAGACATGGTCAACGCTCGCTTGGAATTTGACTCTGGCTGCGTCGCTCATGTCACAGCCAGCCGGATTACGGTCAAGCCGAAGCGGCGACTGCGAGTCTGGGCTGCTGAAGGATATGCCGGCATCGATTTCGTCAGCCGCAAGCTCATTCTGGTTCAACAAAGTGAAGAACTGCGTCGCTACGGATTACGCTTGGAGCGGATGGATGCCGCGGCTCGCGCTCGGTTGAAGGATGAAATATTTGGCCGCTACCTCGAGACATTATACGTCGATGGCGATCGGAAGTGGGATCAATTAACGGCAGAACTTCGCCACTTTATCGACTGCATCCGAACTGGTAGCCGCCCGCGTGTTAGTGGCGAAGATGGCCGGGATGCACTGGCCCTCGCCGAGCGGATTCTGGAAAGCGTTCGCAACCATCGCTGGGACGGGTCCGCGGACGGTCCCAGCGGCCCGTCCCGTTTGCCGAAACCAGCGGGGCGTTTGTTTGAACTGCCGAGAACTCAAAGCGAAGCTGCATAACCAGCGGCCCTGCCCCGCGGAAAAGTGCTCATCCCCTGGGGATTCTCTCCGTGACCGAGACCATCTCAACCGCTTCCGGTTCGTCATCGCCCTGGATTGTCACCCCAGCGGGGTGATTGACCGTAACGCAGCCCAGCCTTGGCCGAGTGTGGAGCAACGCGTAGATTTCGACCCCTGGCCATTCTGAGAGACAGTCACCAGGTTTCATCCAGTCGCGATCATCACGTCAGCAACGCCGATTCTCACATCACCCGGGATAGCTCCGGGAATATAGGCACTCATTTGACTGATTGTAATGCTATTATTTTCGTTGTGTTCGGATGCAAAGAGATATATTATACTGAAATTTTGCTTGCCGACTCACGGTAACCAAACCAGCACCCGGATCAAATCCCTGGAGGGAGAAATCGCTATCATGATTCCAACGAACCCGACACGGACCGCTACCATCGATGAGGTCAGGGAGCGGGAATTCAGCGATCCGGACTTGCATCGACGCCTTCGGAGTCATTGTTTGATTTTGCTGAATCGGAAACTTGGGAATCAGCCGCTGACACGCCGTCACGAAGAAGCCGAGGAAATTGTGCAAATCGTCATGCAGCGGGCTTGGCAATGCCGGAAACACTTTGACTCGGAACGAGGATCGCTCGCGGCTTGGTTGCACGGCTTTCTGGTGCGTGTGGTCGCCGAGCAATGTCGGGCGATCCGCAAACATCCTGTCGCCCTGACCGAACCGCTTCCGGATAAACACCGACATGATGACGGTCCAGATCATCCCGATCCCCTGGCCATGCTGGAACATTTAAGTCGGGAAGACCGCGTTGCTGTGGAAGGATTTTATCTGCTGAATCTTTCTCACCGGCAAATCGCCGATCGCCTGGGAATTACCGAAGGGGCAGCCCGTGTTCGCCTGTTGCGGGCACTCAATAAACTCCGGCGGAGGGCTGGGGAGGTGCGGCCATGAACCCGTTATCCAACCGGCTGCATGATGATTTACTGCTGGCACGGTATCTGGAAGCTGTGGAAAGCGAGGATTTTCCCACTCAGGAAGAAATCTGGAAGCAGGCAGAAACACAGCCGAGCCTGTGTCAGGCCCTCGAAAAACTCCACGAAGATCTGCTGAGCGAATACGGGATAAAGGTCACTCGGGAAGTCCAAGAACTGGTTCGGCGAGGAGTGGAAAACCATTTGCCTTCGGGCCAAGTCGAATCTTCCAGCCCGTCCCCTGTGCGGATTGCGGATGTCGCTGAGGAACTGTTTCGTCAGCCACCGCCACGAATGCCTGCGACAGCCCACGCCTTCAATGAAAGCCTACGTCAGTGTCAGGAACGTCTTCCGGACGATCTAGGGCTGAATGCGTTGATCCGGTGGGCCGAATTCCATCTCGGTCAGGCACCCCTGGAATACTGGAAAGCCTTCCGTGAAGCAGCCCTCCGCCTGGAACTTCGTTATGCAGCGCAACTGGAGTATCAACTCGCAGCGCGATCCTCACGCAAGCCGGGAGGAGCCACATGATTACCTCAGCAATCGAACGATTGCGGGCCCAGGCAGGCATCCCTGTGGATCCGGAAACGCGGGGGCCGGTCCCGTTGAATCGCATCTACGAACAGCAGAATCTTTCGCATGTGGCTCTCCCAGGATTAACAATAGAAGCCGTGGAAGAATATCTGCGAGCACAAAGAATCCCGACGGAGCATCTGGGCGATCCTGAGACAAAACTCGCTGGCTTCGTTTTTCTCGCCGGCCGGATCGGGCACGTCTTCGTGAATGCTGATGACCCTTTGCCCCGCCGGCGTTTCACTGCTGCCCACGAACTCGGTCATGTCGTGCTGCATCGAGAACGGCTTCAGCGGTTCACCGCCGACACCACAGTGGGGGAAAGTCATGAAGCCGCTGATGCTCTGGAACGTGAGGCCGATCAATTCGCAGCAGAATTATTGATGCCGGAGGCGATCGTCCGGGCTCGAGCCGCTGAATTGCAAACCCGGTTCGGCGTCTGCCCTCAGAGCGTGCTGGCCTACCGCCTCGCCGCCGAATTGCTTGTGAGTCAGCAAGCCATCCACTACCGCCTTCACACCTTGCGGGTGGGCCACGATGGAACGTGAGATGATTCGCCGGTTTCTCCGGACCTATCAAGCGAGCCCCGTCGGTGTGACACCGCCGCGGCCACTGGCAATCCCCGATGAGGACGAGCCAACCGGAGAAAGCCAATACAACCTTGAGGTCGAACGCGATTTAACCCTCTGGGAACCGTTGATTCTCCCGGAATCCCCGGCCGCCCCCGGGGAATTCCCTGAGTGGTTCGTCGATGGCTCCCACATCGGCCAACCGGTGCTTTGTGTTCGTGCTCCTCAAGGCTACCCGATTCCCCTGTGGATTGCCGAAGTCGGGGCTGTCGGGCTGAGATTGCAAGGCCGGCGGTTTGTCCGCGAATTCTTCGCCATCGATCGTGTTCTCGGCTTCATCGGCGAGCCGTTCCCCTGGCAGGAGATCGAAGAATTCATGCTCGCGATGATGAGTGTTCCCGAGCTAGCAATCCGCGTGCTCCTGGCACGACTCCCTGATAGCAGCATCCATAGCTGGTTCGACTACGAGGCCATGCGCCATCAGATCCACAATCGCTGCCAGAACGAGATGCTGAAGCTTGAAGTCCTTGCGCTTGAGGCCGCCCCGAATCTCCCCACACTGGTTGACGGTCAACTCGTTGGTCGACTCGGTGAACAAACCGCGATGAATCGGCCATTAATCGTGGGGGCAGTGAAGTCGCCCCGACCCCCGGCGTTTCCCCCGCAAGGTCACACCACCATGCTCAACTTAAAGGCGGGGCAACGGACTCCTTATTACCTTGACGCCCGTCCGTCCGACGTCGCGCTTGCCTCCTGGTTCCTCCGTCTTGCCGATGGCCCGCGGCTGGCACCGAACTGGGGCATCGTCCGCATCGATGTCCCCTGGGTACAACTTGAACGCTATCCGGAGGGAGCCAGTCGCAGCGACTTTGTCAATCGGCTCTCGCGTTGGCTGGTCGATGCTCGTTGCCGTATCGACAGTTATGCCCGGATGCCAATCTCGCTCGACCCGATTGTTCGGGCTGAGGAGTCCTTGAAGCCCCTGATGACCCCGATCTTGGTCCTGGTGAATCGGTTTTACCGGGCCGCCGGGATGTTTCGCGGAGATGAGTCATGATTCCGACAGGCACCGTGCTCGGAAGGGTCGCTGCCCCGCCTGAACATGAATCGACTAGCAACGTCTTCTATTTCTGGGTCGATCGTGATCAGAGTGTCGAACGGACTCAGATCGTCACCACGATCTCCCGAATCGGCTCGCGTGAGGTCCGTTTTGTTGGCGTCGTGCAAGAAGTTTATCGGCGGAGTCGACAAAAAGATATCAGCGAGGAAGCAGCCCGGTTCGATGGCCGGACCGGAAATCATCCACCGTTTGAATCGGAGGGGGTGACCTACGCCGAGGTCGCGATCTTACGGACCGATCCAATCGCACACACACCGCCGACTGAGGAAAGTGAGGTCCGGCTAGCTTCTGCTCATGATGCCGCTCAAGGGTACGGGGTCGATCGCATGGGTCAGCCGCTGGCGATCGGCTTGCTCCGCAACGGCGGCGGGGAGCAATTTGCCGGCTCAGCCACAATTGACCTCGACTTTTTACTCGGGAAAAATGGCGGTCACCTCAACGTCAACGGCATTGCCGGCTTGGGAACAAAATCTACCCTGCTCCTCATCTTGAACTGGCTACTGCTCCGTGAAGTCGAACGCCAGAAACGGGAACTCGGCATCAGCAACCCGCGACGACTACAGCTGGTCCCCGTGATTTTCAATGTCAAGAATTTCGATTTGTTTTTTATCGATCGCTGGAACACGGAGTTTCGCAAGAACGAACTCACTGCCCGCAACGACTGGAGAATGATGGGTGTGGACGACCCCCGGCCCTTTGAAAAACCACGTTTCATGGCCCCGCAACAAAAAGGACTCACGACGCCCGTCCCAACCGGCGGACGCACTGGCGATGTCAAGCCGTATGGCTGGACACTGAGCGATATTATCGAACAACGCCTTTTCAGATATCTCTTTTCCGAAGATGACATCGGCACGGCTAACCTGGGTGGCCTCGTCAGCGAGGTTGAGGAGTGGCTGACGAGCGGAACGCCCGAGCAACCCCGCCTCCGTACCACAAACGACGCCCCCCAGACTTTTGACGAATTATTGCAGTGGTTCAAAGTCAATAAGTCCGATAAAGATTTTTTTGGCGACTTTCTGCCGGGAACAAAAAGCAGCTTCTATCGGCGGCTGAAATATATCGTCATGGAAGGTGATGGTGTCCTCATTCGTCAGGGAAGTGGACATGGCAACCCGATCATCATTCCCTCGGACGGTCAGACCTCGCCGATTGTCATCGATCTTCACGGTCTCCTCCGCGTCCCCAGCCTGCAACGATTCGTGGTCGCCGCGGTCTTCGACCAGATCATGCGTACCCAGACCGCCAAACAAGTCCCCGGGTTGAAGTATCTGATTACTCTTGATGAACTCAACCGCTTTGCCCCGAAAGACAGTACTGACCCGATCACACAACTGCTTGAACTTGTCGCCGCCGAAGGCCGCTCTCAGGGGATCATCCTGCTCGGGGCACAACAACAAGCCAGCCTGGTGAAGTCACGGGTCATTGAGAACGCCGCCATCCGGGCCATCGGCCGAAGCGGCACCCTCGAACTCGCTGCGGAGGTCTGGAAGTTCCTCAGTGGCTCTGCCCGTACCGCTGCCGCTCAGCTTCTGCCCGAAGAGAAGTTACTCTATCAGCCGAGCTTCCGTGAAGCCATGCTAGCGAAGATTCCCTTCCCTCCGTTCGCGCTATCGGAGAACGATGCCGAGGTCGTTACTGATTCTACACCATTACGGCTTGCCCGCGCCGAAGCCGATTTCTGAGGCAACTGTCATCACTAGTGGCAGCTTCGCGCCCTAAAATCATTTGATTTCCGAGGCTCCGAATGAAAATCATTCATACCGCAGACTGGCACCTATGCGATCAACTGGGACGCCTGAATCGCAGCGATGACCTCAAGCAGCGTGTTGAGCGGGTTGCAGCGTATTGTCATGAGCACGCCGTTGATTTGCTTTTGATCGCCGGCGACTTGTTCTACGAACGTGCCGGCTTGGATCAACTTAGCGATGCCCTCGGTCACATTCGCCGAACTTTCCGCGACTTTTTTCAGCGTGGTGGAACCATCGTTGCCATCACGGGGAATCATGATGAGGACGCCAAGATCGACCTGATCCGCTCCGGCTTGTTCCTGGCCGCGCCGTTTCCCAGTGGGGAAACGTTGGCCCGCGGTCGAATGTACCTGCAGAACGGGCTGAGCTACGCTCGATTCGAATCAACGTCCGGAGAAAGAATTCAACTGGTCATGGTGCCGTACCCACGCGCCGCCCGTTTCGGCCTCGATGAGGCATACCGCACCCGAGAAGAAGAACATCGCTTACTCCAGGAACAATTAACCCGCTGGATGGCGGACGTATTTCACCGGCCGAACTTCAACAGCCACCTGCCGACAATCTTGATGGCTCACCTCCACATTCGCGGAGCCAATCTGGGACAGTCTTTGTTTCGCATCAGCGATGCCGATGATATCCTGATTGATCCGGGTTTCCTAAAATCGGGCTGGACCTATGTAGCACTTGGTCACATTCATCTTCCTCAAGCGGTGGGCGGTGTCCCGACAATCCGCTACTCAGGGCCGCTTGACCGCCTCGATTTCGGTGAACGGAACGATGAACGAGGGGTGATCCTCATCGATGTCGGATCATCCGGCCTCAAGGGGGAACCGATGTGGCTGCCATTGCCGCCCACACCGATGCACGACATTACCCTCAACGACCCTGATCGTGAACTGGGCACCCTCAACCAACGTTACCCGGATTATAATCAGGCAATTGTCCGCGTATCCGTCCACGCCGATTCAGGAAAACTCAGTCGTGATCAGATTGTCCAGCAGCTAAAGCGAACATTCCCAAGATTGCATCAGATAATTTGGGCGGCTGAATCAGAAAGAGCAGCCTCAAATCAGATCGCAGCAGCGACGATCGCACGTGTATCCTTTAAGGAAACTGTCCGCGACTATCTCCGTAAACAGTTTGCCAACGATCCCGATCAAACCGCGATCCTCGACCTCGCTGATTGCTATCTGGCGAAGCTGGAGTCTCATCAATGACCCCTCATCGGATCGTCCTTGAGAACTTTCTCAGCTTTGGCTCGCCCGCCGTCGAAATCGTCTTCGACGATTCCGAACCGTTGTGGGTTATTAGCGGCCCGAACGGAGTCGGTAAATCGACAGTCTTTGATGCCATCACTTATGCACTGTTCGGTTGCCACCGCGGTGGACGCCGCCAACGAATGGCAGATCTGATCCACCACGGCAGCAACAGCTTTCGTGTCGAACTGGAATTTTCGACAGGTCACGATCGCTATCGGATTATCCGGAACTATGGAAGGCGATCAATCGATCGGATCTTCCATGCGGTGGGTTCAGAATGGCGGGAAGTCGATCTGGAAGCCTCAGGGAAATCCGTGCACGAATGGGTGGAAGAAGAACTTGGCCTGACATTCGAGCAATTTGTGGCCTCAGTCTTGCTTCGCCAGGGAGAAGCGGACAAGATCATCACTGCCTCTGGCAGAGATCGCCTCGACATGCTCAAACGGATCGTTGGCCTCGATCGCTTTGAGGATCTCGCCAACCAGGTAAATGAGGGCCGACGCCAGGCTGTGACTCAACGAGATACGATCCGATCGCTGTTAGCCGCCATTCCACCGGTCAGTGACGACGAACTCAGACAAGTCCAGCAGGGCTATGAGCAGGCTGAACATGCCTTCCAACAAGCCCGTAACAACGAGACAGCCGCTGCCGCGAGAGTGGAACAAGCACGACGCTATCAGTCATTGCAAGCTGAGGCGCTCGACCTCCAACAAAAGCTTGCAGCAGCTGAAGAACGTCGACTTCAGGCACCCTCAATCCTGAAGCGGTACAATCGCTGGGTCATGCTGACGGAACATTTGCCACGGGTGAAGCAACGCAAACTCGAACACGATCGACTCCAGCAATTGGAACCGCTTTACCGAGAGCTTCAGAATCGTGTCGAACAGTCTCTCAAGACACTCCACGAGCTTTGTAGCCAACTTGACGCCGTCCGCAGCGAAACCGACACCTTCCGTCGGCAACTCGAAGAACTGAGCATGGAGCAGCAAACGCTCCGCCGCGATTGTGAAGTCGCCGAACGCAATTTGCAGTGCGCGGAAGAACTCGCCGACATCGACCGTCAACTTGCGGAATTCCCGGCTGACCTCGAGGAACGTTGGCATCACGCTGTGCAACATGTCAATGAATGTTCTCAGCAACTCGCGAAAGCCGTACAAGAGGAGACCCAGACAGCCACGCTGCTCAAAGAGCGTCAAGCCGATTTGGCTGCGTTCGAGCAAGTCGGCGTTGGCGCGATCTGCTCCCGCTGCCGTCAGCCAGTGACAGCAGAGCACGCGGCCAAGGAAAAAGCCTTATTGCAATCACGCTGCCAGGACGCTGAGCAGGCGGCTGCGATCGCCGCGAACAATGCCGTTACACTCCGCAGCCAGCTTCAGGCCGCAGAGGACGCTCGGCAAAAGCTGGCAGACCTTCGGCAACGGCGCGACCAGCTCCGCTCGCACCGCCTCGGCCTGGCTCGGTTCGGGAATGTCCCCACACCCGCAGCCGCCCTCCAGCAACTTCAAGACATCACCCGCCGCCTCCAATCGCTTCAACCTCAGTATGATGCAATCCATCAGCAACTCCAGCATTCCTCAACCCGATTCACTGCACTTCAAACGGAACGACAGCGACAAGAACAACACACCGAGGAGCAACGAAGTGAACTGCTGAAGACCCAGCAAGCATTGCTCCTTGCACAGGATCGGATCCGAAACCTGTCCGAATTGATACCGCAAGAACTGAAGTCAATCGAAACTGACGAGGAGATTCAGAAACTCCACCTGGAAGCCGAGGCCCTCAAAGCCGAGGGTGTCGACCTACAAGCTCGGCAACTCGAGAATGATGAGGCGCGATGGAGTGAATGGCAGAGCCGGATGAACGACATCCACACGGCACTGGCCACTATCTCCGACGACGCCCGCGTTCCTGTCAACGACGCTGAATTCGCCCTCACGCATGCTCGCTCAGTAACAACTGCGGCCGGTCAACGACGCGATCAGGCACAAATTCACCTCCTCGAACTGCAACGCCAGTTCCAGCGCTATCACGAATTGCTGGAACAAGACCGACGATCGGAACGCATTGCCCGACTCCACGAAAAGCTCGTGGCGGCCCTCGGCCCCAGAGGACTTCAACGCGACCTCGTCCGCTCGGCAGAACAACACATTGCCCAATATGCCAACGAGACTGTACAGCACCTCTCCGACGGCGACCTCACAATCGAGCTTGACCGTACTGAAGACAGTGTGGATCGAGCCCTCACATTGCTCGTCCGACGCTCCTGGGATCCTACCCCGATCAGCGTCAACTACCTCTCCGGCTCGCAAAAGTTCCGAGTTGCAGTCGCGGTCGCACTCGCCATCGGCCGCTTTGCCACCGCTGCTACGCATGCCCGCCCCCTGGAAAGCGTCATCATTGATGAAGGCTTCGGCTCACTCGATAAAGACGGCCTTCGCTGCATGGCTGATGAACTGACTCGATTAAAAGATCGAGCCGCCCTCAGACGAATTATCCTCGTGTCCCACCAGGATGAATTCGTCCAGCGCTTCCCCGTCGGCTGGCGACTCAGCTTCAGCCCGTCAGGCACCCAAGCCACTCGCTTCCGCCTCTAATCTCGGTTGCAATCACCGTGGCCGAAAATCGTTACAGACTTCATTCTGAAACGCTGTTACGATTTTCCTGTCCCCAGGCATCCAGTTTCACTTGCATTTTACGGATAACCACCATGAATGACGACGAACTCGGCAACCTCCTACCCGCGCGAATGCTCAACGAATACGCCTACTGTCCTCGGCTCGCCTACCTTGAGTGGGTCCAAGGCGAGTGGGCCGACAACTCCGATACTCTCGAGGGCGAATTCGTTCACCGCAACGTGGATGTCGCTGACGACTCGGCCCTGCCTGATCTGCCTGATCCTCCGGGTCATGACCAGCTCCACGCACGATCCGTCAGATTGGAGAACCAGCAACTCGGCCTCGTCGCCGTCATCGATGTCCTCGAAGCCGATGGCGACAATGCCACACCCATCGACTACAAAAAAAGCATCGCCCCCGACATCCCAGAAGGTGCCTGGGAACCAGAACGCGTTCAGCTCTGTGCCCAGGGATTACTTCTCCGCGCCGCTGGCTATCACTGCCACGAGGGCATCATCTGGTTCGCAGGGTCCCGCAAACGAGTGACAATCCCTTTCGACGATGCCCTCATCGCCCGAACACTGCAACTGATCAGCGACTGCCAAGCCATGGCCACAAGCGGCAAAATGCCCTTGCCCCTCATCGACAGTCCCAAATGCCCCCGATGCTCCCTTGTCAGCATCTGCCTTCCCGATGAAACCAACTTCCTCCTCCATCGCCAATCCCCAGACGCCCCCGCCACGCCGCTCACCCCACGCCGCCTCCTTTCCCCCCGTCCCGAAACAGTCCCCCTCCATATCACTGAACCCGGAGCACGCCTCGGGAAACGCCACGACTGCCTCATCGTCGAACGCAAACAAGAACGATTGGCCGAAGTCCGCATCAACGATATCTCAGCGGTTTGTCTCTACGGTGCCGTGCAAGTCAGCACCCAAGCCCTCCACGCCCTTCTCGATCGCGAAATCCCCATCTGCTACTTCACCAGCGGCGGCTGGTTCCGGGGCATCGCCCACGGGATGCCTCACAAAAATATCGAGCTGCGCATCCGCCAACACGCCGCCGCCGCTGACCCTCAGCAATCGCTGCGTCTTGCCCGCGCCTTCGTCTCGGGAAAGATTCGCAACGCCCGAACACTCCTACGCCGAAACCTGACCGACGACCCCGAACAACTCCTCCCCGCACTTCACCAGCACGCCCTCGACGCCGAACAGGCTCAATCGCTCCCAAGCTTGCTCGGTATCGAAGGCTTCGCCGCAAAACGGTACTTCACAGGCTTCGCCCAAATTCTAGCCTCGCCATCCGGCTTTCAATTCGCTTCCCGCAATCGCCGGCCGCCAACCGACCCCGTCAACGCTGTCCTCTCGTTCCTCTATGCCCTCCTCACACGAGAATGCACAACCGCAGCCCTCGCCGCCGGCCTCGATCCCTACCTCGGCTTCCTTCATCAGCCCCGCTACGGTCGCCCGGCACTTGCCCTCGATCTCGCGGAAGAATTCCGCCCCATCCTCGCCGATTCCACCGCCCTCTCCCTCTTCAATACCGCCGAACTTCAACCCGACTACTTCATTCGCCGAGGCCACGCAACCGCACTGACGACCACCGGCCGCAAAGCCGTCCTTCACGCTTGGGAACGCCGACTTCACTCCGAAGTCACCCACCCTCTCTTTGGCTACTCCCTCGCCTACAGACGCGTCATTCAGGTCCAGGCACGACTCATCGCCCGGGTGCTCCTCGGCGAATTACCCCACTATCCCCCCATCAAAACTCGCTAAACCATGAGATCGCTCATTCTCATCGCCTACGATATCGCCGACGACAAACGCCGCAACAAAATCTTCCAAAAACTCAAAGGCTATGGTCGGCCATTGCAATACTCGCTATTCTGTTGTAAACTGACCGCAATTGAACGTCAGCGGCTCCGCAGCGAACTCTGGCCCTGCTTGGATCATCGGGCGGATCGCTTGGTCTGGGTCGATTTGGGCCCGGTGCACGGTCGGGTCGCCGCGGCCTTGGAATGTTGGGGTCAACCGCTCAGCGACGACCATGATAACGCTAGCAGCATAATTATTTGACCCCAGCAAAATTCGAGCGGTGGCGTGCCGGCCAAAACCCGGGGGTCGCTCGCAATCGTAACGGTCTTTGGCAACTGAGGTTACGAAAAGGGGGTGAAAAAAATGCTCGCGACGGCGAGCCAAAAAGTGACCCGCTCGAAAATGGCCCTGCAACTGCTTGCAGGACATAGGGTTAGAAAGCGAGTGTTTCCACGGCTGAAAAGCCGTGGCCGAATTGAAGCCCTGATGCAATGTCCGGTCGAGCATGACCGTTTGATGAATCGTCGTCGTGGCACGTGGATGCATCAGATGTCGATCCACGGGTGGGAGGACCATCCTCAGCTCGGCGAAATCTGGTATGTACTCAATCAGTGGGGCCTGAATGCACACGGGACATGCCCGAGTGGCGCTCCACGTGGTGGATTTTGGATTCGCCGACGTGACCTCGCAGAGATCGTGTCCCAGTTTCCACGGCTGAAAAGCCGTGGCCGAATTGAAGCCTACGACGATTTAAATCCAAGAGACAAGATTATCATGGTTTCCACGGCTGAAAAGCCGTGGCCGAATTGAAGCCT
>Ga0209017_10001082_pt1 | contig 22420 bp, 16 predicted proteins | sample YNPBryunderm2012_FD_185812 | JGI IMG/M metagenome (GOLD analysis project Ga0209017, IMG submission 185812) | Anoxygenic and chlorotrophic microbial mat microbial communities from Yellowstone National Park, USA - YNP Bryant MS undermat 2012... ... | reverse complement strand
GGATGGGGTGGTGGGGAGGGGAGCGGGCGGAGGTTTCCCCTTGTCACTCGTGGCGAGCGGCGATAGCCGCGCCGGCTGGGGGTTCCATTTCGGAGTCTGAGTGGCGGTGGGGTGCGGGGGGTTGGTGATGGTCTAGTAACCCGGTGTTGGACGGAAGCGCCAGCACGAAGTTGACCACGTCCCAGATTTGCTCTTGGTTGAGCTTGCCCTCTCCCTCGCCGAGATAACCAGGCATCTTCACCGGTTGGATGCCATTAGCGATCCGGAGCCAGAGGTCGTAGGGACGACGGCCGCCTTTGTAGACCCCTTTGCGGAGGTTCGCCGGACGGATGGGGTTGAACCAGACCTCGTCGCGGCTGTAGCTCCACTTGGTCAGTGCGTTGACGAAATAGGCTTGGAAGCCGGGGTCCCTCAGTTCGGGAATCCAGCTCAGCACTCGATCAATGGTCGCGGGAGCGTTCTCCCATCGTTTCAGTTCCGCCAGGGCTTCCTCCAAGGCCGCTTGGGTTTCGTCGGAGGGCTCAGCCTGGTTCCGTTGCCGAGCTTCGTTTATCTTGGCCTCGATCTGGGCGCGGGCTTCATCGCGGTTTTCGGCGGCGGCCAGGGTTAGTTCCGCTCGGAACGTTTCGAGTCCTCGGAGTTGCTCGGTGGTCAGGATGGGAGAACCCTGTTGAGGGTTGAAGTTGCGGGGCGCGGCCGTCCAACCGACTGGGTCGAAGACATATTTGAGGGCAATGTCGTTCTCCACCAGAAACTTGGCCACCTCGACGGCGCTTTGCAGCTTGGGCCGGAATGGGGAGTGATCGCTTTGGGAGTCGAGCTTGCCTTGCGCGTTGGCTTGGAGGGCGTGGTCAACCGCCTCGTCGGCATAGGGCCGCAGCGCCGGGTTCGCTCGCAACGATTCCAAGGCCCGATGGCGGTTGGAGCCGAGCCGAACCAGGCGGAGGGCCGTCTCTTCGGCCTGCGTTTTGCGGGTTCGTTCCTCGGCGAATCGTTTGACGGCCGCTAAGTGGACCGGTTGACGCGCGAAGACGATGGCGTTGTACATCTCTTGATCGAGGAAGCTCTCGCCGCCACTGTCGCCGAGGTCGCCGTGACAGGCATTGCAGCCGACGGAGAAGTAGAGATCGCGTCCGCGTTCGATGCTCGCCGCGGTGATACCGGCGCGCGAGACCATAGGACGGGTCACGTTCTGGTCGGTCTCGAACCACTCCTGGGCGATCTGAGCAGGCAACTCTTTGGGCACCAGGGACGAGCCGGCCTCCTCGAACAGATCCACCAGGTTGGCGTCCGCGGCCACGTCCTGGCCGGGTTCCAACATGTCGGCAACCGAGAGTTGGGCCTCCTGGATCAGTTTGGCTTCGGTTTCGCCGCGGATTGAGAGATACAAGGTGTAATCGATGACCTGCTGAATCTCGTCATCTGTCATGAGGGCGTCGAACGATGGCATCGAGGTGCCGTGCAGACCTTCCTTGATGGTCTTGTATAGATCAGCCCGAGTTGGCTTGACCCCATTGGTCGAGGTGAACTTGTACACGCCGGGGCGGAAGTCGCGGGGCTTAGGGTACAAAAACGGCGCAGTGGGACCGTTGCCGTCTCCCGAAACGCCGTGGCAATGGAGGCAATGACGGCGATACAGGGCGTATCCCCCTTTGATCGCCGGGTCGTCTTTCGACTGTTCGTGGATGCTGGCCAGTTCGCCCGTCTCGGTCTTGGTCAGCCCTGCCAGGTAGAGGCCGGCGGCGCGGATTCCGGTGCCACGCTCGCCCACGAGCGAGCTGCCTTCAGGAACGAGGATTTGGTTGGGAGCCGCGCCGAAGAGTTCGTCCACCGCGGTCTTGACCTTGGCCTTAAGGTTCACCCGTTGATCACCGAGTTGGGCATAGCGGGGACTTTCTGAGTAACGCAACCTGCCAGACTCGCCGCAGCCGACGAGCGTCAACAGGCAAATCCAAAGGAATAATGACAAGGGGACCCGTCTGGTCACGTCGCAACCTCCTCGACACGCGAGGATTCCAACCGAAATCGACCCACCAATGTGCGGCGAACGAGCCCGAATCTTATTCGGGGCGACGACACGCGGTTGGGAAGGGTTCAGACGGCCGTTCCTGCGTGGGATCATGTCGAACATGCGGACAATGCGGAGACGAATCAATCCATCAACTGGTTCGACCGTTACGGTGAGGAGCGGGGCGGAGTCGAACGGTGGAATCAGCTTGGGAATTGAGCGGCCAGGGAGAGGGGCGGGAGCATCCGTCGCCGTGACATGCGGGGCGGCGTCCGCGAGGGACGTAATCTGACGTGGTCACGATAGGACGGATGAAGATTGATGATCGCAGTTGAGCGCGTGGACCTCCCTGCGGCAAATCATAATGAGGCCTCCGCCTCGGAACAAGACAGAACAGCCATTTCAATCCTTTCGAAACTTTTGAAATTCGAGAAGACTCTTGCTTCGCGGTGGCGACCATTGGCGCGGATCGTGGTGATCCGATACCATGAAAAAGCTGAGGCGGGGTGGCGTCGTATCGGGTGGATTGATCGATTGCCGAGACGGCGTTGTCTGGCTGTGCCTCCAACCAAGTTCCAACCTAGTCGAACCGTCGTTCCACGTCGCCTCGTTTTCTCTTCGTCTTTGTTTTGAGTCTTCCGCTCCGTTGCGACGGCGTTGCGAACTGACATCCTCGTTCTGTTCTTGGGTTGCGCCGGGTTTCCAGTCTGTTTCGATCCCCGCAGAGCGAAGGGGGGAGACTGTCCGCCCCCAATTTCCCTTTCCCCCTGCCGTCGTGGATTGAGGGAGTGAATTGTCGATGTCGATGACAAGTGTGCCGACGAGCGAGCTCAATTCCTCTGCCTCCTCCGCTAGCCGAGGACCTGGGGTAGTGCCAGTGGTGCTGGCCGTTTTAGGCTTGGCCGCCTCGGTCGCGGTCATTGTGATTAGCGTCCAAGGGTTGGTGGCTGCCCGTCCCACCAACCCCGCTGACCTACGCGACAACGCCGCCTTGGTGGCCCTGCGGGCCGCCGAGACCGCCGAACTGGAGCAGGGGCGGGTGATTGATCCCCGCAACCGAACTGTCGCGCCCCCGGTCACCTTGGCGATGGAGTTGCTGGCCAACCAACCCCAGGACGCCACGGCCAAAGCCGCTCCCGAACCCGAGGTCGCGGATGCCCTCGCCCAACCCTTCCCCCCCAATCAACCCTTCCTCGCCCAACAAGAGGCCAAGGGCGAACCGATCCCCGACAAAGGTTTGGAATTGATCGGTCAGTTCGTCGGCGAAACCTTTGGCTTGTCCCCCCGCGAGGCGGTCGTGCCTGCCCTGGAAAACGCCCCCCCAGATGCCCTCACTACCCTCCTGGCCAACCCCAACCACCGTCCAGTTCTCCAACGCGGCGCCAAGGTGTACGCCCAATACTGCGCCAATTGTCATGGTTCGGCCGGGGCGGGCAACGGTCCCTCCGCCCAGGCCTACGTCTCGGTTCCCCGCAACTTTACCATCGGCGTGTTCAACTTCGTCTCCACCAAGGAACGCGACAAGCCACTGCGCGACGACCTCTACCTCTCGATCAAATATGGCTTCAAAAACATTTATAAGAATGTATCAATGCCTGCGTTTGGCGACGTGTTGAGTCCCGAGGATCTCAACGCTGTGGTGGATTACACGATTTATCTCTCGATGCGCGGCGAAACCGAGCGCAAGCTGTTGCAACTCGCCGCCTTCCCGGCTGACGAGGAGGCCGAAACCCTAGAGGACTTCCTCGGAGCCGATCCCCGGGAGACGGTGACTCAGGTGCTTTCCGAGTGGAATGCCGCCCCCTCCAAGGTGGTGCCGATCCCGCCCCGGGTTCCCGTCACCCGGGAGAGCATCGAGCGAGGCCGCCAGCTTTACGCTGTGGCTGGCTGCGTCGGCTGCCACGGGGTCAACGGCAACGGCAACGGCGAGAGCTTCATCGACCGGGCCATTTTCGACCGCGTTTATCTTCAAGGCGAAACGGTTGACACCGCGATCCGCAACACCTATGCCGACCTCGTGGCTCAAGGCCGCAAACCGGACCTCGACCTCGAGGCGTTCGTCAACGCCAAAACGCAGCTTTGGAACGACTCCAAGACCGAGTGGGGCGACATGGTGCGTCCCGCTAACCTCTACCTGGGCTACTACAAGGGCGGACACGCCGACAACCTGACCGCCGAGGACCGCGAGCGGATCGCCAAGGGAGTCTACCTGCGAATCGCCTACGGCTTCAACCACGGTAAGATGCCTGCCCACTATCCTGGACAACTCAGCACATCCGACCAGGTTTGGGACGTGGTCAACTTCGTTCTCAGCCTCCCCTACCAACCCGATCTGCTGGCCAACGCCAACGCCGACGCGGACGCCTCCAGTCCCCAAGCTCGGGACGAACCGATCTCCCAAGCGGAGGCTCAGGCGACCACCACCGACACCGCCTTGCTTCAGGAACAAGAAACCAGTCGCTCGGCGCTGACCATGATGCTGGGTCTTGGCGTGTTGCTCGGTCTGATGTGGGCGATCGCTCGTGACTTATCCGACGGTGTCCGCCGCACCACCGAAAATGTCTTGGACGAACTCGACGGTGATCCCGACACCCCGCTGCGTTCTTGACCTCGGGTCGATCAGCGACCCTTGGTTGATGACTTCTCCTGATCGAGCTTCCACCTCAATGCGGCTCGTCGATTCTGTTTGATTTCATGTGATCCAGTTCGGTTCGGTGTTGATTTGCTCAAGAGAATCGCACCCGATCCCATCTGATCCAGATCCTTTCTCACGTCCCCCTTGTCGTCCGGGACGGCGGCTCAAGATCCACAAGAGTTGATCAACTCGGGCCGCCTCCCGCCACGCGATGACTTGACGAATCTCTTGGTCCCGATTCGAGCGTTGAACCATGACTCACGCGGCGGCAGCCTCAGCCCCTTCCTCCTCGTCCTCAGTCCCTGAGTCTAACGGTGTCGCAATCGGCGCGTCCGCAACGCTCACGACGATGCGGGCGGCGATCGACGCGACTACCAAGGCTCCGGTGTTGGCCTTGATGGTCAGCGCGTTGGTCTGGTTGGTGGTGGGCCTGAGTTTGACCTTGATCGCTTCGATCAAAACCCATTCGCCTGACTTCCTGGACGGAATCGGCTTCTTGACCTACGGGCGGGTTCACGCGGCGGGTTGGCAGGCGTTGGCTTACGGTTGGGTCGGCCTTTCTGGCCTCGGTTTGGCGGTCTGGGCCACCCCTCGGATGGCTCGTCGCCCCGACCGGCTCGCCGTGCTGCCCAAGCTGGCCACGCTGCTTTGGAATGCCGCGGTGGCAATCGGGGTGGTGGGAATCCTGGCGGGTTATGGCACGGGCGTCCCCTTCTTGGAATTCCCCCGCGTTCCATCCATGATGCTGGCGGCGGCCATGGGAATCATGGCCAGCTGGACGCTGGCGACCCTCTTCACCAGCGACCGAGCCAACCTTTACCTAAGTCAATGGCTTATCGCTATTGCCTTGGTGGTGTTCCCTACTGTCTTTGTGGCGGCGCGGGCGCTGTTGTTCGACCTGACGATCACCGGCCTGTCGGCCGTGGCGATTCATCAATGGTATCTCTCGGCCGGATTCGGCCTTTGGATCGCCCCACTGTCCCTGGCGTCATTGTTCTTCGTGTTTCCCAAGGCGATCAACCGGCCAGTGTCAGCCTACTCGTTCGCCTTCCTAGGGATGTGGACCTTCGTGTTGAGCTACAACCTGATGGGTCCGCTCAACCTGGCGATCACCGCGTTGCCCACGGGGCTGGTGGCCTTAAGCACCGTGGCGCGGACGATGGCTGGATTTGGGGTGGCGTTGCTGACTTTGAGCCTGTTGATCACGCTGGCTGGTTCAGGCACGGCGTTTCGGATCTCGCCCGTGGCCCGTTTTTGTACCTTTGCGGCAATCGCCTTCCCAATAACGACGGTGCTGCTGGGTCTGCAAACGACGCGCAGTGTCTCGGCGGTCGTTCAGTTCAGCCTGTATCCCGAAGGTCAAGCTTGGCTGGCAATGCTGGGGCTTTACACCTGGGCAATGGCCGGGGCGATTTATTGGATCGTGCCTAGGCTGACTGGCTGGGAATGGCCATCAGTGGCCCCGATCAAGCTGCATTTGACCACCGCCCTGGGCGGCGTCACGCTGATCTGGTTGGCGTTGACCCTTCGAGGCATCGCTCAAGGGGTGGCCATCAACACTCCCTCAATCAGCTTTGCGCAAATTCAGTCGGAATCCCTGGTCTTCTTCTGGGGGGTCAGTCTGGGTCTTGGCGCGTTGCTGTTGGGAGCGCTAACCTTTTTGGCCACGACCACGTCCTGCGTTCTTCGGCTTGGTCCCCGCGCCGCGGCGGCCATCCCCTTGGCTGAGCCGCTCCCCAGTCGCCGCTCCCGTCACGTTCAATCCACCTCGTTGGTGATTTTCGGCGGCCTGGCCGCAGTGTTGGTCAGCCAGTTCCTAGTCGCCACCTTCTTGCAAGGTCTGGGCCGTTTGCCGATGATCGCCATTTTGGTGAGTTTAGCGGCCACCTATGTGATTTTGATCGCCTGGTACATGATGTACCTCAAATACGAGGGTCGCTGGATTTTCGCCATGCTGGTACCGACCTGCGTGATTTCTACCTTGCTGGTGATTGCCATCTTCCCGGACGCAGCGATGCCGTATTCGATCGACCCCGCGCAGGCCACCACCGCCTTGGCAGCCCCAGCGTCCACCGCGTTGCAACCTTGAGTCCCTAAGAGTCCGCGAACCGTGGGAGAAACAAGACTTCGAGACCGAATCCCCTTGTTCCTCCCGCACCCCCAACCTCAGGACCCAACGCCCGCGTCGTTTCCTGTTTCGGGAGGCGTCGCGGGCGATCCCGTTCCCGCACGTCGGAGTTTTTTTCCGATTCGTGTTGGATTCCGATGGGATGAGTTTTCAGAGACCCACGCCTTCGATGACCATGTCCTCCCCCTTCACCGACGACTCTCCCTTCGACGATGACTCCAACGCTCCGCAACGCGCTTTGAGGCGTTCCTACCAAATCACAGCTTGGGGCTTTCGTCTCTTGGTGATTGCTTTGAGCTTGGTGATGGTCGATTCGTTCCTGTTCCTGTTGGTCATCATAGTGGATTTGCCGGGACTCCGTCCGGCCCTGATCGCATTGCTGGAGAACCCCGTCTGGCGCTGGTCGATGAGCGTGGGGATCCTGGTTGGCTCGGTGGGAGGAATGCTCATGATGCCCAACCGCTGGACCCAAACTAGTTGGAACCGCAAAGCGATCCCGTTGGCGTTTCTGGGGATTCTCGATGTGCTCCTGTGGTTGCAGGACCACGCCGGCGTCCTCGGCATTGAACCGCTGCTGCCGCAGGATTACGCCTGGAGCCTGTCTCAATTTGGAGCCTTCTCGGGCTGGATCGAACTCGCGCTAATCGCTGGTCTGGCGCTGGAAGTAGTGGAACACCACCACGCCGAACCCGGCTCGACCGACAGATGGGACACGGAAGCTCAGGCCCAACTCGCGTTGCTGCCGGTGGAGGACTGGATTGCAGGTTATCGTCTGGTGGGCGGACCTTCCGCGTTGGGTGCGTCGCGGTTGCCCTGGGGGCTGGCGGTTCTGGGACTGGGCCTTTGGCTCGTCTTGTTCGTGGGCCGGGTTGATTGGAACGCCGGATTCCCCTTCCAACCCCGGCCGATTCGGGACGAGGTACTGATCCTCATTTTTCTCGCGCAATCTCTGTTGTTGCTGCTTATTGCCTCATTTGTCAACTTGCTTTGCGTGGCGGCCGCAAGGCGCTGCAACTTCGAAATCGATCGCACCGCTCCTTCCCAACTCCACTCGTCTTCGCTTGAGAAGGTCGAAGTCCAGGACCTTGCCAAGCCCAGAAACGACTCCTTCTCCTCGTTTGCGCCGCTTGGATGAGAATCCGCTCAACGTTGAGTCGTGTGATTGGTCGTTATTCCGCCGCCATGTTGAGTGTCAGGGGCCAAAGGGTCCACGACAATTCATTGATCGACAAACGCCGCGCGGCGTGGTTTGGCACCATGAAGCGCCGAACCACGCCGCGTTCGCGTCGTCCCATCCATGAAACACGCAAGGGCGGGGAACATCGAGATGACAGGTTATTGAGTGTTGCCGTCAGCCTTCTTCTCGACGGCCTCTTTGATCTCTTCGGCCTTCTTCTCCGCAGCCTCCTTGGCTTCCTCGACCTTGTTTTCAACGGCCTCCTTGATCTCCTCGGCCTTCTTCTCTGCAGCTTCCTCGGCTTCCTCGGCCTTGCCGGTGGCGTTTTCGATCAGCTGGCTAGCCTTCTCCTTGGCGGACTCAAGAGCCTGTCCAGCCTTCTCCTTGAGTTCGTCGGTCTTTTCCTTGATCACTTCGCCCGCTTTCTCGGCAACCTCACCGGTCTTCTCCAGGCCCTCGCCGAGCTTTTCGCCCGCTTTCTCAACGAGCTGACCGGTCTTTTCACCCGCGGCGTCCACGATTTCGCCGGCCTTCTGGTTGACGTTTTCGGAAATGGCCTTGCCGGCGGACTCACCCGCCTTGTCAATGGCCTCGCCCGCCTTGGCACCGCCTTGCTTGACCGCGTCGCCAGCTTTCCTGCCTTGCTCGGAGTTGCATCCGACCACTAGACCCATCGAAACACACGCCATCAAGGCGCAAGTTAGCAGTTTGCTCAGAGAATTCATGCTCGACAGACTCCAAATCAGGTGAAATCGAATTGGAAAACCAATCCAGGTGGTGAATCGTGGATCAACAACGCCACCCGTCTCGGCCTCACCACGGATCGCGTGATGAGAAAGGAATTTTTGGTGATGGGCACGAACCCAGGTGGAACATCGGCATGCTTGAGAACCGCTGAACCACAACAGACACTCCAACGATTCCGACGTCCACCGTGGATTGGGCGTCACCAACCACTCAGGCGCGACGAGAGAGGGCGGACCCGACCATCCAGGGGGGCGAGGCTCCGACCTTGCGACACGAGGCTTGACAAATCTTGGGACGTGATGGAACGATAGGTTCGTTCCACCCACCCCAACGACCCGCCTTGCGGCACGCCGCTTTCCTCCGTTCCAAATCGACCGGTACGACATGGGACCGATCGATTCGCGGAGACCCGCCCATGCTCACGTTCTGGAAGTTGATACGCATTCCCCTCCCGGTTTTGTTGGGAGTTTTCCTCATCTTCGCGCATTCTCCGGTCATTTGGGGCCACCACGCCCCTCCGCCAACCCTTTCCAGTCTTGATCCCGGTGGCGGTCAACGCGGGACGACCCTGGAGTTGCGGCTGCGGGGAGCTCACTTGTCGCGCCAACCACGCTTGATCACCCCCTTCCCCGTCAACGGGCCGGTCGAAGCGTTTGACTTGGCTGATCCCTCGTCAATCGGTCTGCGGCTCACCCTGCCGCCCGAGACTGCCACTGGAGTTCATCCCCTTCGGATCCAGACTCTCGACGGCCTTTCCAACCCCCTCCTGTTCGAGGTGTCCGCGTTTCCCACTTTAAATTTAAAGAAGAACAAGTCAAACCACTTGCCCAATGGTGTGCAGACGCTGGAACGTCTCCCCGTGGTGGTCGAAGGACGCGTGGAGGGAAGCGAGATCGACCGCGTCCGGTTCCCCGTGCGCCAGGGAGTTCCGATCCTGATCGACGCCCGTTGTGGGCGAATCGGCTCTGACCTCGATCCGGTTCTGCGTCTGACCACTCCTTCGGGACGCTTCGTCGCCTCTGATGACGACACTCCGGGACTCGGCAGAGACGCTCGCCTGCTCGTCATCCCCGAAGCCGACGAGGATTGGCTGCTGGAACTGGCCGACACTCGCTCGCAAGGTCCCGACGGCGACCGGGGACGCTACCGTTTGACCATCGCGCCTGTTGAGGGCTTTGTGGTCCCCTCCCCGTTTGGCCTGTTTCCACCAGGCGCGCCTGCCGGTCGAACTCTTGCCTTTGAATGGTTTGCCCCGACTCAACCCGACGCTCCGACGGGACTGTTCGCTCAAACCTTGACCAACCCATTCGCCAAGGCCGACGACCCCGCGGGTTGGTACGAACGTCATGCTTTAGCTTGGGAAACGCCCCGCCTGGAATCGGTGCCGCGGCTGCCCATCGACACCGTGTGGAGCCTTGTCACCCCGCCGGATACCGCCCAAATCGTCCCCCCCGCGCTGGTGCTGGACCGCATAATCACGCCGGGCCAACGGCGTCGTCATCGCTTCCAGGTCGAACCGGGACGCTCCTATCGCCTCACTATCGAGGCGGCCACCCTGGGTTCGCCCCTCGACGCGGTCCTGACCGTCCGTAGGGAAACCGGCGAAACGCTCGCCGAGGCCGACGACACCACCATCGGCGACCTCGCGCTGGGACGTTGGCCGGCTGGTTTGATCACCGCCGACCCCTTGCTGACACTGGCGGTGCCCGGCGATGTCGGGCGGATTGTCGCCGAGGTGCGCGACCTTCATGGACGCGGTGGACCCGACCTAGCGTATCGCTTGCGAATCGAACCAATCGAGGCCGCGATCGACGTTCAACTCAATGAAGGGCAGATCGCCGTTCCCCAGGGCGGCCGAGGGGGGTTGAGCGTGACCCTCACCCGTCAGGGAGAGGACGGACCAATCGCCCTGACTCTGATCGACCCGCCTACAGGAATAAGCCTGGAAGGTGGGCACATCCCCCCTGGTGTCACCACCGGGGGAGCGACCCTGACGTGGGACCACCAAGCCGATGACTCGTCCGAACCGATCGCGCCTCAATTAGTCAAGCTGGCCGCCCGGTTGCCCGACGGTCGAACGGTCCTCGTGGGCCGGGTCGAGGTCTTCTCCCGCCCCGGCGGCGTTCCCACCGAGTTCGATCACCAACCCGGCCTGATCGTCGCACCCGCGCGAAGCGTTCCAATCCGCTTGACCGCTCCTTCGACCGAGCCGTTGTTACTGGGGATTGGCGGCAAGGTCGAGATCCCACTGGGATTCGCCCGCGACCTGGAAGCCGCTGGGGACGGTCCCTGGAACATTGGTCCCTTCACTCCACCCACACCCGGTCTCAACCTCCCGGAAATCGAGATCGCCGCCGGCGTCGCCCAGGCCAAACCGGTCTGGACCCTCACTGCGGGTCTACCCACACCTGGCGGTCTGTGCACGATCATCCCCCGCGCTCAGGGTACCCTCGCGGGCCAACCGACTACTCTGTTCTTTCCCGCCGTGACGGTTGAGGTGGTCACTCCTGTCGTCATGGAACTCAACGCCCCCCGCGTGGAACTCAAGCCCGGCGGCACCGCCACCCTCAGCGGCCAGGCGACCCGTCGAGGCGGTTACGCTGGTCCTCTGACCCTGGTCGTGGCCAACCTGCCTCCCGGCGTCACCCTCGACCCAACCCCCGAGCCTATCCCCGCCGACCGCGACATGTTTAGCCTCACCCTCAAGGCCGCACCCGACGCCGCCGCCGCTCAGGTTCAAGCCACCATCGGCCTCCTCGCGCCAGTCGGCAACGAAACCTACCCCAACCCGCCCATCCCCTTCGAGGTCAAGGTGACGCCATGAGCCTATCATCATCTTCCTGCATCCTTCTCAAGGTGATGAGTGTCGCGCTGACTGGTGGTATCGCTCTGGTCGGTGTCCGAGGTGTCCTCGCCCATCCCGCCACGATCGCCGGCCGCCAAGAGGACCCGCCGGTGTCGTTTCTCGACGACGTCGCGCCGATTTTGCAACGCCGCTGCGTCGGCTGCCACAACGAACGCAAGGCCGAGAATCGTTACGACCTGAGCAGTTATCAAAAGCTCCTCACGGGCGGTACCTACGCCGACGGCGGACCCACGATCGTCCCCGGTCAACCCGACGAAAGTTATTTCATTGAACTCGTCCGACCCGACGGCGAGCCTCGGATGCCCTGGAAGCTGGAACCGCTTCCGGCCAACGAGCTCGCGTTGTTGGAACGTTGGGTGGCCGAGGGAGCCAAGTACGACGGCCACGACCCCGCCGCCCCCTGGACCGCGATTCTCGCCGCCCGGGCCGCGGCAAAACCGTTGAAGGCTCCGGAGGTCTATCCTCGTCCCTTGCCCGTGACTGCTTTGGCCTTTTCACCCGATGGCGCGCGGCTTTGGAGTTCCGGCTACGCGGAGATTCTGGACTTCGTCTTGCCCGAGGCGACCCTGGGACCACGAGGCGTCACCGCCGGCGAACGGGTCTTCGACCTGGCCATCAACGCCCAAGGCACTCGCATGGCCGCCGCCGTGGGCGCTCCGGGACGCTCCGGGGCCGTGCTCCTGTATCGTCTGGAACCGGAAGGCCGCGCGGTCTTCGAGCGGCGAATCCTCACCACGCCCGATGCTCAATTGGCGGTCGCCTTCTCGCCCGACGGCAACCAACTAGCCGCCGGCGGCACCGACCGCGCAGTGCGGGTCTGGAATCTGGCCGACCTCGACACGTCCGAATCGGCCAATGCAGAAGATTCGCCTCCTACACCAACTCATGTGATTGAAGATCACGCCGATTGGATTCTCGATCTGGCCTTCTCGCCCGACGCGACTCGTCTGGCGACCGGCTCGCGCGACAAGACCTCCAAGGTTTTCGACCTGGCGCGTCGGGAATCGCTAGCGACCTTCCCCAACCACGGTCAGCCGGTTCACGCGGCAGTTTTCGTAGGCGATAACGCCACCGTTGCCTCGGCGGGCGGTGACGGTTTGGTACGGATTTGGAACGCCGATCAAGAGGGCAATCAACTCTGTCAGGTTGATGGTCTGGGCGGCGCGATTTTTCGCCTGGCCGTGACGCCTGATGGCTCGATCCTGGCATCTGCCGGAATTGACGGCAAAGTTCGCCTCATCAACCCCGCCAACGGCGCGATCAACGCGACCCTCGACGGCCCCGGCGATTGGATCAACGCCTTGACGATCTCGCCCAACGCCCAACGCCTGGCGGTTGGCGGGCATGGCGGAGTCGTCAAGGTCTGGAACCTGAGCGATCTCCAACCCATCGCCGAATTCCAAGCCTCGCCGCTCCAACCGAACGATCCCCCCTCTCCACCGGTCCCGTCTCCCTCTCCAACCCCCGAAGCTGAAAAATTGCCCCGGGATGACGGATAAACGCGCCTCGACGCGGAAGAGGACACGGGGCATCATTGCCCCGGTTTGTCGCTGAGTTTCTGGAATCGCGTCAATTCTTCGAAACCGGCGCGACCTCAAGCCGGCCGGCGCTCGTCTCAACCTTAAGCGAATGCACGGCCCAATCGTGAATTCGAGGCGGACATGAACAGGCTCATCGCGGAATTAGGGTGTCACAGCGCAACATCCTGCTCGACTTTGAGGCTGGAACGGAGCTCCAGGAATCGTCCCGGACACCGCGTCGGGGTCGCAAGCCTCGCGCTGGCGACCCTGCTGGCGTTATGTTTGATCAACAAGACCTTGGCTCAGACCGCCTCTCATTCTAATCCCAATGGATACGAGCCAGAGGTTCTGACCCGCGGCCCCGTGCATGAAGCCTGGGCCGAACCGATCAGCTTCGATCCCCAACCGGGACCAATCGCACCACGAGTTCCACCCGAACCGGTTGAGGAAATCCCCCCCGATCAGCGCCCTGAAGGCGATGCGGTGGAATGGATCGCGGGCTACTGGCATTGGGACGACGAACGTAACGAGTTTCTTTGGGTGTCGGGCATCTGGCGCAATCTTCCGCCCGGTCGCCAATGGGTGCCCGGTTATTGGTATGAGTTGGAGGACGGCTCAGCGCAATGGGTCTCGGGTTTTTGGGCGGCGGTGGACCCCAACGCTGAAGACCGCGCTGAGTCTCAAGCCATCCGCTATCTGCCTGAACCACCCGCCTCGCTAGAGGCCGGTCCCAACATCCCCGCGCCAGGCGAGGATTATTTCTGGGCTCCGGGCTGCTGGTACTGGACCAACGATCGCTACGTCTGGCGTCCCGGAACCTGGGTGCGGACCACACCGCGCTGGGTGTGGGTACCGCCATGCTATCACGCCACTCCTGGCGGCTACGTCTTCACCGACGGCTATTGGGATTACCCCCTGGCCATTCGCGGCGTTCTGTTCGCGCCAGTGCGGTTCACTCACATCCGCGCCGTCGAGGTGATTCGCCCGGTCTTCCGGTTCACCCCGAGCGTGGTGATCGTCTCCTCGGGTTTGGTGGAGCATCTGTTTTGCCGTCCCAGTTTCGGCCACTACTACTTCGGCGACTACTACGAGCCTGCCTTTGTCGATCGCGGCTTCATCTGGTGGGCCGGGTTTGGACTGAACTCCCGGGGCTTCGACCCCCTGTTCAACTTCTACTGGTCCAACATCCGCACGTTCGAACCGGGTTGGAACCTTCACCTGAACTTCGTCTTCGAAACGCGACGCAACGATCCCTTGTTTCGACCCCCTCCCACCTTCAACCAGCAACTCACAGTTGTCGAAAACCGGATCAACTCACCTACGATCGTGAATCGGAACGTCACGATTCTCAATCAACCAACCATCAACCGTTTTATCAACTCAACCGTGGTAAACGCGCGGGCGGATGCGGCCGAGGGCGGCAACGCCGAGGTCGTGGTCGATGTTGCCGAATCGAACCGTCAAGCCCTCGCGCTGGGACGTCCCCTGGCTGAACTGGCTGCGCGACCCGGCCCAGTCGCCACTCGTTTGGTCACCTTGGAGCGGGAGCGCCGCGACGTGGTCGTTCAACGCGCTCAGGAACTCCGTGCGTTTCGGGAACGCCGCTTGGAAGCTGAGCGCAACGCCGCCCTCGAACTTCGTGCCCAACGCTTGAGCAACGCCGACCGCGCTGGCGAGCGGCGGTTAGAAGCGCTCCAAGGTCGGCAAAACCTGGTTCAAGGCCGCCAAGAACTGGTCCAGGCGGCCCGCGACGCACGCAACGCGCAAGCCGACGCACGCGCTCAGGAGCTCCGAGGCCGTCAGGTCGAACCCCAAGCACCTTCGGCCCCTCGCGTGGTGAGGCTCCCTGGATCCCCCATCGCCGCGCGACCGCGTCCGGTGGTCAATCGAGTCCCCCCCAACAACGCCGCGGCTCGGCCCAATCCCGCCCTGGCCGCCGACACCACTCCGACTCGACGGCTTCCTGAAGCGTTCAGACCACCCGGTGCGTCGCCTTTGGTTCAGCCGGGGCAATCGCGATCGGGACAACCTCAACCTAGACCAGCCGCACGACCGCAACCCAATCCGGTCGCGCGTCCCCGGTCCGACATCAACCCGCCGCCGACCTCGGCTCAGATGAATGCGAATCGATCTCCCGATCAAATCGCAGCTCAACCCGTTCCTCGGCCCACGTCTCCACGTTCGAATGCTCCCACGACTCCGAATCCCAATCGTCCGTTGGATCGACCAGTCGTGCCACGAGTCAATCCTGGCGTTACCCTCAATCCACCACCTGCTGCCAACGTCAATCCTGCCATGCGTCCCACGCCGCCTGGTATCAATCGTCCAGCAACGGCGCGAGTTCGGCCCAACGGCGTAGTCAATCCTACGCAAGTCGGTCCAAGCCGTCCCTCCTCGGTCAACCCGCCGGGGTTGAGGGGATCACAACCACCGATCAATCCAGGTCGGGAATCTCCCAGACCACCAACGATTCTCAATCCCAACCGTCCCACCATCCCATCCAACCCTCGGAACCGGGACCAGAATTACGACCAACCCGACCATCGCAACCGCGTCAATTTGACGACCCCTTCTCACGCCAATACCCATATGGTTGCCAATCGCAACCCGACCGCGCCGCGCGTTCGCACGCAGTCGGGTGACTTGATCTCCTCGATGGCCTCCCAAACCGCGCGGGATTGGGAACGCCAGCGTCAAAACACGTCGCCCCGAAATGTTCAAACCACTTCGCGTTTGGTCCGAACCACGCCTCGCAACCTGATCCAAACCGGCTCTCGCTCAACCAACTCGGCATTCGTTGACGGGCTTGACAACGGCGCGCCGCTGGGTCATCCCTTCGTCCCACCGATGCCCTGGGCCTCGGGCGCGGTGTTGCCACCCGCCACGATTCGACCCGCCGAGATTCCCCGCGCCTCCACGATCGACCCTTACGCCCCGGTTCGCGTGCCCCCCTTGCTCGACGCAAGCGTGCCCGGCAGCGTCGGTTATTCTGACCCCTCGACGCCTTGAGCCACTTCCAAATCCAAATTGGTTGACTTTGCAGTCCGTTCGGCGGCCGGGTTGCGCCAAGCCTTCTCGATTTCGGATTGGTCGATGGGACGAGGCTCCGTCCAGTATTCCGGGTTGCGCACCTGCCAGGCGGCGCGTTGAATCGGGCGGCCTTCGATACGGAACTTGCGTTCGAAGTTGGTCAAGTAGTCGAGGTCGTGTTGAGGGATGGTTTCGGGAGGCGTGGGAAGCGGGTCGAATCGTCCGGAGGCGGCTGTCAGTGCCATCATAACGGCAAAGTAGTCGGCGACGTCGGAGGCGAAACGCAGCTGGCCCTCCGGTTGCAGAAGCTCGGCCACGCGTCCGACGAACCAGGGCGTAAAGATGCGCCGCTTGCGATGCTTCTTTTTCCACCAGGGGTCGGGGAAATAGATGTGAACCGCCTGAAGGCAACGGGGCGGCAGGCAACGCCCCAACAGAGCGACCGCGTCGCCGGCCAGAATGCGAACCTGGGACAACCGATGCTTGGCCATCCGCTCCCGCGCCCGTAGGGCGTACTTTTTAGAGATCTCGACCCCCAGAAAACGGACGTCGGGCCGTCGCGTTGATTCGTTGGCGAGGAACAAGCCTTTGCCGCAGCCCACTTCCAGTTCGACCGGCCGGTCGGGACTCTCCGCTCCAAACACGTCGGCCCAAGAAGCGATGGGAGGATCGTGGCGGGGGTCGTAATCGAAGGTGTACGGGGTCAGATCCAACGAGGTTCGGGGTTTGGGCTCGAGCATAGCGAACGGTTGGGCGAAAACGTCACGACACGGACCCAGCTAGCGACGAGGCGAACGAACCGCGTGGCAGAGACGCCGCAACTCATTTTTCCATGACCGCGACGCCCCAGTGATGGAACTGGAGACATGGAATAGCGGGAAGGAACCGAAATCAGGAGGCGGAAGCGGAAGCCGCCGTTTTGGGAGTTGCGTTAACCTGGCCGTGAATGGCAATGCCTAGAATTCGGGCTTGAAACACCATGTCACCGTTGACAAACCCTTGAGTCTCGAAAATGGACTGACGACGCGAGAGCTTGACCGCTTGACCCACTAAGACCAGACGATCCCCAGGCTTGACCTGACCGCGGAACCGTACTTCCTCCATGCCGGCGAACCCCATGAAGCAGCCTTCGGGCAACAAGTCTTGGGAGTGGGTATAGAAACTCGCCAGTTGGGCGGCTGCCTCGCAAAGCAACACCCCTGGCATCAGCGGAAAGCCGGGCATGTGGCCACGAATCCAGAACTCGTCGGTTCCGATATCCTTGTAGCCCGCGATGATGTGACGCTCGCCGTCCAGATACACAATCGCCGTGAGTTGCTCCATTTCGAAGCGTTGGGGATTCTTGGCGCGAATCCCCTCCTGGTCCACCAGAACGCGGCTGGTGTCGATTAAGGCCGGATCGAGAAGAGCAACCGGAGGCATAGCGAGTGACATCCTCAAACCAAATCCTACCCATTCAATCCCTCACGGACTCAGCGTTCCGTACTGACCCCACCCACCATTCACTTCCACTTTGTTTCTCTTCTATTCCCGGTCGGTGGGCAACGGACGGCAACGCAGGCCGTGTGGTCAGCTACTCATTGTGACGCCCAACCTTCCCTCCGTAAAGAGGGACGATCGCTTGTCTCATGGCGGCCCAACACCTCGAACCAAGTCGCGTCGCCGGAGGTCGATCCCGTACGAGGACTCTTTGTTGGCCAACCTAGACCTAGACCACATCCCCCCTGTTGTCTGCTCCTTTGGAACACGGGTTCGCTTGTCCAACAAAACTTCTCGATGGCGCATGTCGGAAATTGAAAACCTTCGCGGAAAAAATCGTCCGATCCGCTTGACTAAGTTCATATGGGATGAAGGGAGGATTCCTCAACGAGGAAACGCCAGGTGCCAAAAACGGAGTCTCACCAGTCCGAATCGAATCGAACACATCCACAACGGACGACCGATCATGGAGCATAGCCATCATGTGTTCGGCCTCGCCCAACGCGGTGGCGTCATTGTCCTACCCTATCCTAGCGATCGGGGATCTCCACGGCCAATCCGAGGAGTTCGATCGGTTGTTGGACCGAGTGGATCGACTCGCCGAGTGGCCGGACTGCGCAGTGGTGTTCCTAGGCGACTTCGTGGATCGCGGACCCGACTCCCGAAAAGTCATCGACCGAGTGCTGGAGATTCTCGAGTGTCCGCCCGGAGGCGCAGCGGTCATGGGCAACCACGACCTCGCGCTGGTCCACGCCGCTCGTCTGAGGAGTCCCGAACCTCCCCCCCACCATTATTGGTTGGAGCGTTACCTTTCGGTTTACGACGCCGCGACCACCGTGCGATCCTACGTGGGACGAACCTGGAGCTTCGAGGACGAGGAGAAAGTGCGCCTTGCGCTGCTCGAGGATCTGCGAGCCGCCATGCCGGAGACGCATCGGCGTTTCCTTGCCGAACTGCCTTGGGTTGTGGAAGCGTCCGGTCATCTGTTTTTGCATTGTGGCCTCTCCCCCGAACTCGACGCCGACGCCCTCGCCCAGGTCGAGGCGATGAAGCGGCGATGTTGGGACCGTTCACTTCTCAGCCCCAAGCCAGGAACCGCCACCGATCTCTATTGGCAGCCGGATTATCCGGTCTGGCTGGGTGCCGACCGCGGCTTGTCGAATCATCCCCTCCGTCACCCAACCAAGATCCAAGTCACCGGACACAGTCAGGTTCCCCGACCCGACGCCAACCCCGCGCGTATCCGCATCGACACCAGCGGCGGTTATGGTCCTCTCACCGCTTGCCTGCTCACCTCGCCTACCGATCCACCACATTTCATTTCAAGCTGGGACCACCTTTGAGTTCTTGTCCTTCAAGTCAATACATCAAGTGAATGAGAGGCATTGACAGTGGCCGCCCGATGTTGCATCTGAGCAATCGGTTATCAACCATTTCAAAATTCCTCCGAGACGAACCGGGAAACCGGACCATCACTATTCCGGACCCTCTTTTCCATTTCCCTAACGAGACAACCGCTGATGTCCACCTCCAAGCCGTATGAGCTGATTGCGACTCCGGGTTGGGACCAACCCCCACGCACCCTCGCCGAGTGGATCGACGCTTTCAAACACCTAGGGTACCAGGCCAAGGAGGTCGTCGAGACCGATTCGGGACGTTGGCTCGAAGTGGCCGAACTCGGGATTCGCGGCTACGTCGAACGAGCGGGTCCAACCGTCGAGGCGATCAACTTCGAATTGCCCGGCATCGACCACCACGACGCCGCCCATGCAGTGCGCCAGGCCGCAGTTCAACTCGGATTCGAAGTCCATACCGACGACGACCTGAACGATCTCGATCCCGAACTCGCCGGCGAGGAATTGGACGAAGAGGATTGAGCCGTCCCGGCGTTCCGACATCAAGGCGACTTCCCGCTCCCCTGGATTGCTCAAGCATTCGCTCCAAACACCGGTGAATCGATTCGCAAGGGATCGGGGAAAAGCGTCAGGGTTGAGCGCCAGGAGTCGGAGGCGTAGTTCGGAGCGTGGGAGAAGGCTCAAGCCGGTCGAGTTGGCTCGGCTCGACATGAGGAGTCGATCTCCCATCGGTGGTCTCCAGCAGGTGCCGAAGTGTCTGGATTCGCCAAGCCGAAGTCGATGCCACCAAGGCGGTCACCAACCAGGCGAGAGTGGTTGACCGGCTCCAGGCAAGCAGGGTCAGAAGCGGCCCTTTGGCATGATGTTGACCACGCTCGACCGGGGAAGGGACGGCGAGCGTGGGCGTTGTCAGAAGTCGGGCGGCCGCAGGATGAATCCGAGCCAAAATCGCGCGCTCGTGGGGGTCCAAGCGAAGACGCTGAGCAGCGGCTTGAGGATCACCTTGATCCCGAATCCAAAGGGCGGCCGTGAGTTCGAGACTCCGAAACCGCGCGGAGGACAGGACGTTCTGTTCAGCCAACCAACGTTCCAACGAACCCCGTCCCACCGCGAGCCAACGCCCCACTGCACGGGCCATTGGTTCGGCTTCGGCGAAGCGCAGATCGACCGCCAAGGCGACGATCAGCAGTTCGTGGTCGAGCGTGGTGGTCATTGAACCATCAGCTTGAGACAGGACACGCGAGGAAGACGGCCAGGCGACCGTGCGACAATCCTATGGGGTTGGTCCGACCGCTATGATTCATGAGTAAGGGTAGCCAACCCGCTTTCACCAACTGGGATGAAAAAAACGACCATGCCTCTCTCGACCCAACGTGGTGTGCGAACAACAGTGGCCTGGTTTGGCATCCTCACGACGATCCTGATCCTGATGGCGTGGTTCCAAGACCCGACCGTCCAAGCTCGGGAGGTCGGGCGAACCGATCCGCCCGTGCGGTTCCACCACGAACCACGGCTCGCCGAGGATCGACGTCCCCTGCGATCGGATTCTGTGGACGTGTCGCGTCGGCCCAACCCGCGGGAAACTCGATCGAACCCCTCACGCAGTCGCTACCCGTTAATCTCGCCAGCCTCGCGGGCAGCGCCTCCCAAAGCACGCGGGGTGTACGCCAACCCCGGCGGGGTTGGTCGGCAACCGGAGTTCGTGTCGCGCGCGGGGATGCAACTTCTTCGATCGCGTCCCGAACCCAGCGGTGTCCCGTCGGGATTCAGTTTGGTAACCGAGCCTCTCAGTCAAGCGGTCCCGAGGCTCTCGGCCGCTCCACCGAGTTCGTCCACCGTCAACCCGTTGAACAGCCGTGCCTTCAACGCAGCGCGGGTTCAAGCTCCCAACCCCTTCCAGGAACCATCACGCGCTGGGCGGATAGGGATTCTGGCGGTGGGTCCTTATGGGCCTCTCTTTGGCTTCGTGCCCAACGGAAACGGAACTGGAAACTTGAACATGGGATGGCCCCTGGTGTGGCCCATCATCCCGTGACGCCAGCATGAACAATGAGATTGATTTCAAGAGCGGTGGTCGATCGCCCCGGACGACTCATCGAAATCGCAGTCGGCGGGACCGGGACGATTGGCCCAAACCTCCTCCATGACGAGATAACCACCGTCGCTCAAGCCAAGACGTTCATAAGCCGTGCGGGCGGTTTGGTTGTGACGCTCGACGTAGAGACGCAAACCCACCACGTCGGGATGGCTTCGAGCGGCTTCACGCACGGCCAGGTGTAGGTGTCGGAAAACGCCATGACGGCGCGCTTCGGGGAGGACGTAAACACTCTGCAGCCACCAGAACCAACCGCCGCGCCAGTCGCTCCATTCGCGGGTAACGGCGGTTTGTCCCACGACTGCTCCATCGAGTTCGGCCACAATGTAGCGGAGGCGATCGGGGTCGCTCAACGCGGCAGCGACTCCCTCGGCGAGCACATGCGGGTCCAACTCCAGTCCTTCGGTTTCACGGGCGAGACGTTGGTTGAACTCGATCAATCGGGGCGCGTCGTCGGGTCGGGCGGGACGGATCAGCAACCTGGACGTAGTCATCGGCGGGCATTCCGACGATTGCGGACCTCGCGGCTAGCTCGATCGAGAAATGCGCGTTCCTGATCGGTGAGCGATTCCAAACCGTCGCGCGCGATTTTGGCTAGCAGATGATCGAGTTGATCGTCGAGATCGTCGCGGCTGGCGGACGACCGAGACGCGGAGTCCTCGAGATTCAGCCATCCCCCCCCCGAGCGAGTCTTAACCGAGGAGGCGGTCTTGGTGTCCTGTCCTCGTCGCAACGCGTTGAACCCCCCCCAACCGCTCGACCAACCCCGGGAGGGCCGCTCGTCCTCCTCATCGGCCACGACTCGGAACCGAGGTGAACGACGAATCCTCAAGTCACCCGTGCTCCAGCCGCTGAAGTTCAGGTTGAAGTATGAGTGGGCCATGCCCACGCTCAACCCGCCCAAATGGGCAAGGGTCGCCGTGGTGCCAGGCAGGAAGGTGAAGATCACGTCGATCACGATAAAAGCGATCAGGGCGTTGCGCATCGTGACGGGAATGATGAAAAACAGCAATACCTGGAGGTTGGGCATCCTCAACGCCAGCAGCCCAAACAAACCGGAGACCGCGCCCGACGCTCCCAGACAGAGCCCTGGACCGGTCAACGCGTAGAACGCTGTCTGAGCGAGGGACCCCACCAACCCAGAGACCAAAAAGACCATCACGAACTCGCGGGTGCCCAATTCATGTTCCAGAATCCGCCCGATAAAGAACAGCACCAGCATGTTGAATAGCAGGTGGAACGGCCCCTCGTGCAGGAAAATCGAGGTGATCAGCCGCCAAACCTGGAACTGATTCAAAACCGCCTGGGAGTCTAATTCCAGACCGAAGGTGGCGATGACCGGCTGGCCCTTCTCGGTCCCCAGCGTTTGGAGGAGGAAGA
>Ga0209017_10001073_pt1 | contig 22500 bp, 19 predicted proteins | sample YNPBryunderm2012_FD_185812 | JGI IMG/M metagenome (GOLD analysis project Ga0209017, IMG submission 185812) | Anoxygenic and chlorotrophic microbial mat microbial communities from Yellowstone National Park, USA - YNP Bryant MS undermat 2012... ... | reverse complement strand
AAGAGAAGGGCTCCTCGGCACCGGGGTCGTCGTCGAAGTCGCCGCCGACACGACCGCTACCACCGGCGGCAACCGCGCCCCGTCGGTAAGCGACCACGCCCCGTCAATATGCAACCGTACCCCGACAATGAGCGACCACGCCTCGGGGAAAAGGACCATTGTCCTCCCCACTCTATCACCACGTGGAATCGCACCCGAAAACGACCACCTCACTTCACCGCATGCGACCGCTCCAAACAACGCTTCCCCCATCCTTTCACCGCATGCGACCGCTCGGAACCAAAAGGCACAGCAGAAATCAATTCGAGGCCACCGGAGTCGCTGCGAGGAGGGCACCAAAGGCTTCCCAGACCTGGCGGAGGGTGGCGTGGGCCGGGCGGGGGGAGACGGGCTTGTCTGCATAAACGACCTGGGCGTGCAAGGCGGCAAATTTTTGTAAGGTCTCGGCGGCCTCCGGGAGCTGAACTTGCAACTGCTCGAGGAACTCCCAGGCCGTCTGACTGTCTGCACGAGGACAACCCTGCTCCCAAGCCCACGCTTCCCAGGCCAGCAATGTGTAATCCACTAGCTCCCGCAGGTCCCGCTGGTATGCAGAACCATCTTCGTAGGGATTGGAGAAGCTCGTCGTCGGCGGAGGACGGCGCGGTTTCGACGCCATCGGCTCTGCCCCAGAAGTGGTGCCGGAATGGGAACGGTTCCACCACCTGCGGGCCCACCATTGCTGCAACGCCTGCAACCAGCGGTTCGCCCAGGCGGTGAACGGAGCCAGTCCCCGCAGGATCGCCCACAGGACGACCAGAACCACCCCTACGACCACCAAGGCAAACACAAGCCACCTGGCCAGCCCAGCCACACGAGCCAGAGGAGGGGAAAGATGCGAAAGCGGATTTGAGGCCGAGCTGGACCCGCCCTGCGCGTCACCCTTCGTATTCCCCCGCTGCCTGTCCGAGGTCAGAACGCTCTCCAAAGGATTGGCCGAGCCGCTGCGGTCAGTCGGGTTTACCTGACGGCCGGACGTGTCACGGGGATGGGACGAGGCCGCTGGACCACCGGATGATGATTTCTCATCCGAACCGGCTCGGTCCGAAGACGCACTGTGGCTGGTGCTGGATGTTTTTCCCCCGGCGGAAGAACTACTGGTATTGGATGTTTTTCCCCCTGCGGAAGAGCTGTGCGACGGGTTTGCCCCTGCGGTCTTTTTCCCGGAGGAGGCGGAGGAAGCCGGTCCGTCCCCGGATTGGACCTGGCGACCGGCTGCTCCTTCCCCGCGACCCGCGGCATCCTTGAGCACGGCCACCCGCGAAGCCTCTCGGGTGCTGCTGCCTACCCGTTGCCAGCCGAACCACGGGGTCTCCGAATGCGGCCGAGGCAGCACGGCCCCCAGGACCAGAAAGAGGAGAACCAATCCGCCGGCGAGCAGGAGCCAACCCCCGGAAAGTGCCACGGGAATACGGGCACGCCGTTGCCGTATGTAGCGGCGTAAACCCAACAGGCTGGTGGTCGCCAGCAGGCATAAGGCGCTCGCGGTGAAGATGGCCATCTGCCAGAAGGTGGCCCGACGCCGCTCGCCATCGGCTGGATCAATCAGGGATTGACCCAAAGCAAAGATAGGGAGGGCTGCCAGAAAACAGTAGAGCACCCAAACCCCAGGAGTGCGGGGGCGTTTTTGCTGCTGCTCCCGATGTTTCTGGTACGCTTCGATCCAGGCCCAGAGACGGGAATCGCCTTTCGGGGAACGGCGGCGACGCTTGGAGGAGGAAGTTTCCCGCGTCGGTACCCCTCGGTCTTGTTCCCCCGTGGTCCTCGGGTCCGGATTCTGCTCAGGTCGTGGCAGGGACCCTGAAGTGCTGGTTGCGGAGTAAGAATGCTCTGTTGCGGAGGAGGACCCCCGTGCGGAGCCCTCCGTGGTCCAACCGGCGGCGGCCAGAATCCCGCGACCGGTGCCCCGTTGTCGCTCGTCGAGATAGGTACAATCCCAGGTTAGCTTATGGGCACACCACCAGATCAGAAGCAGCAAGCCCAGATGGGTCAGGCCGCGCCCGATGGCGGAGGAGGGATGCGGCGACGGAATATACGCTTGCAGGGCCAGCCACGTAACCGTGCCCAAGGCCAAAGCATAGATGCCGGCCCGCCCCCCGCCGAATTCGATCGAGATGCGGGCAATCAACACCGCACCCACCACAAAGAAAAACAGTGTGTACAACAGCCGCCCGGTATATTCCCCTTCGTACAGCACCTCGACGAGAAAAAAGACGAAGCTGCCGACCATGAACATGATCAGCACGGGACTGAGCGCGGTGATGAGATAGTCCGTCACCGTCGGTTCCGGACGCTTGCGAGCCATACCGGATCAACCCTCTGCGATACCCTCTCCCTCTCGCCAACTCCCACAGAGGAAACAATCCACCATCATCAGTGCCGGACACTTGCGAGCCATTCGCCTCACGCGAAAGTCCGATGGTTGCCTGCCGGTAAGCCCCCACCTGTTCCCCTCCTGCGTGGAACATCCTCAGGCGGATGCCCTCCGGAGCGAGTGCCCGGCTTCACTCTGCTCTCCATTCCTCGGCTGCCTCCGGTCCGCGGTGACTCTGGCCGCCCCTGGGCAAGCGCCCGACTTCATCCTGCACTCCTCAGGCGAGGCCCTACCCTCGGGATGCTTGCACGGCAGACTGGATTGTGGTAACCTCACTATAGCTGAAATTGCTGGCAAGAGCAGCAGCATCCCGCCTGGAGCCGAACAGACCCGCCGTCGTGAGCATTCCCGGGATCACTCCCAGGTGCAGCCTCCTAGCCGTAATCCGCCTGCAAGCGCCGGGGCTTCAGGAAGGCAGGTGCTCCCTGAATTCATAAACGTAGGTGCTCTATGAAGATGACTGATTGGTCCCGCACCTTCTCCCAGCGGGTGGGTGAGTCCTGGAAAGCTTATTGTTCCTGGAAGTGGTCCTGGAAAGCCTATGGGGGCGTTGGCGTCATAGCAGGTTTGTGTGTATGGATTGGGACGTTGGGGGTTGGGGAGTGCGGTGTTCAGGCTACTGAGGGTCCGCCTTCGGGTGCTGCCGGGGTGGCTCCGCCTGCCGTCTCTTCGTCGCCGGTGCCTGTGGATGAGGAGTATTTTGAGAAGAAGGTACGCCCGATTCTGGTGGCACGGTGTTATAAATGCCACAATAGCCAGAAGGCCCAGGGGGGATTGCGCCTGGATAGTCGTGCGGGCTTCGAGCGGGGCGGTGACAGCGGTCCGACCCCGAAGCTGCTGGCTCAGGTGTTGCAATATGAAGGGGACATCCGCATGCCCCCGCAGGGGAAACTGCCCCCGGCCGAATTGGACATCCTGCTGCGGTGGCTCTCCGCAGGTGCTCCCTGGCCGCAGGAGAAGACCTCCCCGCTCCCGTCTGCTGCTACCGATCCGCTAAGCCGTGCCCGAACGCATTGGGCTTTTCAGCCGCTGCGGCGTCCGACGGTGCCCTCTCTGCCCGAAGATGCTCCGATCCGTAATCCGATCGATGCGTTCGTGCTGGCGCGTCTGCAGACGGTGGGGCTGAGTCTGGCCCCAGAAGCGGACCGACCCACTCTGCTGCGTCGGCTGTATTTCGACCTGATCGGTCTGCCGCCGTCCCCGGAGGAACTGGAAGCCTTTCTGAGCGACCCACGTCCCGATGCCTACGAGCGGGTGGTGGAACGTCTGCTTGCGAGTCCTCATTACGGAGAACGTTGGGCCCGGCATTGGCTCGACCTGGTCCGTTACGCCGAAACCTACGGCCACGAATACGACTTTGACATTCCCGACGCCTGGCGTTACCGGGATTACGTCATCCGGGCCTTCAATGCCGACCTGCCCTACGACCGCTTCGTGCGGGAACAGATCGCAGGGGACCTGCTGGCCGATCCACGATACGATCCCTCCACCGGCTGCAACGAATCGCTCTTGGCGACCACGTTCTGGTGGCTGGGGGATGCCGTCCATTCGCCGGTTGATTCCCGCGCGGACCTGGCGGATCGCATCGACAATCAGATCGACGTCTTCGGCAAGGCGTTTCTGGGCCTGACCCTAGGCTGCGCCCGTTGCCATGATCACAAATTCGATCCGATCACCAGCCGCGATTATTATGCCCTCTTCGGGGTGCTGGCAAGTTCCAGCTATCATCATGGCGACATCGGCGACCCCCGCCCGCTGGAGCAACTTCTCGAGGAACTGGCGGCCACATCCCCCCAGCAGAATCGGGTGCGATCCTCAGAAGTGACGGTTCCTTCCGAAGCGATGGCTCCGGGAGAGGTTATCCCGCCGCCGCGGCCCGGGAGTGCCTGGCGGCTCAGGGCGATCCCCTGGGAGCACTTCGGAGCGGACTGGCGGCAGCGGTGGGATGCCGTGGGTCTGGGTTTGCGTCCGACAGCTGGGGAAGACTTTCCGCACAGCGGCCGGGAAGCCGAGGCTCTGTCGGCGGCTTTACGCTCCCCGACCTTCCTCATCGAGCATCGCTATCTGGTGCTGCGGGTGGCCGGCCGACAGGCGCAAGCACGCCTGATCCTCAACGGGCTGCAGTTGATCCGCGATCCGATCTACGGTGGCCTGGCCCGAAAGATCGACCATGGCGAAGAGTTCCGTTGGCTGGTGTTTGACCTGCACCTGTGGCCCGGGCAGCCAGCGTATGTCGAACTGCTGGATAACGGCCCCGGTTATTTCGCCATTCGGGAAGCCTGGTTTGCTGACAGTCCGCCGCCCGCGGAAGCCGGGGAAGTACTGCCGCCACCACCCAGTGCGGCTCGAGAGCAGGATCCGCAGCGTCGCCGCATTCTGGCGGCCCTGGAAGCCGCCGCTCACAACCGCCCGCGTGCCCCGGTGATGCGGGATGGCCCCGGACGCAATGAACGGGTGTTCCTCCGAGGGAACCCTCATCAGCCCGGCCCGGAAGTCCCCCGCGGCTTTCTCGCGCTGTTCCCGGCCGCTCCGGTCCTCTCCTCCGAGAGTGGACGGCGGGAAGTAGCCGAGGCGGTGCTCGGCCCAGCCCGTCCTCTTCTCGCCCGGGTGTTCGTCAATCGCCTCTGGCACCATCACTTCGGCAGAGGTTTGGTAGCGACCCCGGATGACTTCGGAGCCCAGGGTGAAGCACCTTCCCATCCCGAGCTGCTCGACTGGCTCGCCGAGCAGTTCATCGCCTCCGGTTGGTCGATCAAGCAGATGCACCGCCTGATCGTGTGCTCCCGCACCTATCGCCAGGCCAGTCAGGTGCCTGCCTCCTCCGCAGAACGGGCCCGACGCGTCGATCCGGACAATCGCCTCCTGCATCGTCAGAACCTGCGGCGCCTGGAAGCAGAAACCCTGCGGGACGCGGTCCTGGCCGTTTCGGGGCGTCTGGATCGCCGCCTGGGTGGACCATCGGTACTGCCGTATCTGAGCGAACAGCAACAGGGTCGAGGCCGGCCACCCTCCGGACCCCTCGACGGCCTGGGACGCCGCAGCATCTACCTGGCCGTGCGCCGCAATTTCCTCCCCACCCTTTTTACGGCCTTCGATTACCCTCCGCCGTTCACCACGGTAGGCCGGCGCAATGTTTCCTATGTCCCCACCCAGGCCCTGGTCCTTTGGAACAACCCCTTCTTCCATCAGCAAGCCCGCTACTGGGTCGAACGACTGCACCGCGAACAACCCCACGCTTCGCTGGAACAACGCCTCCACCTGATGTACCTGGCGGCCTTCGCCCGTCGTCCCGCACCGGAGGAAATCCAAGCCGCCCGCCAGTTCCTGGAACAGTTCCCCCCCACGGACTCCCTCCCGGCTTGGACGGAACTGGCTCATGTGCTGTTCAACAGCAAAGAGTTCCTCTTCGTCCCGTGACTTTTCTCATGCGGTGAACTTTTCTCATGCGGTGAATGGATGGCGTGGCTACCGGCCTTGGTGGGAACAATCAGCCCTCAGCCCCTCAGGAGGTGAGCCCGCGAGGAGGAAGAACCGGAGACCTGCCCTCACCCGAAGGGTTGCGCCGACTTGCGAAAGGTCAGTTCCCGGCCCTGCACAAGCCGGAGCTCCAGAAAACAATTTGCCGCGGCAGCCGGAGCCCCATCCCCAAAGCAATCCGGGGGAGGCCGCACGAGCGTCTCCTCCCCCTTCCCACGTGATTGCCACCGTGCAGTTCCAGCACAATCTGTGGCGGAAATCGTTGGTCAGGGTGTTGTGGATAGCCGGTCAGGGTGTTGTGGATAGCCGGTCAGGGTGTTGTGGATAGCCAAATCGTTGAGTTCTGCGTCCCGCCCAAGCGTGGCTTCCGCCCAAGGCAGGGGGAGCTTCCTGCTTACTTTTTCGCGGCTACCTTCTGGAAGTACTCCTTGGAGGCCTGGACATCCGGCTTGATGGTGGGCTGCCCCTTCTTCCACTCCGCCGGGCAGACTTCGCCGTGCTGTTCGAAGAACTGCAAGGCGTCGAGTACCCGCAACGTCTCATCCACGCTCCGCCCCAGCGGCAGATCATGAATGGTGATCGCCCGGATGATCCCTTGTCTGTCGATGATGAATGTGCCCCGCAGAGCCACACCGCTGTCCAGGAGCACACCGTAGTCACTGCTGATCTTCTTGGTGATGTCGGCGATCAGGGGATAGTTCAGGCCGCCCAAGCCGCCTTCTTCACGCGGGGTCCGGATCCAGGCCAGGTGGGAAAACTGGCTGTCGATCGAGCAGCCGAGGACCTCGGCACCCCGGGCGTGGAACTCCGCGAGCCGGTCATTGAAGGCGATAATCTCCGTGGGGCAGACAAAGGTGAAATCCAAAGGATAGAAAAAGAGCACCACATATTTCCCCCGATAATCCGACAGTCGGATCGTCTGAAACTTTTCCTGAACCACGGCGGTGGCTGTGAAATTGGGGGCTTCTTTTTGCACTTGTGCTGGCATGGCTATTTCTCCTGGTTCGGTTGAACGCGAATGCGTGGCATGGCAGCCGACCCCGTATCGGCTTCGCAGAACATGATTAGGAACAACTCCCCCGTTTTGCCACGGGGTTTTGCCAAGCCGATCGATCGGTGTGGCCAATCCCTCGAGTCACCAGGTCGAAGCGAAGGCCGCAGCAAGGGAAATGATCGGAGAAATCACGCCACGCTCAGCCTGAACCGGCCGGACTGATGGGATCCGGATCCCGCACCACAGGCCAGCACGCGAGACTTGGGAGCTGGCAGCAGAAAGCGGAGATGAGTTTGGAAAAGTCAGTCAGTCTTACGTCGGCGGCGACGCCAGGCCATTACCGTCACGCCCCCCAAGGCGGCCATCCAGATACCGCCCGGTTCCGGAGTCGCGACGGGATCCGACTGGCTTCCCCCCGTCGGAGACGGGCCCGGCTGCATTCCGCCATCGGGTGGCGCACCGCCATCCTGATTACCATCGTTTCCCAAGGGGGGAGGATTGGGGGTGTCGTTCCCGCCGGATTGGTCGGTGCCACCGCCGGCACCGTCCCTTCCTCCGCCACTATCCGGCCCCAGCCCGATGACCCACCATCCCCCCTCCGGCACCGTGACCTGACCCGAACCGAGCGGAGTGCCGTTGGGGTCGCTAACATCGATCGTGACCACACGGGAGCCATTGGAAGCAGGGGGGGATAATCCCACACCGGCACGCAAGGCGTCCGGCGGCACAGGTAAGCCCGTTACCGGGGGGCCGGAAGCGAGTGAGCCTCCGGCAAAGCGTGGTAAAGCGCTGGCGGGAAAGGACGAGCCACCGATACCCCCGCTGCTTTGCGTCAGCGTGGCGTAACCATCCTGGGTGGGTAACAGCACCGGTGTTCCCAGGGGGGAAAACACGGTGGTTCCACCTCCGGTTGTGGCCTGAGCGGTAAACCCACCATTGAGACTCATAATCGCTAACGACGGACCATGCTGCGAATCAAACCAAAACTCAAAGTAGTCGCTCGGGACACTCCCCCCTGCTAATCCGGCGGCCAGAGTGACCCAAAATCCCTCGGCCCGAGCCACGGCCGTCCCGACCAGGGTCATCATCAGCACGGCTCCCCAGATCCGGCTCCAGAATAACGCCCTGTGCATACAAAGGTTCCTTCTTGATGTGCGATGGTCCTCTCACCTCGATACCATTACGTGGTACCGGTCAGATAAGTACCCAAAAAACTTGAGAAAAAAAAGGCGAACTTGCCCCGATCCTGGAACCGACAAGATCGGCCTCAGTCCCCAGGGACCTTTCCGGCCAGTGATAACCCAGGGAAAACCATCAGGAGCCGGACTCTTTCTTCCATGCCGAATTTCTTCCATGCCGAAGTGCATCTTTTCCCCAAGCTCATGACCAGGGACAGCATCCCCGGGGTTCCCAAGGTCACTACCCGGGGCGTTACCATCGTTTCCCAAGGTCATGACCCGGGGCAGTACCGCCAGGGGTTCCGCCGCAGGTTTCGCTCATGCATTGATTGGGCCTTGAAAGCAAATGGGACTTGAGATCCAGAATCAAGGAAGTAAAGCACAAGGGACTTGAGATCCAGAATCCAGGAGATCTCGAAGGGCGTTGGTATTCCCGTGCCTGCATCAGAATCATTGTTTGGGTATCGTGATGTGCGTTATTTCGATCGTCGTTGTCTCGTCCGCGTTGGGAACGTAGCTGTGGGACCTGGCTAATCCCCCGGGGATTTCCGGACTGATCCAGATGGTGGTTTGCATCTCGCCGGCTTCGGTCGAGGAGGTGTACTTGTAAAATCGGCACCGGTAGGTCTTGCCGAGCACCTCGAGTTCTTCCTCGCCCTCCTGCTGAATGCCTTGGGGTTTACCCCAATCTTCCTTGCGGATGTTGGGAGGCAGTGGAATCTTGCGGGAATAGCGGAAGGTCATTGGCTCATTCTGCACTTTATCTCCGGTACTGCGCACTGTGTGGGTTTGCTCCTCGATCACGATGACATCATCGGTCTTATCCAGGAGTTTGAGCGTGGTGTGGGAAACCGTCTGGCGGGAAACCTTGCCGCTGCGGGTGGTGGTCCGGCGCACGATGGTCGTTCCCTTCGGGAACGACTGCCACTGCTTGTAGGTCAGATCATCGACCAGCTCAGCAGAAGCCGCCAGAGCGGGTGTATCCACCGTGGGAAGCACTTGCGGAGTATTTGCCAGCCGGGGCGATTCGCTCTCCGAAGGACGGGCACAACCCGTGGTGGCCAGAACCCCCACGGCCAACGCAAGGGACACACTCCGCCGGTATCGAAGATGACAGGGGACCATAATCGCGATTCCTCGGATAAGGACGGCACCCCTGGCACAACCACCGGCCCAACAGGGAGCACGTCCAACTCGATCAGCCTGTTTTGTTCATGCTGTGGATGTACTGGTTTCCCTTCTGCGTCTCGGGCGGGTAAAACGCCGCGTCAGCGTGTTCCTGCGCCTTTGGTCATCTTGCGGGTCCGATTGCCGGGGCTTTCTTCCTCGTCGATGGCGGCATCTTCGGCACGGACCGCGGCCTTCTGCTCTTCCGTGAGCGGCTGTGTGTTCAGCCCTTGGGGACGCGATCCACAACCCCAGACCGAAGCAAGCAGGCACACCAGCAGGATTTTCTCTCGGAGTGTTTTCATAGGTTCAGCTTCTCCCCGTGAAAATCGGTGATCCACACACAACAATGTCGAGGAAGTTTGGGAGCGCACGGCGAGCAGGATGCATAGGGCGACGCGCATGCATCCTGCCCTGGTGGGTTGTCACACTGGGTCCACGGGGAGCCGGTCCCTGTATCCTCGCGGTGGGGTTGGCTCCCGCAGCCGTGATCGTGGAACTTGCGGTGATCTTGGAAATTACAGATCGCTCATGTTGACCACAATCCCATCGTCGGCGCCGCAGGCGGCCATGAACGTCAACGGGTTGACATTGAAGCGGATGAAGCGGACCGAACCATCGGCGAAGACGGCGTTGAGACCACCGGTGTGGTTGGACCCGAAGTAGCGCCGCCAGCAGTTGACGTTGCTGAAGGCTGGATCATTGGTGGGCGGATAAATACCCCGCCAATCCGCTCCCGGAGGTACAGCCCGATACATGTAGTTGGTGGGGTCGCTGTCGTGTTTGGGTGGAAAGTGCCAGCGGACGCTGTCTTCATCCCAGCCGTTGTTGTTCCAGCGCTCGTTGTCACCGCCATCCAGGCCGTAGCGCTGGGCGGGGATGGCTTTCTCGGCAGCAGCGATCGTGTTGGAAGTACCGTCAACAATGTCGGCCATTTTCCGCTTGGCTCCACGACCCGGCCAGACGATGAAGCCTTTGCGACCGGGGAAGTTGCCGAAGTTTTCCGTGGTGCGTTCGTTGCGGGCCGGGCCAAAACCCAGTGGGGGCGGAGGAGCATCGCCGGTCAACTCATGCATGTCCCCTTGGAACAGACCGGCACAACCGGCGTAATCGCAACGACCAAATCCGGCAGTGCCATAGCCGGTCGGGGCACGGCGGGAAGGGCAGTAGTAGATTTTGATCAATTGCCGGGCCACGTCGTCCTCACCACCGTTGCCGCTGATGGCCGGCCAGAAGGGGGGATCATCTCGCCCCAAACGGTACACATTGTCCTGTTCGATATACGGCAGGATCCAGTAGAACTGGTTCCACCCGCGACGGGTAGCAGCGCGGCAGCAGGTGGTGGTTTCGTACCCACCCGGATCCTCGTCGTACTTGAACCCAGCCGGGTTTGGTGCACCACTGGTGGTAATGGCTTGCGGATCACCGTCCAGACCACCGGGAGGGAAGTGGCCCATGGCACTTTCATAGTTGTGGAAGGCCAGACCAATCTGCTTGAGATGGTTGGCGCACTGCATCCGGGCCGCCGCTTCGCGGACCTTCTGCACCGCCGGCAGCAACAGGCCAATCAGGATGGCGATAATGGCGATCACCACCAACAGCTCAATGAGGGTGAACGCCCTGCTCCGCTTCGGACTCTTCTGCATAATCTAACACCTCCTATAACGTGGAAAAACCAGGTACGGAGAACTTGTTCCTGCTGCTGGCCGCGCGGGACACGGGATGTCCCAACTGCCATGGGGCTGTGCCTGTGTCGGCCTGTGATGGCACCCCGCGGTCGGCAGCGGTTCGACTCCGCATTTTTATGCCTATGGACCGCGTGTAAATTTCTCGTGACCGAAAGATGCCTTCTCAGCGAAATTTATTTGTGCAATCTGAGCGCTTGAGGTGAAAATTCAGTGAAGAAGGAATCGAGCCCCGAACCGCTCTGCTTCCTCCTCTGCGGGAGATAACACGCTCGATCCAGCAGGGGAAACCGGAGCGGTTGCGGTCTTATAACAGCTCCAGAAGAAGCGAGGCGTTTGTTATAAAAAGCCGGACACCATCATTCGCGAGACAGCTCCAGAAACGGGATCATTATTCCGGACCTAAGCGGCAGCGTTCGCTTGCTGAAAGAAGCAACCGGTCGGTAGAGTTCCCCGGCTGTGCGGTTTCAGGCCGGTAGGGTTTCCCGGCTGTGTATATCATGGAAGTATGAGCCGGACACCGTTGTTGGAACGTGAGGAGTATATAGAGCAAGCGTATTTTTTCCGCACCTTTCGGGAGCGGCTGGCGGATAATCTGCCCGCTCAGGAAATACTCAGCCGGATTCACGAGGAGTTGCTCAGCTCCACTCGGCTGCCGTGGGCGGTGCAGTTCCTGGCGACAGAGATGAAACACACCGGTCTGCTCAGCAACGGCTTCGCCCGTCTGCCGCACTATTTCACCCGCTTTCAAGCCTTCGTGATGCAACAGGCCGAGGAGGCCACATCCCGCTTTCCTGTTACCACCGCTCTGTTGGTCTTGGAACGGGAGGCCGATTATCGTGCTCGCCAACCCACGGCTGCGGGACTGTTCGTTTATCAGTTCGAGACCATCGCCCGCAATCGGCTGGGTTACCGGGAAGGATTCGAGGCCATGGCCGAGGATCCCCTCTACCCCCCGGACTGGCAGGAGTTCATTCTGAGCCTGGGCAAGCAGATGGGGGACATCGACTTTGCGGATCTGGTGTACCTCCGCTCCGAATGGTACGTTTTGGAACAACGGCGTATTCAGCCTCAGTATGTGCCGCCGGTGCCCGTGCTGTTCGGGGAGAAAGAAGGGAAGATCGCCAAGGCCAGTCGGGGGCGGGACCCGTTGTACCTCTTTGCCGCCTTGCAACGTCAACTGGGTTACCCGGAAGTGCCCCGTCCTCGACAACGGGAAGATGACAAAAGCCGCTGGGAGCGTCTGGAAAACAAGCTCCGCGAACTGGAAATGCGCCTCAAGCTGGCTGAAGCCGAACTGCGCGGCACGATCGACCTGAGTCAGTTCGGCAAGCCGGAAATCCTTCAAGACGACGACTAGCCCCGTTGACCTAGACGCACGACACCGCTGGGAAAGGTTATGCGGGTGCAGGAAGGTTTTCCCGGAAGGCCTGGAGTACCTGGTAAAGATCGGCTGTGATCATCACTTCGTCATCGAGGAAGTCGCGGAGCCAGACGTAATTCATGCGTTGGGCCACCGCAAACAGCGGCAGCAGGTCTCCCAAGCGGACACGCACCTCTGGCTCCGGTGCCGGAGTGGGCTCCTCAACAGGGGGGTTGTACAGTCTCAGGCGCACAGCCATACCTGTTCCTCCATGGTGCCGACGGACCCCGCTTGCTCCTCCAGGAGCTTGCGAAGCTCCCGCGGGTGTCCGCCGGATTTCTGCTCGATCTGGTCATCGGCACTTCGGAGGAACGGAGTTGATCGTCCCGATAGGTTCAAGGGCACCCAACCAGGCCGGCGGCGGTAAAATGTACCACATGTACCGGCTCTGCCGGAAAAGTCGATTGCGACGGCAGGGAGAGAGTGGGCATGGCTTTGACGTTCGCAGTATTAGGAAACGGGTCCTGGGGCACAGCGGTCGCAGTGCATCTGGCGCAACATCCGGATTACCACGTCCGACTCTGGGGGGCCTTGCCCGAGACGGTCGAAGAGATGCGCCGCCTGCGGGAAAACGTGCCCCTGTTGCCCGGTGTGCGCATTCCGGAGAGCATCGTGCTGACCGCGGACCCTGCCGAGGCGGTGGAGAAAGCCGATTGCTGGATTTCGGCGATTCCCACGGCTTTTTTACGCTCCTCTCTGCAGAGGTTTGTGGGGCTGCCCTGTTCGGTGCCGATCGTCAGCCTGAGCAAAGGGCTGGAAAACGGCACATTCTGCCGACCCACGGAAGTGATCCGGGAAGTGCTCGGCGTCTCGCGACTGGCGGTGCTGAGTGGTCCCAGTCACGCCGAGGAAGTCGGACGAGGGTTGCCCGCAGCTGTGGTTGTGGCGTCCGAAGAACTGGAACTGGCCCTGTGGGTCCAACGGCACCTCGGCACGGAACGCTTCCGCATCTACACCAACAGCGACGTAATCGGTGTGGAGTTATGCGGAGCGCTCAAGAATGTCCTGGCCATAGCGGCCGGACTGTGCGAAGGTTTGCAATTCGGGGACAACGCCAAGGCGGCTTTGGTCACCCGCGGTCTGGTGGAAATGACCCGCTTCGGCGTCGCTCATGGGGCGGACAGCCACACCTTCCACGGTCTGGCCGGAGTGGGAGACCTGATCGTCACCTGTTACAGCGAGCACAGCCGCAACCGTCGGGTCGGTTATCGTCTGGGACGCGGCGAACCGCGGGAAGCTGTCCTGGCAGGGCCTCAGGTGGCTGAGGGAGTCTGGACCAGTCGGAGTGTGTACGAACGCGTGCAGCGGATCGGCCTGGAAACCCCGATCATGACCGGCGTCTATCGGATCCTGCACGAAGGGCAATCACCGCGAGACGCCGTCCGGGAACTCCTCCGCCGTCAGCCCGGCAGCGAACGCTGGTGAGCGATTTTCCGACCTGTCTTGCCGATCCCATTTTTCCAGACCCGACGACGGACCCCGCGAACTAGCTTCAACCGTCCACCATCCGGCTCCACCATATCTCATTCACCCGCCGACATCTCCCTGATGCTTCATCGGTCACTGGTGTTGGGGAACAGTAGCGTGGTCCGTGACCCTTCTCATTCGTGTGGGGTACGTTGGGATAGCAGAGCTTCGGGAACACTATGATAACAAATGGGGCCGGTGACACAGCGGGTTACGCTTCATGAGGGCCGGGGTCGATGGAGACGCTGCAGGTGGCGTACAAGGAGTGGGCCGTCGTGTGTCACGCGTTGGCGCACGGGCGGCAATCGATCTTGCTGCGTAAAGGTGGAATTGCCGAGACAGGAGGACAGTTCCGTCCTCACCATGAGGCTTTCCTGCTTTATCCGACCTATTTTCACGAGCAGCAAGCCGCCATCATTCCGGAATGGCAGGAATATCTGCCCCTGGTGGAGGCGGAGCGCCCTCCCGTTGGGGTGATCCGGTTCACCCACTGGGTCCGTGTTCAGCGAGTCGAGTACGTCCCGGACCTCAACGCCATTCTGGAGCTGCGCTCTCGGCATATCTGGACGGATGACGTGGTCCGGCAACGGTTCTTCTACCGCCAGCCGGGGTTGTTCGTCTTCCATGTGGAAACCCATCCCCTACCCCAGATGGTGGAGCGGATCGAACGCCCGGAATACGCCGGGTGCAAAAGCTGGGTGTATCTGGATCAACCGGTTCCGGTGTCTGAAGGGTCCCAGGAGCAGCCATCATGAGCCGAGCGGAAGAAGGCAGCAGTGACCGTCCCGTGGCCGTTGTCACCGGAAGCGGGCGGAGACGGGTCGGCTATCATGTCGCCCGTCGGCTGGCCCAGGAGGGATATGCCCTGGTGTTGCATTATCGCACGGCCGCTCAGGAGGCCCAGGAGCATGCCCGGGAATTGTCCCAGCGGTATGGGGTACCGGTGGTGGCCTTTGCCGCCGACCTGACCCAGCAACCTCAGGTGCAGCAACTGGTGCACTCCACACTGCACCAGTTCGGACGGGTCGATGTGGCGGTCCAGTGTGCGGCCATCTGGAAGCGCAAGAGCCTGGAAGAGACGACTGCCGCTGACGTGCAGGAACACTTCGAGGTGAACCTCCTGAGCACATTTCTGTTCTGCCAGTTGTTCGGCCTGCACATGGTCCGTCAGGAGCACGGGGGCTGCCTGATCACCATCGGCGACTGGGCGGATATTCGACCGTACCCCGACTACGCTGCGTATTTTGCCAGTAAGGCGGCGATCCCGGGTCTGACGCGGACCTTCGCGGTGGAGTTAGGTCGGCGCAACCCCCGCGTGCGAGTCAATGCCGTGCTGCCCGGCCCGGTGATGCTGCCGGAGGATATGCCCGACTCGGAGCGACAGGCCGTTATCACCGCTACCCTGGTGCAACGGGAGGGAAAGCCGGAACACATCGCCCAAGCGGTGTGGCATTTCGTTCAGAATGATTTCCTCACCGGCGTCTGCTTGCCCGTGGACGGTGGTCGCTCCATCTACGCCGCCGGCTGGTGAAATGATCCGTCCCAGCTTCTCGTCTTCGCTCCGTTCGTCCGGTCAGCGGGAAGCCGCAGATTCGACGAAACCTTACGCCTCGTCCGGTCAGGGGGAAGCCGCAGATTCGACGAAACTTTGGGCCACTTCACAGAGCCGTTGCAACAACGCCTCTTCCTGGAACGGGAAAACGGTGCGTAGGTCCAACCAGAGGCAGCCCTGGGTGAGTCGGACCATCACCGGGGGTTCGCCGGTGCGCAAACGATAGGCCCAGTCCTGTTCCGACCCTTGATGCGGCCGGATTTGCAGGACGTACGTCGGCACAGCGATCTCCGGCAGGGAACCGCCCCCGGCATAAGCGGTCTGAGCCAGCACCTCGACCGCTGCGGGAAACGAGCGGCCGTGCAAGTGCTCCCGGAAGGACTGACAGCGGGCGTGCAAGTGTTCCACAGGTGTAGTCAGCAGGCGCAGGACAGGAATCTGGTTGAGAGCCTGGTTCGGGTCGGTGTAGGCTTGGAGGGTCACGGCCAGGGCGGCCAACGTCATCTTGTCCGGCCGTACGGCTCGAAAGAACGGATCCCGTTCGATGCGGGCAATCCATTCCTGGCGACCCAGGATCAGGCCGGCCTGCGGACCCCCCAGCAATTTGTCTCCACTGCACAACACCAGGTCCGCACCGGCCCGGATACTGGCCGAGATCACCGGCTCACCCGTCAGCCCCCAGGGGGAAAGATCGACAGCCAGACCACTACCGATGTCGTCGATGACGGTCAATTGTCGGCGGTGGGCCCAGGCGACCAGTTCCTCCAGAGCCACCGTGCGGGTAAAGCCCCGAATCCGGTAATTGCTGGTGTGGATACGCATCACGGCAGCCGTTTGGGGACCCACCGCCTTTTCATAATCACTCAGACGCGTGATGTTGGTGGTACCGACTTCCCGCAGCGTCGCCCCACTGACAGCCATGATGTCCGGAATGCGGAAGCTACCCCCGATTTCGATCAGTTGACCGCGGGAAATGAGGACCTCTTTCCCCCCTCCGGCCACGGCTCGCAAGACCAGAATGGTCGCAGCGGCACAATTATTGACCACCGTGGCGGCCTCCGCCCCACTGAGACGACACAGAGCCTGCCGCACGTGCTCCTGCCGATGCGAGCGTTTGCCGCTGGACAGATCCACTTCCAGGTTGACGTAGCTGCGGGCCGCCTCATAAGCCGCCTGAGCCGCCGCTTCGGACAAGGGAGCCCGACCCAAGTTCGTGTGCAAGACAATGCCGGTGGCATTGATCACGGGACGCACGGAGGGCAACCGCTGCCGCTGAAGCCGAAGCCGGGCCTGTTGCGCCAGATGCGCTGGGGTCAGTTCCGCCGCCTCCAGAGAATCGCCGGCCTGCAAGCGTTGACGCCGCTCGGCCAGCACCTGCCGGACCGCATCCGTCACCGCCGCGGTGCCATAACTCTGCCGTAGCTCCGCCAGCACCGCCTCCTCCAAAACTCGCGACACCGCCGGCAAACGCCGCAAAGGATTATCATCGTTCATGTCAACCTACCAGACAACGCACCAGACCAAACGCCAACCGCTACTCAAAGCATCGGAGGATCGCGCCTCGGCCTGTGTTTGCTGTCCAATCTAGCAATGCCAAAGGCCCAACGGGAACCTCTCAGCCCTTCCGCCCTGGGCTTATCATGGCTTAAGATATAGATTTTCTAAAATCCATAGGTACCATCGATTGATGAGGAACCCCGCTTATGCCCTTGGAATTGCATCAGCTGCGTTATTTTGTAGCGGTGGCGGAAACGGGGAGCTTCACCCGCGCCGCGGAACGGGAAGGGGTGACCCAACCCACCTTGAGCGAGCAGATTCTCCGCCTGGAGAGCAAGCAGCACGGGGTAGGCCAGCGACTCTTCGATCGCCTGGGACGGAAAATTGTGCTCACGGAAGCCGGTCAGCGTTTGCTCCAGCATGCCCAGCGGATTCTGGCGGCGGTCCGAGAGGCGGAGCGAACCCTGCACGATATGGGCGAGCAAAGCCAATTGCGGGTGGGAGCGATCCCGACCATCGCCCCGTTCATACTCCCCCAGGTCTTGACCCGTTTCCGCCAGCAGTATCCGCTCGCTCAGCTCCAACTGGTGGAAGATGTCACCGAGCGTCTGGTGGCGGCTTTGCGTCAGGGTGAGTTGGATGTCGCGGTGATGGCTCTGCCGGTGCGAGATGATCACCTCCATGTGGAGCGCTTAGGGAGCGAGCCCTTGGTAGCCGCCTTGCCTGCCCAGCATCGGCTGGTCTCACGCGAAATCGTCCGCTGGGCCGATTTGAAAGAGGAACCGTTCATTCTGCTCGATGATGTGCATTGCCTGGGCGAGCAGGTTCTGAGTTTATGCCGGCAAAACGGCATGGAGCCGAAAGTGGTGTGCCAAGGTGAACAGATAGTCACTCTGTTGGGTCTCGTCGCGGCTGGCCTGGGGGTTACCATCGTCCCCGAAATGGCTGCGGCCAGCCCGTGGGCGCAGGGTTGCGTCTTCCGCTCCCTGGCGCGACCCGTACCCCAACGGACTTTATGTGCCGTCTGGCACAGGCACCGCTACCGTCCGGCTGTGCTCCGCCACTTCATCGCTCAGTTACGCCATGCCTAGGGCCGATTGCGAGCGGGACCGGCCCGACGTTCCGGCAGAGGGCAGCATAGCGGTGGGAAACGGCCAGCGTGCCTGCGCAGCGGAAAGGTCCAAGACCTGTCACATCTCCACGGGTAGCAGAAAGCGTCGCAGAAAGGCCACGCCAGCCCGCACATCTTCCAAGCGTCGTTCTCCTTCCAGGCGTTCGACAGCCAGCACGCCGTCATAATTCATGACCTGCAAGGCGGCGGTGAGGGCGAGCCAATCGACTTCCCCGGCTCCGAGGGGCACTTCCTGTTGTCCCCGGGCCAGGCCCGCGGGCCGAGCATCCCGAGCGTGGACATGGACCACCCAGCCGCTCAAGCGGGTCAACTCCGCCAGAGGCTCGTATCCGTGGACCAGATAATTGGCCGGGTCGTAAGTGACTTTCAGCCGTTCGGTATCAAAGCGTTTCAGATAAGCCGTCACGGTCTCCGCGGCATCCCAGCCCAACTCCAGGGCCAGGAACACACCATAGAGGTCGGCGTATCGGGCCAGTTCATGCAAGGTTTCCCGCAAGGTACGGCCTCGGGGGGAATCTTCTTCCTGAGGGATTTTGGGGCACGGAAGCACCAGGCAGCGGCCGCGCAGGTCGGCCACCAGACGGAGCACCTTATGGATGTGGTCGATGCGGGCCTGCTGTCCGTCGGCCACATCCAGACCCCGCCGCAGGGGAACGTGCAACGCCGCCAGTTCCAGACCCAGACTGCGCACCAACTGCCCAAAATCCCGCCGACCGGTCGCGCTGAGGACATCCGGGGCCAGGGCGTCCACGGCATCCGCCTGAATACCGCTCACTCCCAATCGCGCTGCCTCCTCGATCGCTTGCCGTAGGGGCAACCCCGTGGATTCGATCACCAATCCCAGACGCATCGCGCTCATACCTTTTCGCCATCCTCCCGTTGGTCGCGAGTTCCCCGTTGGCTAAAACCGTGCAGGTTGCCATGATAGCGGTTACCCTGTGGGGATATTATCCTCGGGTTATGATCTTCTGGTCCCGCTAGAGTGATCCGCTCTTGATCGATTCTCCTCTCGGGGCAGGTTCTGCAAGCCGATGGGCGTCGGTTCATCCTGATCCGCCGGATTCGCTTCGATGTTCCCGCCCAGATCAAACCCCGGTCGAGAGACGGATGATTTCGCCGGCGGGTCAGCCTTACGCGGGGAAGAAAGTTCCAGTTCCCTCTCACGCGGGGAAGAAAGTTCCAGCGGCGAAGGTTCCAGGAACCAGGAGAAGGGGCGGACCAGGCGGCGAAAGTCCGACCGATGCAAAAAGACGGTTTGCCAGCGTCTGCTGCGTTGTCGCATATGCTGCCGGTAAGCATGGACATCGACGCCGCGGATGAGGTACAGCTGGCCTTGCCAACGGATCAGGTCCACGGTCCCCGGAGGCAGGACCACGTGCTCCGCCACAGCATAGACGAAAGCCAGGACCGGTTGGAAGCAGGGTCCCAAATGGTCCGCCCAGCGGGGTAGAGCTTCGACATCCTGGATATGGCACCAATTGGGCCAGACGGAACAGGGCCGATCCGGCGTACCGCCCAAGCGTCGCCCTTTGACATCGACCACCAGCCTGGCCCCCTCCGGACCACCATGGCCGAGGACCAGGAAGTCCGGCGTCTTCACCCTCTCCTGCTGGAATTGCTGACGGTGGATTTCGGCCAGAGGGAGGACTACGGCACCCCAACGGCGTGCCCAGGTCGCAAAAACCCGCTCGTAGGGGTTATTCCGCTTCATACCGCAGGGGTTTCCGTTGGCCTCGGCGCCGCTTCCGGTGTGCGCAGGAGGGTTTGGGTGGCTTCCACCACCTCGGCCGCCGGCACGGTGATTTCCACCCGTCGGGGCAGGTCCTTGATCTTCCACAGACCGCGGGCAAATTCTTCGGAGCCGGCGATGAGGGCACAGCGCAGGCCGCGCTTTTCGGCATAGGCCAGCTGCTGGCCGATCTTTCTGGCTTCTGGGTACACTTCGACGTCCACCCCGGCTGATCGCAACTGCCGCGCCAGACGCAGATAGTCTGCCAGATGCTCCGCATCGAATTGGACGATGAGCACCTCGGCGGGTGTTTGCCGCTGGCTCAGGAGCGGATGCTGCAATTCTTCCAGCGCCGCCACCAGACGATCCAAACCCAAAGAAGCCCCCACTCCCGGCAGCACCTGACGGGTATATTGGCCGGCCAGATTGTCGTATCGTCCACCGCTGCAGATGCTGCCGATGCCGGGCAAGTCGGTCAGGAAGGTTTCGTACACCGTGCCCGTATAGTAATCCAGCCCGCGGCAAATGCTCAAATCGATCACGATCCGTTCCGGGGGTACTCCCACCGCTTGAACGACGTTGAGCAACTGGCGGAGACGGCGCAAGCCCTCTTGGGCCCACGGGTGGATCTCCGCGCCGAACTCGGCCTGGACCCGATCCAGCAGCTCGGGGGACGAACCCTGCCACTGGGCCCAACGCAGCAACTGCTCCGCCTCCGCGGGGGTCACGCCGGCGTTCCGAACCATTTCCTCCGCGACTTTGTCGTGGCCGATCTTGGGAAGTTTGTCCAAGGCCCGCAACAAAGGCACAGCTTGCTCCTGCCGGCCGTGTTGGGCCAGATAGCCGTTGAGCAACAGGCGGCTGTTGATGTGGATGACAAAGCGGGGCAGGTCCAGGGTCACCAGGAGATCGTGGATGACCAGGGCCACTTCGATATCTGCCGCATTCGCGGTGGTCCCGATGATGTCGAAGTCGCATTGCCAGAACTCGCGATAACGTCCTTGCCCCGGCCGTTCGCCCCGCCAGACCGGTCCCATGGCATACCGCTTGAACGGCAGGCCGAACTGGTTCACATACTGGGCTGCAAAACGGGCAAAGGGAACGGTCAGGTCGAAACGCAGACCCATTTCCTCTTTATCCCCCTTGGCGCTCCGCACGCGGTAGATCAGCTTATCCGACTCGTCCCCGCCCTTACCCAAGAGGATCTCCAGGGCTTCGCACGCCGGGGTATCGATCGGCGTGTAACCATAGGAGCGATACACCTGATGCACCCGGCGGAGGATTTCTTCCCGGGCCAACATCACGGAAGGGAGATAATCCCGAAAACCTGAGAGCGTCCGTGGGGGAATCAGATCCGACACAGGATATTTTCTCCATCTGAGTTCGTTATGGGGACAACCTGAGTCTGCTCTGGGGATCAAAGTGGGCTTGCGGCAGGGGTCCGCCCGTGTGCCCGATGCGGTTGTTCTAGGACATGTTCCGCTTGCGGGCGCTCATCTGCTCCAGGAAGCGGCGTTCTTCGGGAGTCAGGGCCTCTTTGCCATAGCGGGCGATCTTGTCCAGCAATGCGTCCATGCGTGCCTCATCGCGGGCCAGTTGTTCCTGTTCACGTTGGCGGCGCCGGGCCTGACGGGCTTCCCGCCAGCGTTGCCACCAGCTTTTGCGTGGGGCGGCCTCCTCCTGCTCCTCATCGTAGCGCAAGCTGGTGTAACCCGCGGAGAAGTCGTAACCAACCACTCCCCGCGCCTCCGGCTCCCAATACACCAGGCGCCAGGCCTCGAAGAACATGAAGATCGATAGGGCCAGAAGCAGGGATTCATTGACGGCAATCGCCCCGATCAGAAACAAGGCTCCCACCACGAACCCGCTGTACCCCGCCACGGTGGCCCCCTGCTCGTAATCACTGCGGGACCAGACCAGGCTCTGGAGTATCCGCCCACCATCGAGGGGGTAAGCGGGAATCAAATTGAACAGCAGTAGCAGCCAGCTGAGATAGAACGCGCGATGCATCCAGACGATCCAGGTCGGCGCTAGGGCTCGTTCCATCCTCGGTTCCGTCTTCCAGCGGGGAAGAATCTCGAATTCCTGCAAGCCGAGCTCACGCACCTCGGGTCGCCAGAGTCGCTCTTCTGGGGCGATGTTCTCGCTGGGGTACAACCGCAGGCCGTAGGAACTGGTGTAAACCCGCCCATCGCGATAGTTCTTCAGCTCAGCCACGAAAGGATGGGACAGGGGGTTGAGATTGGGCCAGTATCCCGCGGCGATCAGGACCAGAGCGATTCCCAGACACAGGGCGGCATTGGCCAGGGGTCCGCCAGCAGCCGAGATGAGGTGGGCCCGCGGATGCCACGGCACATCCACCGTGGCAAAACCTCCCAAAGGCCAGAGCATCACCTCCTGTGCCTCACCACCCACGGATCGAGCCGCAAACACATGGCCGTACTCATGAATCAAGACGATCCCGAAGAGCAACACACCCCAGAACAGCAGCAGATCGGTCCAGGCGATGGCCTGCGTTTCCGCCAAGGCCATCCGCAAAATCAGACCCAGGACGATCAGAAAGAACAAGATATGGACTTTGACCCGGACTCCGAAGAGTCGAAACAGGGGCAAACCCCATCGCAGAGGATCGCGCATACCATCCATCCTTTGCCAGCCGCCTTCGCCAGCCGCGGTCGCTACACTTTATAGTGTTATCCTAGCCGGCAACAGGGTAGACCGCAATCAAAGCTCAGTGGCGCTTCCTATGCCGGCAGAAGTATCAACAGCGACCCGGCCCTCAGCAG
>Ga0209017_10001071_pt1 | contig 22526 bp, 13 predicted proteins | sample YNPBryunderm2012_FD_185812 | JGI IMG/M metagenome (GOLD analysis project Ga0209017, IMG submission 185812) | Anoxygenic and chlorotrophic microbial mat microbial communities from Yellowstone National Park, USA - YNP Bryant MS undermat 2012... ... | reverse complement strand
CAATGTGTCATTCCTGCGCAAGCAGGAATCCAGGCAATGTACTTCTTCTACTTTCTGGATTCCCGCTTTCGCGGGAAGGACACCCCTTAGCCCTCTTCGCTTCGCTCTGGAGCCGGCCTCTCGACGTCCGGGGGAGAGGCCAGTTGCTTCATTCGGCTAAAAGGTTACGACGAAGGACGGCAATGCTCGCCCCATAGGGTTTGAGCCATGTCGGGGAACGGCAGCAGCGAAGAAACCCCTGAGGGCAGCAAGCCAGGGGATACCCTCGGCCCGCCCGGTTCTGGAAGAGATTTCCGTCCGTTGCCAGGGGACAGAAGGGCGAGCGATTAGTTTTTTCGGGAGGGGGCCGGTGTTGGCTCTTGAGAAGTCGGGCCGGCGGGCCGTTCAGCGGTCCGGACCGGCGTCTGCTCGGCGGAAGTGCCGGATCGGTCCGACGAGGCGGGCTGGGCCAGTTGCGGCCGCCGATCCACCGCATTGCCGAAATACCGGGTGGTGCCTTCGCTGACCAAGCGTACATTGGCGGACCGGCAGTGCACCTCCGCCCGGAAGATGTGATTGCCCGCCCGTTCCGCCTTGGCCTTGACCTTCAAGACCTGAGTTTGGCCGGGGGCGATGGCAGGAATCGGGCTAAAGACCACCTGCCCGGGAGCGATGCGGTGGGAGGCCCCTTCGGCCGCTACGGGTTCGATGCCATGAGAGAAATAGGCCACCACTTCCACCTGCGTAGCCGCCTTGGTCCCCCGATTGTGAATCCGGATTTCATAGACGGCTTCTTCTCCCACCGGGACCGGCCCAGCCGGATCTGCCACCGAGAGGGTCAAATCGGCCACGGCCTCCACCTGAGTAGTCATCGAATCGGTAGCCGACAAGTCGGCATCGGCGGTGGCCTTGGCCGAGATCCGAGCCAACCCGGCAGCCCGATATTGACACCGCAGACTCAGTTCCTGCGCCGCTCCGGCAGCCATTTCAGCGAACGTCCACTCTACCTTCCGACGGTCCAGGCTCAGTCGGCCTTCCGGGCTGGCAACGATCTGATCCAACCCCTCGGGCAGTTGCAAGGTGACCTGAACATTTTTGGCCGGGGCATTGCCCGGATTGGCCACCTGCAAACGATAAACCGCCGGCGCCCCAACAAAATGCTCGGTCGGCCCGGTCAAGGTCAGTCGCAACTCCGGCTTCCGGACGGTAATCGTCTCCGTCAAAGAGGCCTGGGCGTTCCCATCTCCTTGCAGATGCACTTCTAAAGTCGCCTGTCCAGGGCTACGGGGAATCAGTTCGACTTCCAAGACCTTCTTTTCTCCGGGAGAGAGGGTGCCCAATTTATGGCTAGCCGACACCTGTTCGCCTGCCCCTTTGGAAGTCAAAGAGATCACGACGTTTTCCGCCGCTCCGTTACCGGTGTTGGTCATGATCAGTTTGTAAATCTGCCGCTGACCATGGACCACCTCCCGAGGCCCTTCCAATTGAAGCCCCAGTTTCGGCTCTTGGACCTCGATAGCTGCTTGCAAACGCTGCGGCGTAAAACTCCAGCGGACCCCCAGTTCAAACGGTCGGCTTTCCCGGGGCACAATCCGCAGGACCAGCTTCTCCTGGGCCCGGGGCTCCAGGCGTCCGATCCGCCAAAGAAATTGCCCTGCTTTGTCCGTCGGACCGGGTGCTTGCGTGGAACCTACGCTGGCCTCGGCCGAAAGGACCTCGGCCCATGGAGGTAAATCCACCGTAACCACCAAATCATTGGCGGCCACAGTCCCGGAGTTTTGAATGACCACTTCATACGGGGCTTCTTTGCCGACAGTAATTCGACGAGGGCCATGGGTTTGAATGCTCAGAATCGGACTCTGCGGGGCCATCAGGAGACTGTCGGATTCCGCCCCTTGTCGGGCCGGATTTTGTTGGCTGGCCGATGGTCGATTGACCCGAGGTCCAGAGTCCGGACCGGTGGCCGCAGGCCAAGCGGGCTTGGCGCCCAGGCCAGCAGATCGGCCGGGAAGGTCCGCACCGGCTCCGAAGCTGCTGCTCCCGCTGCCCACGGTGGCAGAAGTCCCAGAAGAACTTCCCGAGATCCCACTGCCGGCTTGGCCGGTGCCGGAGGGTGTGCCTGGGGAAGAAGGAGAGGGTGTGCCTGGGGACGAAAGAGTGCTTCGGGGCGGGGCTAAGGTGGGCTCCTGCTTGGCCGACGCTCCGCCCCCAACCCCAGACCGCCCCGGTTCCGGACTCATCCTGTATGGGCTGGACGGGGCACCTGAACCCGGAGTGCTTCTGGAAGCTGTGGGAATACCGGCCCTCTGCTCGTTTCGCTCTTCTGTCTGGGGGCTAGGCGCGGGGAGGGTGGGTTCCGAGCGGCCTATGCCCGCCCCGGCAAACCCGGACTGCCGAAACACCCGTAACCGTTCATGCAGAGGCAGGTTCCAGGGCGAACCTTTCAGGGAGCCGGTTGCTTCCTCGGCCGCTGCCCCCTCTTGAGTCGATGGTGTATCTGGGCCAGATGCAGGTCCGGGGAGCCGAAGCTCCGGACGGGAGGAACTCGATCCCGAACCCATTCTCCCTATTTGGTTGCTTTGTGTCCCCTCTTCTGAGGGGGTTTCCCCGGCGGGACTGGCCGAGGCAGTTCGCCCAGAGGGGGAGGTTCGGTAAATATTCACCGCCGGGTTCCGCAAACCGGTTTCCGGAGCCTCTACAGGTGGGGGGGTTGCCTCGGCCCAGGGGGAACTGCTTTTCGGGCTGGCCGGAGGCCGCCGAGGACCGGACAACCCGGGTAACGGGAGTAACCCAAACAGATTCTTGCCGGCCGCTTCAATCCGGTCCAACATCGGGGTGGGACTCCGCCCCGCCGAGGAGTGGACCGGCTCCCTGGGAGCGGATTCCTCCTCTTGGGCGAACACCCCTCCGATGCAAACTATCCCTATCCAGCTTACCGCCAAGACGGCCCATTTCCGGTACAGTGCCCGTTTGCGGTCCATGGTTTTTGTGTCCCCTTCTGAGAAGAGGTGGCCAACCGAGGTCTCCGCCCCTGAAAAGCCTGCAAAAAATCCCTATTTTCTCTTGGAACAGGCCAAGAAAGGGATCGCCCCAAAACCTGCTTTTCCTCCAGTCGTATCGACAGAAAGGAATTTGGCGGTTTAGGAAACTTTTCCGGTTAAAAGGATTTTGCTTTTCCGTGGAGGTTGGGACTTCGGCCGGTTTCCCCCCTCTGTTTGGCATAACATGGGCGTCTTAGGGGGTGCTTTTCAAAAGAAAATCCGGCTCTCCGGGCGGAAAACCCTTTGTCAAGAATGCATTGCCGAAAAGCAAATCTCTCCGGACCCCGGCGTGAGAAAAGACAGGAGCTGGCCGAAGACTTTCCACCCTAATGGGGCACATGAGCCCCCTCTGGAACAACATCAAACCCTAAGGCCTCGATCATCCGAAAATCTTCTTCGGGGTCCCTCCCACGGGTGGTTAAATACCCTCCGACAAAAAGCGAATTGGCCGGATACAGCCCTAAAGGTTGCAGGGGGCCTAGATGCTGCTCTCGGCCAGCGGACATCCGCAATTCGGCCTTCGGCACCGCCAACCGAAACAGACACAATATCTTCAAACAATACCGGGGAGTTAGCCGCCATGTCCCCTCCAGGGGGGTGCCGGGAATAGGGTTCAAGAAATTAATGGGAATGGCTTCGACCTGGAGGCGGGCTAGCTCCAGGGCCAAATCCACCACGTCTTCCTCCTCCTCTCCCATCCCCAAAAGGGCACCAGAGCAGATTTCCAATCCGGCTGCCCGCACCGCCTCCAACGTGGCCAGCCGAGCCTGGTACGAATGCGTCGTGCAAATCCGGGGATAAAACCGCTGGCTGGTATTCAGATTATGATTGACCCGATCCACCCCAGCCTGTTGGAGTCGGATGGCCTGCTGGGGGCTCAGCAGGCCCGGCGAAACGCAAATTCGCAACGGATACCGCTGTTTGACTTCCCGGACGGCCTCAGCCAGCAGATCGATTTCCTTATCGGTCGGAGATCGGCCCGAAACGGCAATGCAATAGGTTTTGGCCCGATGGGCAATGGCCAGTGCCGCCCCTTCCAAAATCTTCTCCTTGCTGACCAACGGATACTTGGGGATAGGGGCTTTGGAAACGGCCGACTGAGAACAATACGCACAATCCTCCCCACACAGGCCGCTCTTGGCATTGATCAGAAAGTTGACCTGGACGAGACGGCTGAAGTAATGATAGCGGACCCGATACGCTGCGGCCAATAGCTCCAGGAGCTCTTCGTCCCGGCTTCGGAGGATTTCCAAGCCCTCCTTGGGGCTGAGCCGATGCCCGGCCAACACCTGCTCCGCCAATTCCAGCCATCGGCTGGCCGAAGCTGGTTTTTCTAAGCAGTCGCCATTTGGCCCTAGTTTTGCGTCCATGATCTGCACATGCTTTTCCATGGGCTTCCGCCTTTTCTCTGGGCTTCCGCTTTCCCTTTTCCCCCGAGGGCTTGTTCTCTGCAGATTACCGCTTGTCCTTCGGCACCGAACACATCTTCTTCTCCGAACCGCCCATCCTTGATTTTACTCTGGAATTCGCCCGAGAGGCTGTCCCGAAATTCCGTTTTAGACGGCAGAAGAGGGCTTCCTCTTACCGGTAACCTTCCGAAAAACCGCACAAAAACGGGACTTTTGGTAACTGGGGATGAAGTGGAAGGATTGGCCGATGGCCTCCGGAAGACAGGTTCGGGAAAGCCTCTAAGAAGGGGCCAGTCCGTGGTGTTCGAGGCGGATAAGAGGGCGCAAGGCCTCCGGACCCATGCGGGCGCAGAAATCACCGAAGTCTTCGTTGTCCCTCCGGAGTTGGCGAAACCCTTCCAACAGGCGCCCAAGAACCGGTAGGATCTCCTCTCGCCCAAGCATGGGGTCTTGCAAGAATGCCAAACGGTTTCCCAACCGGTGGCCGCCGAGATAAAGAGCGTATGTGTCCTTACCTCGGCCGACCAGACCGATCTCGGCATTGTACGGACGTCCACATCCATTCGGACAACCGCTCATCCGGATACAAAGGGGCAACTGCTCCAACCCAAGCCGGCCTAGCACTCCTTCCACGCCATCCAGAATGGCCGGTAAGGCTCGTTCGCTTTCGGTAATGGCCATCCCACAGGTGGGCAAGGCCACACACGCCCCGGAATATTTCCGCACCGGCAAAACCTCCTCCGAACGTCGAACTCCGTGGTTCCGGAGAATTGCCTCCAGTTCCGGCCGCGCTTCATCCGCTACATCCGTGATCAATAGATGCATCATCGCCGTAAGCCGAATGCCCGGAGCAAATTGCCGACAGATTTGCTCCAGAGCGGTTTTGAGCCGGACGTCCTCCCGGTCGGCTACCCGTCCATTTTCCACATACAGGCCATAAAACCATCGGCCGTCGGACTGCCGATGCCAGCCCAGATGGTGCTCCACCCCGGTAACCGTGATGTTTTGAGCAGGCGGCAACGTCCGACCGTAGTACCGCTCCAGTTCCTGACGGAACCGCTCCATACCCCAATCGGCCACCAGATACTTCAGCCGCGCACGCCGTCGATTCGCCCGGTTGCCATGGTCTCGAAAGAGGGTGAAGACGGCTTCTACCAGTCGGAGGAGGTCTTGGGGCAGGATAAAGGCCAGCGGCTGGGCCAAAGCGGGGAAGGTGGTTTTATCCGCTGGCGTCATGCCCAGCCCCCCGCCCACAAGCACCTGAAAGCCCTGAATAGAGTCGGCTTGAACGGCTGCTAAAAAAGCTAAGTCGTTTGTATAAATATCTGTACAGTTATCCTCAGGCACCCCGAAAGCCATCTTAAACTTCCGAGGCAAATAGTTCGGACCGTAGAGAGGTTCCTCCTGGACATCAGACCCCTGGGCGTCTGGCCCTGGCTGCGCAGCAGGAGGCAGATCGTCCGCTGTCCCCAGGCCGTGCCAAATTTCTTGGTAGGCCTTCGTTCGAGGTGAAAAATGAGCGGTGATTTTCTGAGCGTATTCATACAGTTGATCACGAATCCCGCCGTCGGCCAAAGGAGCCGGACAGGCCAACACATTCCGTACCACATCCCCACAGGCCCCTAACGTCGTCAGACCGAGTCGGTGGATGGCAAACATCAGTTGTGGCAGATGATGCTTGGATACACCATGAAATTGAACGTCCTGGCGGTTGGTGATCCGAAGGGTCCGGTTGCCGAGTCGGTCGGCCAGCTCCGACAACCCCAGCCATTGGGCTGCGGTGAGCCGACCGCCTGGAATCTTCACCCGCACCATCATGATCCAAGCCCGCTCAGAGGGTTGGCCTTCTCGACCTGCTGACCGCCCCCGAAGGTCTCGATCGTCTTGTTGGTAAATCCCATGGTGTTTGAGCAGATGGGCGGTGGGTTCTTCAAAATGAGCGGCGGGTTGAGCCAACTCTTGGGCGATCTGGCCACGTAAAAATCGGCTTTGCCGTTTGATCTCTTCTAATTTGCTCCAACCGGCCGGTTCAGGGGTCATGTCTTGGATCCTTTTCCGATAAGAATGTGGAACCAGATTCTAAAAATCTTCTCTAATTTTATCATCAAAATGAAATATTTCCAAGCCGAATGGGTTCCGAGGTGGTTTGGAAATACCTACTATGAGGAATAATCAAACTCCCCGTTCCGGTTAGATTTCTTGGAAGCCCTACTTATGAGGGATATAAATTAGAACTTTGTGGGGGGTTTTGAGGAATTTTTTTCTTTCTGATGTTGACTTTTCCGATCACAATAGTAAAACAAAAATTGATTAATTTGACCAACTTAGTAAACATTTTCCGGGCGTATTCCGTTGAAAACATCTTTACAATTCACCCCGGATTCTCTAGCAACCCCTGAGTTTTCCCTCTGTCCAAAAGGAGTGAACACCATGGAGTCTCTTGCGGCGGAAGCGGTTTTGACCCAGAAGTCTTTTCCCAGAAACCCCTCCGTAGAAGGAAGTCCGCCAAGTGAGAACCGGCCCGACTTCTTCCCCGCACCTGCTTCGAAAGCCCCAGCCGGCGGGAAGACGGCGCAGGCAGTTTCCACGGTTCCTCGGATTTTGACGCCCCAGGCCCATCTGTGCAACCCGCCCCAACCGGAAGATCTGGAAATCTTGGCGGAACAAAGTCGTCGCCTCGAAGAGGCCTCACCGGAACAGATTCTCCAGTGGGCGGTGGAGCACTATTTCCCGAATCTTACCATGGCCACCGCGTTTGGGCCGGAAGGCTGCCTGATTCTTTCCCTTCTTGCCAAGATCGAGCCACGGGTCTATGTCTTCAACATTGATACGGGCTATCAATTTTCCGAGACACTTCAACTTCGGGATCGCATTGCGGAGCGATATGGGATAGTGGTGGATTTTCAGCGGCCGGAGCTTTCGGTGGACGAATACGAGCGGATTCATGGAGGCCCGGTGTATAAGACCCATCCGGACCAATGTTGCCGGGATCGGAAAATCGCGGTGGTTCGGCGGGTCATTGCAGGGTATGCTGCTTGGATTTGCGGCCTACGGCGGGATCAAAGTCCCTATCGGGCGGAGATACCGATCGTCGGCTGGGATCAGAAGTTCGGACTGGTGAAAATAAATCCGCTTGCTCGATGGACTTCTCGGCAAGTTTGGCAGCGGATTGCCCAAGACAAGATTCCGTATAACCCTCTTCATGAACGGGGCTATAAGAGTATCGGCTGTTGGCCATGCACTCGGCCAGTATCAGACCAGGAAGAGGAACGGGCCGGTCGTTGGCCCGGCATGTGCAAAACCGAATGCGGCCTGCATGTGATCGAGGATCTGCCCTCGTCGCACAAGCAGTTTGCCGGGACGGTTCCCGCCGGTGAGCGTCCTGCCTCCGATTGAGCTTGGCCCATCGGAGAGACATGAAATTCCCGGGTTTTTGGCCACGTCCGCGTCTTTTGGTTTTGCGAAGACCAATAGGTTGACTGTATCCACCCAGGCTGGCCCCTAGTCTTTGTAGGGGGTAGAAATTGGCCCGAATACCATCGATTGGGGGAGTGAGTCCCGGTGGATACAGTCAAGATAGGGGGTTGCCGACCTCCTGCCTGCCGGCCCACTCCCTTCTTTTGCCAAGCCGCATAGGCAACAATAGCGTTTACCCAGGCCACCGAAAAAGCGATTCCGTACCGACGGAGGGTTTCTGGCGAGATGCCCTCCCATGGGAGGCGGCAAGGATGTGCCGAAAGGGACAGCCCGGCGGCTGCCCCGGATTTGCCCGTTTTGCTTTATCAAAATGGCGGTTATGAATTGGATTGGACTGTATCTACACCCGCCCGGCCCCCTATCCGATGGAGTGGCTAAAAATCAGATCGAACAGCACAGATTGTGGTCGTTGTTCCCGGGGGATACAGTCAAGTTAAGGTTCTCCCCGGGTCAATGGAAATGCCAATTTATTGCCTTACCCGATAGGAAAGCAGACGTTCATGGCATTCTTCGGGACGTTTCGGTTCATTGGGCTCCCCGGCGCCGAAGTGGTCCGTTATCGGCCGGTTTGCGGAGATGGGGGCATTGATCGTGGGAGAGGTTTTTTGGAGGGTGGAGGCCGCCCGTGGAGCTGGGCATCCGGCGAAAAACGGAATTCCGATCCAGTCTCTGAGAGGCTGTCCCGAAATGGGTACTTGGGCGGCGGCCCGGAGCGTTGCCAAACCCTTCCGATTGCCAAAGTGCCCGTTGGATGAGGATTTTGGCAGTCTGGGGGCCGCCGGTGGGTAGGACATCTGGCTAAAAAATGGCGAAAAACGGAATTCCGAGCCAGCCTTTGAGCGCATAAAGGGGATGCCGGATGGGTTGGGAAGGTTGGTGCACGTTGGCGGTGGTGGCGGCGGTGGTGGCCGGTTTGGCTACGAGCCGACTGCCTACCGAATTGGTCCTGGTCAGCGGGCTGACGGTCTTGGTGCTCAGCGGAGTGCTTGGGGTCTCGGAGGCCCTGGCCGGGTTTGCCAACGAAGGCATGATGACCGTGGCGGTGTTGTTTATTGTGTCGGCCGGGCTGATCGAGACGGGGGCGGTGTATTGGCTGGCTGAACGGCTTTTCGGCCGACCTCGGTCGCTGCTTCATGCCGTCTGGCGAGTGATGGGGCCATCGGCCCTGCTGAGTGCCTTTATGAACAATACGCCGCTGGTAGCGATGCTTTTGCCGGCCGTGCATGAATGGGCCAAGCGGAACCGCATCAGCCCGTCGAAAGTTTTGTTGCCGTTAAGTTATGGGGCCATTTTGGGCGGCACCTGCACATTGATCGGCACCAGCACTAATCTGGTGGTCAACGGTATGGTGATTCAGGCAGCGGATGCAGCGTCCCGGCAGGCCCAGGGGCAACCTCAGGATTCCCATGGTGCCGGGGAACACTCCCAAGCGGAGTCGGAGGATTCCGCCCGACATTACCCGGCGCAGCCCCAGGAGACCCTCGGGGTGGGCCGGGATTCTTCCGTGCCTTCCCAGCCGACCGCCCTGCAGAAGCAGGCTGCCGGCCAGCACGCCCAGGCCTCCCCTCCGCATTCCCAGGCTGTTGCCAAGCAAACCCAGACGGCTGGCTCCCAGAGCCAGGCCGATGCCCGGCAGGCTTCCATCACAGCCCGCCAGGCGGGAGAGGAGCCACCGTTCCGGCTCCAGGCCAAGCCGATTCCCCGAGGCCTTCGGCTGTTGGATATTGCTTGGGTAGGCATTCCGGCGGCGGTGGCGGGGATTGGGTTTATGGTGTTCTTAGGGAGTCGGTTTTTGCCCGATCGTTTACCCTCCCAGCCCATCCAGGAGGATCCCCGCCAATATAGCGTGGAAATGATGGTGGAACCGGGCAGTCCGTTGGTAGGTAAGACCATCGAGCAGGCAGGTCTTCGCCATTTGCCGGGGGTCTTCTTGGCGGAAATCGAACGGCAAGGGGTGATCCTGCCTGCGGTGGGGCCACAGGAACGGCTTCGGGGTGGAGATCGGCTGGTGTTTGTCGGGGTGGTGGAATCGGTCGTCGATCTGCAAAAGATTCGGGGCCTGGTGCCGGCGCCGGATCAGATTTTCAAGTTGGACACCCCTAGGCCGGAACGCTGCCTGTTGGAAGCGGTGGTCAGTGCGTCCTGTCCGGTGGTGGGCAAAACCATTCGGGATGGCCGGTTCCGATCCGTCTATGGGGCGGTGGTGATTGCCGTGTCCCGGCAGGGCCAACGCATCCCGGGCAAAATCGGCGATATTGTGCTGCAGGCCGGAGATACCTTGCTTTTGGAAGCGCATCCGTCGTTTCTGGAGCAACATCGGAACAGTCGGGATTTCTTCCTCATCAGCCGACTGGAAAACTCTTCGCCTCCCCGGTTTGAACGGGCTGCCCTGGCCGTGGGCATTTTGCTGACCATGGTCGGGCTGGTGGCCCTCAGCGAATGGTTAGCGGGCGTGCGGTTTCGACTGGCCGGGGTGACCCTGCAGATAACGCCGATCAGTATGTTCAAGGCGGGTCTGGTCGGGGCGGGGTTGATGCTGGTGAGCGGGTGTTGTCGGCTGGAGCAGGCACGGCGGGCCTTGGACGGCCGGGTGCTTTTGGCCATTGCCGCCGCCTTAGGGCTAGGATTGGCCTTGGAAAAGACCGGAGCGGCCCGAACGATCGTGGGAACCCTCTTAGACTGGGTGGGCCAAAATCCCTGGGGGGCTTTGGTGGGCCTGCATCTAGCGACCAGCCTGATTACCGAACTGGTAACCAATAATGCGGCCGCCGCGCTGATGACGCCGTTTGCCCTGGCCACGGCCGGTCAATTGGACGTCAATCCGATGCCGTTTATCATCTCGGTGATGATGGCGGCTTCCAGTTCGTTTGCCACTCCTTTGGGGTATCAGACCAACCTAATGGTGTATGGACCAGGCGGGTATCGGCTGGCTGACTTCCTCAAAGTGGGCATTCCGATGAACCTTTTGGTCATGGGCATTACGGTGGCGTTGGCCCCTCGGATCTGGCCGTTTTAATTGCCCCCTGGGAGGGCGGAAGTCCCCGTGCGCCAACATTCCGAGAGTGCCCCTCTGGTTTGCCCATGTGCGAGCCGAAGGCCCGGAATGCCCGCAGCAACTTTCCGAGCCTCCCGGCAAGAGAATATCCTTTCGAGGCAGCCCCCTCCGGTTTCCCTTGCTCCTGTCCTGTAGAGGCGGGCTTACCCAGGGACGGAAGGTTTGCCAATATTTCCTCGAAAAGGGGGGATTGTTCCACCAGGAAAGGTAATTTTTGGCAAGTTGATTCCAAAACTCGGGCCTGCAAAGGAAGTTTTTTCTCCATCTTTCCCCCAGAAAGGGGGGTTGAAAATTTCCGAAATCTGTTCGATACTATGGTTGTGAGGGATGTCCCTCACTAATCGCCCTTCGTAGGTCCCTGCCCCGCCTACGGAGGGCTCTTTTTTGCGCCGTTAGCTCTTGGATAGGCTTTCCGCTGAGAGACTGTCCCGAAAATCCGTTGTGCCCTATCCGAGCGGTTCCAGCCCGCAGCCAGATGATCACGGAACACCCCTGTTTTTGTAGGGTTTTAGGAACTGGATGGGCAGCCTCGGTTGGTTGGCCCACACCCTGATGGGACCAGTTCGGCACCGCCTGTGAGAAGGACTTCCTGGGCCACTGGGCCAGACGGCCAATCGATTTGCCCGGCCAGGTATCTTCTGAATAACATTTCCTCGGAGGGAGGAACTTGCCGGCAGTGCGACGGCCGGGGGATCGGGATGGACGCCGGATGTCCGCCTTCACTGCGCACATCATCCAAGGGTAGGCCCTTTTTGTGGGCGGGGCTGGAACACAACCCGTCGTCCCTCCGACCACCTGCCGAGCCCACTGCAAACTGGGATCTTCAAATGGTTTTCCAGGTCCCAACGGATTGATTTTTGCAGAGGGTAAGGGCTGATTTTCCAAAGGGCAACGGATGGATTTTCCGGGGGGCAAGGGCTAATTTTCCAGAGGGCAAGGGACTGATTTTCCAGAGGGCAGGGGATGGATTTTCCGGGGGCAAGGGATGGAGCATCTATTGGATTGGTTTCCGGATCGGTTGCAGAGTTGGCTGGCCGAACGCGGGCAACCGGCGTATCGGGCCGGGCAGATTCGGCAGTGGATTCTCCGCCGTCGGGTGGACGAGTTCGACCAGATGACCGATCTGCCCAAAGAGCTGCGTGCCCAATTGGCCGGGGAGTTTTTCCTCTGGTCCAGCCGACCGGTCGCCCACCAACGCGCCGACGACGGCACGGAAAAACTCCTGCTGGAGCTTTCCGACAGGGAACGGATCGAATGCGTGTTGCTCCGGGATGATCGGCATCATCGGACCGCCTGCATCAGCACCCAGGTGGGCTGTGGGATGGGCTGTGCGTTTTGCGCCAGTGGTCTGGGCGGCCTGATCCGAAACCTGACGACCGGCGAAATCCTGGAGCAGTTATTGCACCTGGATCGGCTTCTGCCGCCTGGAGAGCGGCTTAGCCATATTGTGGTCATGGGGATGGGGGAGCCGTTGGCGAACCTGGATCGGCTCCTGCCGGCGTTGGCTTCGGCAACCGATTCCCAAGGCCTGGGCATCGGCGCCCGTCGGGTAACCATTTCGACGGTGGGCTTACCGGCCGGGATTGCCCGATTGGCCGACGCCAGCGTCCAATACCACCTGGCCATCTCGCTCCATGCGCCGGACGATGCGTTACGGAACCAGCTTGTACCGGCCAATCGGGCCGTAGGCATCCGGGCGCTTTTGGAGGCGGCGGATGGGTATTTCCAGAAGACTGGACGGCGGATTACGTATGAATACGTGCTGATCGAGGGGGTCAATGCGGAGCCTCGGCACGCCCGCGGCTTGGCCGCCCTGCTTCGAGGCCGAAAAGCCCTGGTGAATCTGATTCCGCTCAATCCGGTGCCGGAGTTGCCCTATCGGCCGCCTCCCTGGAACCAAATCGAACGCTTCGTCCAATTGCTCCAGGCCGGCGGAGTCAATGTGCATGTGCGCTATCGGAAGGGGGATCAAATCGAGGCGGCCTGTGGTCAGCTTCGGCGCCGGACAGTGATAAATTGTTCATGCAGCCCGGCTCAGCCAGAAAACCCCCCGGCCCCCACCCCCACCGGAGACAACAAAGAGGCTTCCTAAACGCCACGTTGGCCATCTTCGTAACAATTTCGCCAAAGGAATCAAAATCGCCTCTCCCCTGGTGGTAAAGGCCGGCCAGAGCCGCGACCGCTAGGGACCCGCACGCGGGCCGGCTGAGGGTGCCATATCTCCTCCCCGCCCCCCTGTGTCCTTCCTGCGTAAGCAGCAGTCCAGGCCCCTTGTGGCCGCCCCCGTGTCCTTCCTGCGTAAGCAGGAATCCAGCAGGTGTCCTTCCTGCGTAAGCAGCAGTCCAGGCCCCTTGTGTGCCGCCCCCGTGTCCTTCCTGCGAAAGCAGGAACCCACACAGTGTCCTTCCTGCGTAAGCAGGAATCCAGGAAAAAAACAACGGGACTGCCGCTTTCGCGGCCATGACATACAAGGGGGATTGGGGGGCACAAAGCAGCCTGGACTGCGCCTTATGCAGGAATGAGCCATCGGCTCCTCCATTCGGCGAGGATGTTGCCAGGATTTAGGTAGTCGGAGCGGTTGGATAGGTAGTCGGAAAGGTTTGGAGGGGGCCGCTGCGGCCTCTCGGCGATCCATGTCGGGACAACCTCTGAGCAAGCGGCCGGGCGAACGGTTTACCGCTTGGGGCTCTGGGGAGGCGGCGAGGAGGAAAATCGTTTGACCAGCGTTACCTGGTTGCCTTTGTCATTGTAGCGAACGTCGTCCATGAAGGTGCGCATGAGCAGGATGCCGCGGCCGCTGCATTTTTCCAAATTGGCCGGGTCCAGCGGGTCCGGCAGTGCCTGGCGATCAAAGCCAGGCCCTTCGTCGGTAATGACAAACCGGGCTTCCTCCGTGGTAAGGGTTACCTCCAGAACAACCTTCCGGAGACAGTACGGGGGGGTTTGACGGCGTTGGGCCAACAAACGCTGAAACGCCTGCTCATCCAGGTCCTTCAGTTGGGAACTTAATTCCAGGTTGCCGTGCAGGATGGCATTGGTTAAGGCCTCTTCGACCGCCAGGCCGATCCGCATCCGTTGGGCTGGATCCAAGAGGCCTATCTGGGCCAGATTTTCTTGCAAATAGCCGATCAACGGCCCGATCAGACTCAGATCATTTTCCAGCAAAAATAGGCAGGAGGTTTCGGTGATGCAGCCGAGGAGTCGGGATTGCAGGTCAGCTCGGCCGCGGGCGGCAAGGAGTTTGGAAAGCGTGGGCAGGAGTCGGTCGGCCAGGAGCTGCTTGGGCAGATAGCTGGCTGCCCCTCGCTGCAGGGCCTCCAGGATGGCCTGGGTGCATGGTGCCGCTGTCAGCAGGAGGATCGGGCTGTCCGGATGCCGATGGTGTATCTGCTCGATCAGAGCCAGCTCATTCTTGCCCGGCGCTGCCAGATCGGCGATGACCGCATCGGGCTTCCATTGGGCCAGTTTTTCCAGGGCTTCTGGGCCGGGAGCCGCATATTCCCATTGCAGGTCCGGTTCCGCTGCGAGGAGGCCGGCAATATACTGACGATCTGTTTCTGACTGCTCGACCAACAAGATCTTCGCCATAGAGAACCCCTCGGCCCATCCGGCGCCAACCGAAGTTCCGATTCTCCCGCCCGATGGTTCGGTCCGCTCCAGAGGCGATTGGACTGGTTATCCCAAGCGACTTTTTAGTTCCTGGAGCAGGCGTTGGAGGTTTTCTTCTAATTGTCGCATGGTTTCTACCGAGGGGAAAGAGCCGGTTTGGGCCAACTGTTCGATGGCCCAGGCCTGTTGATAGACCGGCGTGGAACCGAGCAGACGAATCGAACCTTTCAGGCTATGGGCGGCCAGGCGCAAGGCGGCCGCATCCTGCTGGGCGGCCGCTTCCCGAAGCCGCTGGAACCACCGGGGGGCTTCTTCCAGCAGGGTTTGCAGGAGAGAGCGGAGCAGGTGTTCATCTGCCCGAACCGCCGCCAACACCGACTGCCAATCGACCCCCTGTCCGGACACAGCGGAGGCATCAGCCACCGGGGCCTGCCGCTCTTCGGACCGCTCTTCGACGCCCGGATGCGGTATCGGAGCGGCCTGGGGAACGAGTTGGCCGATCGCTTGCAAAAGTTGTCTGGCCCGCAAAGGCTTACCGAGGTATTGATCCATCCCACAGGCCTGGGCCTTGGCCAGCTCTTCGGAACATTCGTAGGCGGTTACCGCAAGAATGGGGATGTGCCCGCCATGGTCTTTTTCCCATTCTCGGATGGCCTTGGCCGCCTCATAACCATCCATCTCCGGCATCTGCAGGTCCATCAGCACCAGGTCAAAAGGCTGCGATTGGACGGCGGCCAGGGCTTCCCGGCCTGTGCGGACTAAGGTAACTTTATGTCCATATCGTTCCAGCAACCCCACGGCCAATTGCTGGCCGACGGGACTATCCTCAGCCACCAGAATCCGCAGCGGTCGAAGCGCCGGCAGTTCGGAGGATTGGGGGCGGAGGCGGGCCGGGATCGGCGTCGGACCGGCTCCGACCACCCACAACAGCACTCCCAGCAATTCCGAAGGGCTGTAGGGTTTGATCAGGCTGGCTTCCCGCTCGGGGTGGGTACTCCATGGGCCGGTCGGTGGGCAGCCGGCCGGAATCAGCCAAACCATCCGGCCTCCAGCGGCCAACCAGCCGTCCAGCATCCAGAGCATCTCGGCTCGTTCTGCCTCCGTGGGCAACAGCCCACAGAGCAGGCCATCCACTTCGCTGCCGGCCGATGCCCAATAGGCTTTGGCCTCGGCCCGGTTGGCCACCCAGATGGGCTGGACGGCCCAGGCCCGGAGCAGGCCTTCCAGATTGTGCCGCTCCACGGGGTGGCTTTCCCACACCACAATCCGTCGGTTTTGCAGCAGAGCGACCTGCTCGGCAGGGGGCCAAACTTCCGGTTGCTCGGGCAAACCGAACCAGGCAGTAAAGTGAAAGCGGCTTCCCTGGCCCGGCTGGCTTTCGGCCCAGATGCGGCCCTGCATAAGGGCCACCAAACGGGAACAAATGGCTAGTCCCAGGCCAACGCCTCCGTATCGACGGGCCGTAGATCGCTCCGCCTGCTCGAACATCTCGAAAATGCTATCCAACTTTTCCGGCGGAATGCCGATCCCGGTGTCCCAGACCTGCACCTGCAGTTCGACCCGGTCCGCTTGCCGCTCCAGACAACCAATTTCGACCCCAATTTCCCCCTGCTCGGTGAACTTAATCGCATTGGCCACTAAATTCCCCACGATCTGCCGAAGCCGAAGCGGATCCCCCACCAGCAGTTCCGGCACATCGGGGCGGACATACCAGACCAAAGCCAATCCCTTGCCATGGGCTAAAAACGCCAGACTCTTCAGGGTTTCAGCCAGCAGTTCCCGCAATCGAAACGGAATCTGTTCCAACGCCAGACGGGCCGCTTCGATCTTCGAAAAATCCAAAAGATCGTTGAGCACCAGCAACAAGTTTTCCCCGGCATCGCGCATCATTTCCAGATAGGCGCGTTGGGCAGGTTCCAGCGGCCCGTCTAAGACCAGTTCCGCCAACCCCAACAGCCCATGCAGGGGGCTGCGCAGTTCATGACTGACGTTGGCCAGGAATTGGCTTTTGGCCTGGCTGGCGGTTTCGGCGGCTTCTTTGGCGGCTTTGAGGGCCTCGGCCGCCAGCTTCTGCTCCGTGATATTCCGGGAAATCCCGTAGGTGCCGATGATCCGGCCTTCGGCATCCCGCAGCGGCAATTTGGTCGTCAGTACCCAACTGACCCGGCCGTCCGGCCAAGTTTCTTTTTCTTCTTTATGGACGATCGCCCGTCCCGTGGCCAGGATATATTGTTCATCGGCCAAGGCTTGTTCGGCATGTTCGGGGCTAAAGAAATCGAAATCGGTTTTCCCTTCCGCCTGGGCCGGATGCGTCAAGCCCAGATACCGCGCCATCGCCCGATTGATCCGCACAAACCGACTCTGGCGATCCTTGAAGTAGATATTATCGGGCAGATAGTCCATCAGGGTGTGGAGCAGGGTGCGTTCTTTTTCCAGGGCCAGTTCGGCGCGGCGACGTTCGGTAACATCCCAAAAAAGGACCTGGATTTCGGTGATCTGACCGGCCACATCCCGAACAGGAAATTTCGTTACCTGAACATATCTTCTCTCCCCGTCCTGAACGTTCTCTTCCACCGTCTCCAACAACTGGCCCGTCTCCAGCACCCACTGGTCATCCGCCTGATATTTTGCCGCCAAATCGGACGGATAAAAATCAAAATCCGTTTTGCCCAAAATCTCTTCCACCGGACGCTTCAGAAGCCGACAAAATGCCTGGTTGGCAAAGGTAAATCGCCCTTGGCGGTTTTTGCGCAAAATCGGTACCGGCAACCCCTCGACCAAGGAACGGTACAACGCCTGCGTATCCCGAAGCGACTCCTCCCGCAACAGCAGATCGTCCCGGGCCTTCTGCAATTCTCCGGTACGCCGTTCCACCAACGCTTGCACCTGCGTGTGCCGAGAAAACAACGTATGTACATAAGCCACCAGTAAGCAAACCCCCATCAGCCCTCCTGCCAGAATCAGTTCGGGCATCCGACTGGACCACCGGGCCAAAAAAGCCTTGCTCGGCACACCGTACAGGTACCATCGCTGCCCAAACAGCTCCATCGGCCAAGCTGCAGAGATGCCTTCGGCCAATTCCCGTCCTGAAAGAGGTTGGACCGGCTGCAAGCCGCTTGCTCCCGACCGGTAGTAAATCAACCGTCCATTCTCCTCCGGCTGCCCTTCATACCAATAAATGTCGATCCCCTCTCCTGGAAAATTTGTTAACGGATGCTCCAGCAAGACGGAGGGTTCCGAAATGCCAAACACTAGGCCTTCGGCGGTAGCCGAGGGGGCCAAACCGCGATGACCTACAACGATCTGGTCTTGGCCTCCGAACTGCCTTTCCCCACCCGAAGTCCTCCTCGAAGAGGAAGTTGGCATGTGCGAACCAGAAACCGATCGGCGGACCGAAACGCCAATCAGAAAGGCCCATCGGGGGCCTGCCGGACCTGGTCCAAGGAGTACCCGCCCAATGGCCGCCTCTTTCCCGGAGCGAAGTTCCCGAAGGACGGCATCTACCCCTTCCACGGCTGTTAAATCAGTCCCGGGCGACAAAAAAGGCCGTCCTGATGCCTCCTGCGGGCACAGCTCTAAGTAATGAATCTTCAGCGGGGGCAGCCCGGCTTGCTTCGCTCTAGAGGGCACCGTGCCAGCAGCAGCCGCCGGGTGGCCAACGGTATCCGGTGGAACCACAGAACCATCCGGTGGGGCGGCAGGAGACTCTTTCCCACCAACCGGAGCCGGCAAAGAAGAGGAGTTCGATTTCGAGGCGGGAACGGGCAGATCGGAGGATTTCCAGAGGCTTGGATCTCCGGCAGGCCCGGCCCAACCTATTTCGTGCAGGCATGGATATTTGGCCAGCAGGGGGCGAACAAAGGTGGTGAACTCCTCGGGTTCCACGTATTGGGAGGCCCGGAAAAATGCCCCCACCGCTTCGACCGCCCCGAACGTGTTTCGGAGATGGGTTTCGATGGTGTGGAATTGTTGCTCTACCTGGAGGCGGAACTCCGCTTCTCGGCGACTTTGTTCCCAAAGTCCCAGCACATAATACAAGCCCACACACCCGGCGATTCCCCCGAAAGCAATTCCTCCCAAGAGCACCCGCCGGGACCAGGCCGACTCCTGCCATCTCCGCTGCGACATAGCGTCGCCTTGTTGCTGCCCCTGCCGGTCCACCGAAATCAATCCCCGCTCCGGCTTCTTGGAACATTCGGGACCCCAAAAACCCCTTCACTTTACTATAGGAAAGAAAAAATTGCAATCGTTCTAGCCAAAAAGGGGGAACCAAACACTCTGCCTTCTCCCACCCCGGTGCTCAGGGGCGTTTGCCGTTTTTGTTGCCGCTCGACTTTGGCCATTTTCCATAACTCTTGGCTAAGGCGTTAGCCCAATATTTGCCAGACGATCACTACCGGGCCGAGCGCAAAAAGCCAATAGGCAAACCAGTGCAATCGTCCCCGTTCCAACCACCGGAGCAGCCAGCGGAGTGCTCCTACTCCGACCAGAAAACTGACGGCCATTCCCAATCCTAACAGCCCGATGGGTACTGGATTGGAATTTTCCCGAAGCATTTCCAGGCCTTCCAGCAGCCCGGCGCCGGCGATGACCGGAATGGCCAACAGGAAGGAGAAACTGGCGGCCTCGGCGGGGTGAAGTCCGACAGCCAACCCGGCCACAATGGTAGCGCCGCTCCGGGAAATCCCCGGGAAAACGGCCACCGCCTGGGCCAAACCGATTCCCATAGCCTGCCAGAAGCTCAACTGCCGGCAGCATTTTCCTTGCAAGGGAGGGGAAGAAAGTTTTTTTGTCCACAGCAGAGCGACCCCAGTAATGAGGAATCCAAAACCGGCCACAAGGGGGGATTCTAGCACCTCTTTGGCCCCCGCTTTCACCCCTAGACCCACCACCACGGCCGGGATCGTGGCCCAAACCCCCAACAGCACCACCCGAGGCTCCTCCCGCAGAATTTTTAGCAGCCGGGGAACGAAAACCACCACCACGGCAAACAAGGTCCCCAGATGGAGCACCACATTAAGGGCCAATTTTTCCTGGATCGGATGTCCCCATTGGTCGCACAGGGCAGCCCCCACCAGCACATGGCCGGAGGAGCTGATCGGCAAAAACTCCCCAATGCCCTGCACAAGGGCCAACAACACGACTTCCAGCCACATAAATAGGCTCCCACGTTTGGAAATCCACTGTTTTGGGTCACAAAAACCCCTTGTTAGAGGGGTCTTGGGCGATTCTGCGATGTTATGTTTTCCCTAGTTTGACTGTATCCGCCCGGCCGGCCCCTCAACTGGGAGGGGGTAAAATGGGCCCGAACCTCACCGATTGGGGGAATTCCTTCCGGTGGATACAGTCAACCTACTCTTTTGGGGTTTTTCCAGGGGGCTTGTTTAAGTATATCTTGGCCTTTTGCGGGAGCTGGGGGGCAGGGGGTGGATTTGTTGGCACTTCCCCCTAGGCAAGTTTGTGAAAACAGGCATAATACAGGTTTACGGTTTATTTGGGAGGTGAATATGTTTAAGAATCTTAATCCAACGTCGCTTGGGGTTTCTGGGCATCAGAGTGAGGTGATTGAAATTGCCCTGACCTACGGATTTCGGGGCATCGATTTGGATATCGAGGATTTTGCTTCCCGGGTTCGGCGTCGGGGGTTTGACTATGCCGCCCGCCTGATCCGGAGTGCTTCGAGGCTGCTTCGGCTGGGGAATTTCACTTTGCCGTTTGATTGGGAAGGCGAGGAAGAGGCCTTTCGGGCGGGGATGGAGAAAGTGCCGGAATACGCCCTGGTGGCTTCGCAAATTGGTTGTCCCCGGTGTGTGCTTTCGATCAGCCCAGCCAGCGAGCAACTCCCCTATCATGAGAACTTCGAGGTCCATCGGCGGCGCTTGAGGGAGATCGCCGAGGCGATGGCCCCGGCGGGCATCCGGATCGGGCTTCGGTTTCAAGCAGCGCCGAGTCTTCGGAAAAACCGTACCTTTCAGTTTATTCATGATTTGGATGCCACCACGCTGCTCATTAGCATGACGGGGGCGAAAAACGTGGGCCTGGTCATTGACGTATGGGATTGGACCGTCAGTGGATTGCCACCGGAAAAACTCCGTTCGATTCCGTTGGAGCAGATGGTGGCGGTGCAGGTAGCGGATCTGCCGACCGACGTTCCTATCACGGAGGCGATGGAAGAACAACGGCTTCTGCCCGGCGACGGCGGGGGGATCGACATTGCCGCCTTTTTGCGGATTTTGGCCGAAATGGGCTATGACGGGCCGGTAACGCCGATGCCTTACCGGGGCCTTTTTGGCCGAACCCGTCGGGACACGGTGGCCCGCTTGGCAGGCGACGGATTGGATAAAGTCTGGCGAGCCGCAGGACTGCCCAGCGATTACCGAGCCGGTGCCGCGGTGGCGGCAACGACCCAATCCCCTACCGAATCGCCCACCGAAGAACAGCAGGAGTAACCTCCCGGCCGTTGCAGGACGACGCAACGAGGCCCTTATTTCTCCCTCCCGGGTTTCTCTCTGACGGCAAGGACGGATTCTTTTCCTTCAAGGGAAACAACAAGGCGGTTGGCTCCCGGAATCCGCCTGCTTCAGGATACCGACGATGCGGTATTTAGTTACCGGGTCTGCAGGGTTTATCGGTTGGAAGGTGGCCGAGCTGTTGCTCCGGGCTGGGGCGGAGGTGGTGGGGCTGGACGATTTGAACCCAGCCTATGACGTACGCCTGAAACAGTGGCGATTGGAAAGCCTGAAAACCTGGCCCCGCTTCCGATTCTTCCAAGCTGATATTACCCAACAGGATCCGGTGGAAGAAATCTTTTCTGCCTTTGCGGGGCAAGAGGCTTCCGGTACCGGCAATCCGCCTGGCCGGCAAGCTGAGCCAGGCTCCCAGGTTGTCCATCTAAGGCAAGAAAGGACGCTCAGTCTGCCTGAGGGGCAAGCAGGGCAAAGGCTCCAGGTTGGGCCTCCCAAGGCCCAAACCAGGGGGAGTCTGTCCGAGCGGCCAGCAAAGCCAGGGTCCCTACCACCGACGGGCGACCTGCCTCCAGAGTGGCAACGGAGACGGGCGGCACCATTTGATGCGGTCGTGCATTTGGCGGCCCGGGCCGGGGTCCGGGCTTCGGTCCTGGAACCGGACGTGTTTCTGCGAACCAACGGGCTAGGCACCCTGGTACTGCTGGAGGCGTGCCGTCGGCATAGAGTACAAAAGTTCCTCCTGGCTTCTACTTCGGCGCTGTATGGAGCACACAACCCCACACCCTACCGAGAGGATGCCGATACCAGCCGACCGCTTTCCCCCTATGCGGCCTCGAAAAAGGCAGCCGAATGCCTGGCCTATACCTATCATTATCTTTACGGCCTGGATGTGGTCGTGTTGCGGTATTTTACTGTATATGGTCCGGCAGGTCGGCCGGATATGAGCGTGTTTCGCTTTATCCGCCAGATTGCCGAAGGCCAACCCGTCCTAGTCTACGGCGACGGCAGCCAGCAGCGGGATTTTACCTATGTGGAGGATGTGGCCCGAGGCACAGTCGCCGCCTTGGAGCTGCGAGGGTTTGAAATCATCAACCTGGGCAGCGACCGGCCGGTGAGTGTACTGAAGTTGATCGAACAGATCGAGCGGTTGGTGGGCAGACAGGCTCGTTTGGAGTATCGGCCAGCGCAGCCTGCCGATGTGCCAGCTACGTGGGCCGACATCCGCCGGGCAAAAGAAAAACTGGGCTGGACCCCCCAAACCACGCTGGAACAGGGCCTGGCCCAAACGGTCGCCTGGTATCAACAGCACCGCTCCTGGGCCGCCCGGATCGATTTGGGACAATAACCACCAGGGGGAACTTTTTAGGTAACCGTTCACGGGGTTCTTGCCCTTGCCATGCCTGCCGGAACCCCTCGACAGCAGGCCCGCAACTGCGGTCTTAAACAGCGGGGTTCTCCCGATCTTAAACAGCGGGGTTCTCCCGATCTT
>Ga0209017_10001069_pt1 | contig 22553 bp, 16 predicted proteins | sample YNPBryunderm2012_FD_185812 | JGI IMG/M metagenome (GOLD analysis project Ga0209017, IMG submission 185812) | Anoxygenic and chlorotrophic microbial mat microbial communities from Yellowstone National Park, USA - YNP Bryant MS undermat 2012... ... | reverse complement strand
GTCGTCCCGCTCCGCTTCCGACAAACCAGCCACAACGGACTTCACCGCCTCGAAATCCAACGCACCGATGCCAACCCAAAAACCTGGTCCGTCTGACTCCCCCCGCTGCACCCCACACTACCGGAACCACCCCCATGATCATGAAAATCCTCGACCCCCACATTGCCGACACCCTCATCCGCCAACGACGACAACTCGGCAGCGACAAATACGATGAAGTCTGGGACGGAGTTTACGTCATGTCCCCACTCGCCAACAATATCCATCAAGCGATTGTCGCCACCTTGACAGCCGCATTGTATGAAGTCATCACGGAAGAACACCGGGGTGTCGTTCTCGCCGGGGCCAATGTCAGCGATCGCCACGAGGACTGGGAGCATAACTACCGCTGCCCCGACATCGTCGTCGTCCGCCACGACGGCCACGCCATCGACCGCGGCACCCACTGGCAAGGTGGCCCCGACTTCCTCGTCGAAGTCCTCAGCCCCGGCGATGACACCCTCGCCAAACTCCCCTTCTACTCCGCCATCGCCGTCCAGGAACTCCTCACCATCGACCGCGATTCCCGCCACCCCACACTCTACCGCCTCTGCCAACACCAGCTTCAACCCGTCCCCAACGACCGCGCCGACAACAGCGTCACCAGCCTGGTCGTCCCGCTCCGCTTCCGACAAACCAGCCACAACGGACTTCACCGCCTCGAAATCCAACGCACCGATGCCACCCACAAAACCTGGACGGTGTGAGTATGAACATTGGTGGCATCATTCTCTGTGGTGGTCGTTCCCGGCGAATGGGCGTGGCCAAAGCCTGGTTGCCAATTGCGGGGGAGACGTTGCTTGCCCGAACCGTGAGGATTGTCAGTGAAGTCGTTTCCCCGGTCGTGGTCGTCGCTGCTGTCGGACAAGAGTTGCCTCCACTTCCTGCGGAGATTGAAATCCTCCATGATGAAGTGTCAGACCGTGGCCCCCTGGGCGGCCTCGCGACAGGTCTGGCTGCTCTCGCGGGGCAAATCGATGCGGCTTACCTCTCTGCCTGTGATTTGCCGAACCTTAATCGACCAACGATCCATTTCCTTGTTCACGAGTTTTCTCCGGCCATCCTCGCTGCCGTTGCCCAATCAGACCGTGGACTGCATCCATTATCGGCAGTGTACGCAGTGTCACTGTTGTCGCAAATTCGTGAGCGAGTATCCGCTGGTCATCTCCGGATGAGCGATCTGATTCAGTCAATCCCCCACCGAGTTGTGCCGGTGCCCGACGTGCGATCGCTCGTCAATCTGAATACAATGACAGAATATCTGGAATACCTTTCAACGATCGCCCCGGAATCTCGTGATCAGACAGATCCACTCCTGGAATGATTTGTCGATTACTAGCAAGCAGTTCTATCTCTTCTCGCCGAATTCTGCCGGTGATGGCGGAATTCTTTGTTTGCGGGATCCGATCAGTTCCCAATGTTGGTCAATATCCGCTCAACGATTTATCTTTGGCAGTCCTGTCATCGCTTGATCAATACGATCGCCATTTTCCAGGAACCTTTTCACCGCTGTGACGATCTTGAGAGACTTGTTGCTGATTCCGATTCGCGTCGTAATCCTACAATGACACTTTGCAGAGAAGTTTGAGCAGCAGGAACGAGCGGATGCATCCACACAAACCGTGTTACGATCGCCATGCCGGCACCCCGGAAAATAAAGATTTTCTTCGCCGAATCAGTCGGAAACGGATTGATCCACCGGCGATCACTCCCGGCATCTCTGTCGCCGACCTCCTGGATACGGCGTTTCTTTCGTACAATGCCGGCCGAATGCGGGAAGGCTGTCAGCTTTTTGTTCAGCGAATGCTCGATGATCGCACTACGGTCGGCCTGGCGCTTTCCGGTGCCTTGACACCCGCCGGGCTCGGGATGTCGTGCCTGGTCCCCCTCGTCGAAGCCGGCTTTATCGACTGGATCATCAGCACCGGTGCCAATCTGTACCATGACACCCACTACGCCCTCGGGATGGATCTGTACGCCGCCGGCCCAAACTTGCCTGATCTGGAACTTCGAGAAAATCAGGTCATCCGCATCTACGACATTGTTTTCGATTATGAGAATCTGCTCGGTACGGACCGATTTTTTCGGACTCTGCTTCGCGGGGACGCTTTTCAGCGGACTTTCAGCACGGCCGAGTTCCACCACCTTGTCGGGAAATATCTGGTCGAACGAGAAGAGCAAACTGGTTTGAAAGGGAAAAGCCTTCTGGCTGCCGCCCATCGCTGTGGCGTGCCGATCTTTACCAGTTCGCCTGGCGACAGCAGCATCGGCATGAACCTTGCCGCCTTGCAACTGGAAGGATACGCCATTCGCATCGATCCGCTCCGCGATGTCAACCAGACCGCGGCGATCGTCTGGAATGCGAAGCGGCCTGACCCCTTGGATCACTCTCCAGCCGGCGCGAGCGGGGTGTTTATCCTCGGCGGCGGCTCCCCGAAAAATTTTCTTCTGCAAACCGAACCGCAAATTCAAGAAGTGCTCGGTCTTTCCGAAGCCGGGCACGACTACTTTTTGCAGTTCACGGATGCTCGCCCGGACACCGGCGGCCTCAGCGGGGCCACCCCCTCGGAAGCAATGACCTGGGGCAAAGTTGATCCGGACAAACTCCCCGACACTGTCACCTGTTACGTCGATTCCACCGTGGCTCTCCCGCTGCTTACCGCTTACGCTCTCAGCCGTCGATCCCCACGGCCGCTCAAGCGGCTGATGGACAAATTGCCTGAAATGACCCAGCGGCTCCAGGCCGAGTACGACCGCGTTCGAACTCAACGTCACGAATAACCGCTGCTTGCGAGGAGGGTTTGTTAATTTTGTAATAATCTTGCACTTGAAGGGTTTATCATTTGATTGCCCGCTCTACGACGGCTAGAGGTTACAGGTCATAGGTAATGCAGATTTTGTGGAGGTTCAACCATGATTTCGATGGTCCGCGGCTGCTTGACAATTTTTACTGTGAGCATTCTGCTCAGCCAACTTCCAGCACAGCAACCGAATCCGCCGCGCTTCTTCGGTGGATTCGCCGGCCGTACGCCAGCCGGCGGCATGAACAAAATGATGCTGCTACGCAACTCGGCGATTCAGGAAGAAATTGCACTGACCGCCGAACAAAAAGAGCAACTCATCGACTGGAATGAATCATTCCAAGAAAAACTGCAGGCAAAAACCAAAGACATCCCGCGGGAAGACTTTCGCAAACGGATGGAAATTTTCACAGAACTGAGCAAGGAAGGCGATAAAGAACTCAGCAAATTGCTGAAACCCGAGCAATTGAAGCGGCTCGAGCAAATCGCGGTGCAGGCACAGGGAAATTTCGCCCTGCAAAACCCGGAAATTCAAGAAAAACTTGGCATCACCGAGGAACAGAAAGAAAAATTCAAGGAGATCACGGCAGAATCCGGGAAAGCGATGCGGGAACTGTTCGGCGGCGGCCGACCCGATCCCGAAAAATTCCAGGAAATCCGAGAAAAAATGCAGGCAATGCAGAAAAAAGTCGGCGAGCAAATGCAAGAGGTTCTCACCAGCGAGCAAAAGGCGAAATGGAAAGAATTGATCGGTGAGCCGTTCGACACCTCGAAATTATTCCAAGGTCGTCCTCCTCGGCAACCCCGCCCGAATAATAACAACTGATCGACAATACCGCCGCTTTTAACCAGCCTTTCCTTGCACGCATTTCCGTTGAACGATATTACCCCGGGTGGCAATATTCCCCGATGTTTCGCCCCCGGGGTAAATCCTTCAGATCTGTTATCAATTACCCGACGTAAGCTCCGAGCCGACCGATTGGCTCGTTGAAGGTAAATTGTTCCGAGAGTAGTTGCGGAACACCTGGAGCATCGTAGCGGCCGGTCGTGAACACCCGAACAAGTGGCGGGCCACTTCCAGGGCCGGTGACAATATCCCCGAAATTATCTCCATCAGCAGACTTAATCGTGACGCGAACGCCATCTCGAAGCGCTGAATCGTAGGCGAAGAAATTGATGATCCGCGCATCGTTCGGATCGAGATCCGGTATTGTCAGCAACTTCACCGCGTCGAATACAGATACTCGGGGTGCTCCACCTGGTCCGGCACCGGCAACGATATCGGCCCGGCCGTCACCATCAATGTCGCCGACACCAACATAAACGCCGTTCCGCAGGGTTTCTTCAAAGGCAAAGAAGTCAGCTAGAACCTGTTGAATCGGCAGGATCGCACCGTTGATGACTTTGATCCGCGGCCCGCCGCCCTCCCCGGCCGCGACGACGAGATCGGGAATGCCATCACCGTTGACATCGCCGGCCGAGACCCGGGCACCGCCGCGGAACGAGCTTTCAAAGGCGAAGAAATCGGCCGTCACTTGCATTGTCTTGCCGTCGATGATCAACACGCGTGGCCCGCCGCCTTCGCCTGCTCCGATGATGATTTCGGCAAAGCCATCCTGGTTGAAATCGGCAGCGGCGACATACACCCCGCCGGTAAAGCTCGGCTCGAAGGCGAAAATATCCATGATCGGGGCGAGGTTGACGCCGTCGAAGACGCGGACCCTTGGCCCGCCACCGGGACCGGCTCCAGCGATCAGATCTGGAATGCCGTCGCCGTTGACATCGGCTGAGGCCACGCGAATCTCACCGGTGTAGCCCGGGAACGGTGCGAGCGGCGGACCTGAAAGCAGTTTACCGTTCGAATCGAACTGAGCCAGGCCGACAAAGCCATTCACCCCTCCGGAAACAGCCAGAATCCGGCTCGCATCGAGCAGGGGCAGAGGCGCCCGAACGATGTAAACGTTTTGCTGCCCGCCAGGCAGGAAGTATGCGGAATCCAGATTTGTGGCTAAGCTGTTGAATAAGACAGCCGCGTTGGTTTTGCTGCCGCCAATAACAACGCCGAACGAGGGTGAATTGCCGGTGAACTGATTGTTAGGGGACGCCGAGGCAATACCAGTCTTTAATGTATTAAGGTCACGGACAAAAACATCCGTGCCACCGTTGATATCGACGATTGGCACAATGTTTGTTGATTTTGATTCAAAAGCAACCAACCAGCCATCGTTGGTTGGCCGTGGCCGATTGGAGAGTCCGTTTCCGGTGGTGACACCGCCGCTGGTGACGCTGACGACGGTGGTGACCCCGGTGATCATGTTGCGATAAAAGATATCATTGACGAGATTGGTGTCGGTGACCCCGGTGACCAAGTTCGTCGCGGGACTGGTGAAAAAGATTTTGGTCCCGTCACCGCTAGCGGCAAAGCTGCCGATCGACACATCCAAACCCTTATTCGCACCGAGATTTGGGATCCCCGCCGCGGAACTCACCAAGAGCGTCGGTTGCGGATTATTGCCGAGGATCTGCCGCCAGTACAATTCCGCTTGATCGCTGTTTTGATTGACGTATCCGGAAACTAGGGCCGTACCGTTCGGAATCGTGGCCGAAAAGACGATGATATTTGGTGCGTCCTTGGGAATGATCGCCGTGGAGACCTGACCACCGACCGACTTGCCCGGGATACCGGGAATACTCGATGCCAGTATGATCGTGGGTGCAGCCGCGGGGATCGAGGTGGGGATGCTGAAAGACTCAGGGGCTCGAATGTGGTAAGCATCGATTGTCCCACCCGGAGAGGGAAAGAAGGAGGTGTTGAGCTTGCTTGGGCTCAGCCCGCTAACGATGGCAAACCCGGTTCCATCGCCACTCATGTAACGGCCAAGCGGATCCACTTCGACAAAGCCAGTATAACGGCCAAAGGTTGATGGTAAGAAGGTCGAGGGTGGAACGAAACTTAGCGGATCGGGGAATAGTGTAATTGTATCAGGAGTATTAACGTTGATCGAGGTTAAAGTGATATTCACTTTCGATCGAAAAACATCTGGGGTGAAGTCGCCATTGTCGTTAATGAGCGGTGAACTGATCGTTTTCGCATCGAGCCGGCTCACAAATGAGACAAACTTGCCATCGTTGCTGATCGCGGGATTGGTGGCACGGTTGGTGGCACCGACGGCAACTGTGCTGGAAAGTGTGCGGCTAATTAGACCGATCGGATTCACGAACTTGCCGAAAAGCGGGTCCTCTTGCCGGCGTGCCAGTTCGGCATTCCAGAGAAAGACATCTTCGCTGATATCGCCGGCATCGGTAATAGTGAAGAGTCCGCCGACAAGGCGATTGGCGTTAGCCTTGCTGACAAAGGCAACGGAAAGGCCGTCAGCACTGATCACAGCATTGGCTAGCTGGCCGGGGATCGAAGGGACGATGCCGGCAGCTTTCAGCCCTTTTGAACCGGCTTCGGCCGAGACAAGTCGGCGTTCTCCCGTCACTCGATCGACCCAGAACAGGTCCCAGTCGGCGTTCGTGTCAATCTGATCTTTGATGAAATTGTTCGCCAGCGACTGGATGATCACGTAGCGGCCATCTTCACTGGCACCAACGACCGCGGAATTCCCTGCCGCCTGAAAAATCTGGGAAAAGTCGTTAGAAAATAAATTTGCGGCAGGCAGTGAGCGATCTTCAAGGGCTTCCACCTGCCATGCAGACGAGGGGTCGAGCCGACGAGTGCCGACCGGACGAGAGGAAATCTTGCGGGCCATGGTTCCATGTCCTCGGGACGATGCCAGACAGGATGCGCGGGTACTCGCCGCCTCATCTTACCATAAAAAATGACTTCTAATTGGCATTAAGCAACCGGACTTGGTCAATTCTTGCGGCGCTGGGAACTCAGGCAGATCGTTGCAGCCGTGCTCTGCGGCAGATTCGCTGAGATAGGCAAGGGCCGCAAGAGAGTATGGTTAACACAAATTTGGGAAATTATTCTGCTCTGGGAACGACGACTTGAACAAAAATCGAAAATCCGCGACAGAGATTTTTTGACACCCCTGCTGGATCGTTCTAGATCATCGTTGAATACGTAAGCAGCGGCATCGTTTTGACTTGCCACGCTGAATCGACCCGTGCCACTCCGAGAATCGCCAAACGTGTGAAATTGCCGAGATCGCGGCTTCGGCCGGAGAGGACAGCTTGGCCTGAACTCTCGGGTGTCGGATGGGAAGCCGGATTCGAGCCAGACGGAAGCTGGTGAGGAACGGTTTTGAAGCTTCGCTTCAAGCTGTGTCCACGCGGCATCCCGGCGGCTCGGCAGCACGACTCGTCGCGATTACCACACGGAGTCTGGAGCGATGACGGGTTTGTGTTTGAGTTTCCCACCGCGTTCGCTTTGTTCCACAGCTTCTCGGTTCGCTTCGAAGGCAGATGGATTTGACCGACACCTGCGATGTGAATGGCTAGAAGATCGTCTTGTACCGGCGATCACATTTCAGTTTGATTACAGCTACGATACACTGGGATTTTTCACCGATTCGAACCGTCGAGCTGTTCTTGAACGTGCCGGTGCAGATCTGGCTTCCCGAATTCAGACCCCCTTGCAAGCGATTGTGCCTGGGGGCGGCAACTCCTGGACGGCCCGCTTCTTCCACCCGGCCACGGGGAATCAGATCACCGTGAATAATTTGCGTGTTCCGCAGGATACTCTCCTCGTTTTTGTTGGCAGTCAGGTGATGTCGGGTTCGGAAGTTGGTTTCGGCGGTCCGGGCGGGTATCAAGTCTCGGGCAGTTCATCGTGGTTGAACACGGTGGCGACGCGAGGGCGGAGCGGGTTTTCGACCTGGGGTGGAAGCGTTACCTTTTCCCATCATCATCATTGGTATTTTGGTACGGAGCCATCCGAGTTAAACTCGAATACCCTGGATTTCTATTCTGTTGCGATTCATGAACTCGGGCATGTCCTTGGCTTCGGAACCTCGAGTGAATTCGCGGGCTATCTGAACAACGGTGTGTTTACCGGCCCGACAGCCACTGCGGTCTATGGCAGCGCGCCGCCTATCGAACCGGATCAAGCGCACTGGCGGCAAGGCATTCACTCGGGAGGCCAAGCGGTTTCGATGCAACCGCATCTGCAACGGAATCAGCGTGTCGGGTTTTCGGAACTCGATTACGCAGCCCTACGCGACATCGGCTGGGTCATCAGCGGCCTACCGCAAGTTGAGGTTTCGCGATACCCGGAATTTTCGCTGCCGCCGAGGCTTCCTTGGAACACCAGCATAACCAGTGTCGGGCTCGGCGGCATTCCCGGCAGTTCCGGTCGGTCGATCGTTTCGGTTTCGGGAACAACCAGCGGCACTGTTCAGGTGTTTTCCAGCCTGGATGGCCGTCTGCAACCGATTAGCCCGGAGTTACGACCCTTCGGCGATTTCGGCGGCAGCGTTCGCAGCGCGACAGCCGACATCAACGACGATGGCGTTCCCGATCTGATTGTTGGCACTGGGCCGGGAGGCGGTTCGAAAATTCGCATTCTTGACGGAAAAACCTTCCAGGATTTGATCCCCTCCTTTTCTGCCTTCGAAGAGTCGTTTCTCGGTGGCGTATTTCTGGCGACGGGCGATTTTACCGGAGATGGTCGACCGGAAATTGTCGTTTCTCCGGATCAAGGAGGGGGCGGCCGAGTCCGGATCCTGGATGTTTCTACCGGCAATGTTCGCGTGGTTGCTGATTTCATGGGCATCGACGATGTCCATTTCCGTGGCGGGGCGCGGGTCGGTGTCGGCGACATAAACGGCGACGGTATTGCGGAATTGATTGTCGCTGCCGGCTTTGGCGGCGGACCGCGTGTGGCCATTTTTGATGGCCGCTTTGTAGCTTCGGGGCAGCCCACCCGGCTTGTTCCCGATTTTTTTGCTTACGAGCCGACCTTAAGGAACGGGGTTTATGTTAGCGTCGGGGATGTTAATGGCGACGGGTTCGGCGACCTGATCTTCGGAGCCGGGCCGGGGGGCGGGCCTCGCGTCTTGGTGGTCAGCGGAGTGGATCTGTTGCTGAATCCCGTGGCGGCGGTTGCCGCACCACTGTATGACTTTTTCGCCGGGCCGGAAGACGAGCGGGGCGGAGTCCGCGTCGCAAGTAAAGATCTCGATGGCAATGGACTTGCCGATCTGATCACCGGCAGTGGGGAAAATCGCAGCCCGGGGCAGCTACGGGTATTTCTCGGATCGCCAGCAACGATGCTGCTGCCGGCTGCGTCGGTTGACCCGTTCGGTCCCGTCACCCTGGATGGTATTTTCGTAGGTTGATTCCTGACCGAAGAAACGGGGATTGGGGTGGAGGCAAAGCCAAAAGGCGCAATGAGTCCTGCTAGAGTGCCAGCGGTTATGCCGCCTGTCGGAACGGACTGGCCTCAGACATGGCGGGGATTAGGGTGAAGCCGGCATTTTCCAAACCGCGACGAAATGCTGGATCCCGGAGCTTATGATATTCATCAAACCGGTCTGACGATGTTTCGCCTCTCGCGGGCAGGGTGGAATCGGGAAAACCCGGATGACAAAGTAATTCAAGATGCTGCGACCTGGTCACCGTCAGACAGCGTTCGATGCTCTGCCCACAGATTCCGGAGAGCCCGAGAAGGCGGTCGGCCCCGGGAAAGCCGGCGGAGCGTTGTGCTCGTCCGGCACGACGTCCCCAGACCGTCAGCAAGAACCGTTTCTGCCACTGGCCCGGAGCCAGTGTCCAGGCAGCCCAGGGTTCGACGACCCGCCGGAGATACGGACGTTCGGGTGATCGGCATAACAGCAGTTCCCGAACAATCGTCCCGATCCGGGGAAACACATGCAAATGATGGTGGCCGTTGACCACCCGGGGCGGCTGGCCGACTAACCGGCAAAAGTGTTCGTATTGTGCCGTCAATTCACGCATGATCTCATGGAGATTCAATCGGCCCAGAAGCAAGCGGCGGAGGAAGACACGGAGTGGAAAGAATCGCCCGTCCGAATCCACTAGCGAAGGAACTTGCCCGGGATGAAGGATCGGCCGATCCAAGGTTAAGCAGGGATGCCAGCCGAGTTCGACCGGCTTTCGTAGCGCCCGCCACAGGGCAACGGCATCGTGCGCATACGGGGAATTGACCAGCAAGACAGTCGAGGTGACAACCCCGCGAGCCGCAAGATCGAGGATTCCCCGAGTGGTTTCCGGTCCGATGCCGAAATCATCGGCGGTGATCGTAATCCAGCGACAGTCAGTCACGGGCTCCGTCCTGGGTGTATGAGTTCGTGATGACGGGAAGAACGCATTCAGAAGGTAACATCGGTAAGGACTCCGTCAATCTTGGCTGAAAATGCCACGACGCAGGCATCCGGGCGAATCGATGATTCGTGCTATTCTGTAAATCTGTAAAGGGCTGAGATAATTCGGAGTGAGAAAGCTCCGGTGAGCTGATTAGCCAGCGTGTGGATTTCCTCTTGGCATCGGCGAATTTGGCCGATACCGATAATAGTAATTTTGCCGCCGTTACTTCTTAACTCGCTGGCAACGGTGGGGGAACTCGTATGAACGCCCGCTTAGTTTCTCTGGACGGTGGCCCCGCCATCGACCTGGTGAAAGAGATGACGTTGATCGGTCGCAATGAAGACGCGGACTTTCGAATCAATCATAAAAGTGTCTCGAAACTGCATTGTCTGCTGGTTAAAGCCGATGGGATCGTGCTCGTTCGTGATCTGGGAAGTACCAATGGTACCCGGGTGAATGGTCAGCGGGTTCGCCGAGCGGCGTTGTTGCCGAACGATCACATTGCCTTTGCCAATTTTCGTTATCGTTTGAAAGTTGGCGACGACCTGGACGAGGAGGCCAGCGAATTATTACCGGAACCCGTTGCATCTGAAGCCGTCGATGATCCTCAGGACACGCCGCCCCCAGAGCCGAGTCCGCCGCAGCATCCGGCACAGCCGCCGTTGCGGCGGAACACCCTGCCCGATGTTTACCCCGAGAACAGCGAGAAATCGTAACGACACGTTCCGGGGTGATTTCCGGACGCTACGGGGAGATTGTGTCGGACTGTTGCATGATGCAGGTTGAGATCAGCAGTGACGCAATTCGCTTGATTCAATCGTTGATTTCAAGTCAGAAATACCTCGCTTCAGGATCAATATGTTGCCCCGATGCCGAGAGGCAGATCGCTTTGCCAGTAGATAATCAGCAGCAGCGTCCAGGCAACGAGGAACAGCAAGGAATACAGCAGCATATACGAGACCAGATTACCGATGCCGATGGTTGCCACATAGCGTTGGCAGTAGACGACGATGAGAGGAAAGTATGGCATCAGCGGCGTGATAATATTCGTGCTACTGTCGCCGACTCGGTAGGCGGCCTGAGTCAGTTCCGGGGAAATGTCCAGTTGCATTAGCATCGGGACGAAGATCGGGGCGAGCAGCGCCCACTTCGCCGATGCCGAACCGATCAGCAAATTGACCGTGGCCGAGAGCAAGATGATGCCGACAATCGTGATCGACCCCGGCAACTGCAGCGACTGCAACCAGCCCGCCCCCTTCACTGCCAGCAATAATCCCAGATTCGATTTGTTAAAGGCGTAGATAAACAGAGCTGCGAAAAATACCAGTACAAGGTAGTACCCCATCGTGCTCATCGACTTGCTCATGCCCTGGATAATGTCCCGGTGGCTGGTGACCGAGCCCGAAACGTAACCGTGGACCACTCCGGGGATCAGGAAGAAGAGAAAAATCAGCGGGACAATGGCTTGCATGAGCGGGGCATCGTGTCCTCCTAGTTCCCCGGATTTTGACCGAAACGCGGAATCTTCCGGAAGACAGGCGAGTGTGAGTAAGCCGCCGCACAGCAGCAACGCGGCGAGCCCGGCGAACATTCCGCGGATTTCCGAGCGGGTGAGCGGTTCCATCGCGGGCAGTTGCGCTGGATCACCGTCGAGTTTGACCGTCTGCAATAACCGCGGCTCGATGATGCGATCGGTGATGTACCAACCCAGAGCGATAATCAGCAAGGACGATGCCGCGGTAAAGTACAAATTACATAGGGGATTCACCTGCCGCTGAGGATCGATGATTTGCGCGCCGGTTTGCGTTAAGCCCTGAAGCAAAGGATCGAGTCCGGAAGGGAGGAAATTGGCGCTGAAGCCGCCGGACACGCCAGCGAACGCAGCAACGATTCCCGCCACCGGGTGGCGGCCCGAGGTGGCGAAAATCACCCCACCCAGGGGAATCACCAGGACATAACCGGTGTCCCCCGCCGAGTGACTGATAATCGCCACCAGCAACAGCATCGGCGTGATCAGCCGGCTTGGTGTCAATTTCAACAAGCCCTTAATCAACGCGGGAATAAAGCCCGTGTGTTCCGCGACCCCGACACCTAACAAGGCCACCAAGACCACCCCGAGCGGATGAAATCCGGTGAAGGTTTTGACCATGTCGGTCAGAAAAGCGACGAGTTGCGTTCCCGAGAGTTGATTTTGCACCTGGATCGGCTTCTGCGTTCGCGGGTCGATGTCAGTAAACTCGACCGTGGACAACGCCGCCGAGCCAACCCAGGTCATGATCAGTGTCAGCAGAAATAATACGGCCGGATCGGGCAGGCGATTTCCCACTCGCTCGATCCAATTCAAAAACGGATCCAGCCGACTCTGCGGGCCAAGAGACGATTGACAACGATTTGCATCAGTCATCAAGCACACCTTGCGGAGAGGAAAGTCCAGGAAATTCCGAGAGGATTACGCCAGAGGCGGGAAAGAAGCATAACGGGCATGCGGGCAGACCACGGGTTTGCTGCCGGGCAAAGCATCCAAACTGCCCGGGAACCATTCATGCTGGCGGCCTCTCACCGGAAGACCACAAACGGCCGTAAATTCTGCACGGTCTTGACTCCGATGCCTTTGACTCGCTGAAGATCGTCTGCCGATTCAAACGGTCTCTGCGCTCGGGTCTGAATAATGCGGCTCGCCAGCGTCGGACCGATTCCCGGTAGACGCATCAGTTCACTCTCCTCGGCCACATTGACATTGATCGGGGGATCGCCTGGCTGAATCTTCAACGGCTTGGGGGCGGCTGCCACCGTCGCTGTCGTGGGCTGCTTCGTAGCTTGCCGCTCCAATTTTTGCAGTTCTGGTACCGGCTCGCGTAAGTGCTCCGGAGTGTCTTCAACACGCACCCAGGGTCGGACTTTTGCGAGCGTCTGCCCCCCGATTCCCTGGATTCGTGTCAAATCATCCACGGAGTCGTAACGGCCGACCTGTCGGCGATATGCCAAGATGGCCTCTGCCAGATTCGGCCCGATGCCAGGCAATTGCTGCAGTTCCGCCTTGTCTGCTGTGTTCAAATTCACAGCATAGCGAACCGCGGCCATCTGCTGCTCAGTCGGTCGACCTCGGTGTTGCGCCCCGTAGCCATGGTAAAGCAGCAACACCAGCGACAGCACCGCCATGCCAGCAAGAATGCGTTGCGATCGGCAGCAAGTTGCAATCCCTCCACCGACGCTGGGACATCCCGAGGAAGTTCCGGGTTCCGCGATTCCCCCGGCCATCGCCATCCCCCTCGACCCGAGCATATCTCACGCTGACGAAGTTTACCCGCGCGGCAACTTGAGCACTAGATAGCGGCACCAATTTTCCAGCACGGGAAACCGCGGCAACAACCACTGGTCGGTGCGATCGAGAACCGTCAGCATCGCCCGGGGAATCCTCAGCCGGCGGCACATCCCGAGAAGTTGAAATCCTTGACATTCGAGTTTCGGGAACCAGCGCTTGAGCGGCTGCAGTGTTTGACGAGTCAGCGGTTGCTCGTGCACCGTCCGCTGTTTGCCGGGATACGGCAAATGCGCCCGAGCAAAGCGCAAGATCGGATTCTCACCCCAGGGTTCGCAAAACACGGCCCAGCCACCGGGTTTTAACACCCGCCACAATTCCGCGCCGGCCCGGTGCAAATCCAGGTGGTGTAAGACCGCGTTCCCCCAGATCCGGTCGAACGAGGCGTCGGCAAACGGCAGTTGCTCGGCGTCGGCGACCACGCTACGCACCGGCACCCCGTTGACCGTTGCCCGCCGCTGGGTCTCGGCAACATACCCCGGGGAAAGATCGAAGGCCGTGACCCTGGCACCCCGCCGTGCCATCACCACCGCGGCCATGCCATGACCGCAGCCGTAATCCAGTACCTCCAACCCTGTTAACTCACCGAGGCGACTGAAGGCCGGCCCGATCCACGTCTCGTGCTCAAGATAGTCGCGATCACGAAATGTCAGGTGAGCCTGACCTCGTGCAAAGGCCACGGCACGCTCGGCCGCCTGCTGATCATGAAATGCCTGCTCGGCCTGCTGACGATCGAGTATCTGGAACATAGTCGCGGCATCCTGTGCTCAACATTCCGCTCCAAGAAACGACAGTTTACCCTGGCAGGACCACGGCTGCCATGCCGTTCCGCCAACCACCGCGCGAGTTACTACTATGAATGCTGTAAGAAACGCGAGCATGCATCTGCACACGACCTGATATTGAGAGCGAGCCAATTGCCGTGACTGAATCTTCTGATTTGGCGGAAGTGCGTCGGGAAAAAATGCTGGCCATCGCCAAGCTTGGACGTGACCCGTGGGGCCAACGCTTTGACGGTCGGCAGCCGATCGGGGAAATCCGCCGTCTCCCGGCTGCCCCTTTCCATGATGCCGGCCCGTACGGCCCGAAGGTCCGCGTGGCCGGCCGCATCGTCCGACATCGAACAGGCGGTAAACTTCACTTCCTCGAATTGTGGGATCAGACCGGCCGCGTCCAAATCATGGTGCGGATTAACAAAGTCTCGGAAAACGACTGGAAACTGCTGCAATTTCTCGATCTAGGCGACATCCTCGGCGTCGACGGCGAGTTCGGCACCACAAAAACCGGGGAACTGACAATCCAAGCCGAACAACTCACGTTCCTGACAAAGTCTCTCGAACCGCATCCGAAAGATGTCTTCGGCCTCGGCGACATTGAGTACCGCCTCCGCCATCGTTACCTCGACCTGATTTACACCCCGGAAACCCTCCGCCGCGCCCATCACCGCATCATGCTGATACGCACCATCCGCAATTACCTCGACGAGCGAGGCTTTCTTGAGGTTGAGACGCCGACTTTGCACACGATTGCCGGAGGGGCGGCGGCCCGTCCTTTTTCCACGCATCACAACGCTTTGGATATGCCACTGTTCTTGCGGATCGCCCTGGAATTACCGCTCAAACGGTTGCTCGTCGGCGGCCTGGAAAAAGTCTACGAAATCGGTCGCGTCTTCCGCAATGAAGGGATCAGCCCCAGACACAATCCCGAGTTTACCATGCTGGAACTGTACGAGGCTTACGGTGACCTGTTCAGCATCATGGAACTGACCGAAGGCCTGATCGTAACCTGCGTCGATCGACTTGGGGACACCCGCACCCTGCCTTACGGCGAACGTCGCATCGATTTTCAGCCGCCGTTTCCCCGCAAGACTTACTCGGAACTCTTCGAAACCACGGTCGGTTGTTCCATGTTCGACAACGTAGCCGTACGAGCCGCGGCCGTTGCCGCCGGCTTATCACTCGAACACCGGGATGAAACGTCCGGAATAACCACGGCAAAAGAGCATGATGTACTTGTCCACGAACTCTTTGAGCACAAAGTCGAACCGGAACTCGCAAAATCGGATCAACCGGTTTTCGTTTACGATTACCCAGCCGCTCTTTGCCCACTCACTAAGCGCAAGCCAGGAAATCCGGCCCTGGCCGAACGATTCGAACTCTACGTTCACGGCATGGAACTGGCAAATGCCTACACCGAGTTAAACGACCCGGAAACCCAGGCGGAAACCTTTCGCCGACAATTGGCGGGGCTCTCCGAAGAAGAATCGATGGCAAAAATGGATGAGGATTTTATCCGGGCATTACGCCACGGCATGCCTCCCGCGGGCGGGCTGGGCATCGGGATCGACCGCCTGGTCATGCTTCTGACAAACTCCCCCTCGATTCGTGATGTCATCCTGTTTCCGTTGCTGCGATCGGAAAAAGCTTAGCCGGACCTGACTCCTCGGTCCAACAAGCAACACTGCCGCTGGCCGCCGAGGTGTTACTCGGCGATCGGGGTTTCCCACTGTCGCAGTTGAACTTCGAGCTGAGCCGCTGAGAGTTTTCTGAGCTCGGGGAATGGAAACTGATCGGTCAACTCCACGTCACTTTCCGGATCAAGGGACTGGGTTTTTCGCAGTTCCTCTTCCAGTCGGCGAAGCCACGCCGGAACATCGAGTCCGACCCCACTTGGCTGCTCGGCCAAAGGCTCTATCGCCGCGGCCAAGCTGGCGAATGCGGGGTTGTCTTCGCCTTGGCCTTCTCGGGCCGCTGCCGCCGCCCAGGCAACTCGGGCCCCCGCCTGATCGATCCGCAACGGCTGAAGAAAGCGTTCCTCCAAACGATCACGGATCGTTCGCAGCCGGATCCCATGCTCCGCTTCACGCTGACTCAACTCGGCCAGAAGTTCTTCCGCAAGTTTCCCCGTCTTCGCGGCAATCCTGTCCCGCCACTTTGCCGCGAGCTTGTCAAAGCCGTGACGACACAACAGTTCATGGGCTAAGTTTAACGGCCGTAATCGCCAGGCCAGACGATCGTACGAAACTTTCAATCGCAAAAAATCGAGCAAAATATACAGATTCTCGCCATAATCAGATTGTGTCGTCGTGGTGTTATAATCACGGTACTCATCATAGTGTTCCACAAGAGCTTGCAGAACTGTCTCAAAGTGCCGCAGGTCGCCCGTGGCCGTGACCACGCCTCGCTGCCAGTCTTCCACCAATTTTGGCCGTTTTTCCACTTCGTCATTTTTGGCTTCCCGAGCCAGCCACGCTGATACCCCTTGTCCTAAAATGCCGCGAATATTCGACAATGTCAGGAACCGCACCGTGAACAAATCGCTGCCGTACTTGCGGATAAATTCTCGCATCCGCTTCCATTCTGGCGCTTCCAGCACCGATTCCAGTGTCGATAACCGCAAACTTTGGCTGTGCTCCAGCCACAACGACTGAAATGAATCGGCAATTTGCTGCAAGGCGTCAGCCAAAGATCCCTCCTCAGCGGCGGCATCGGGCCAATCCTCGGCGGAATGTAAGATAGTCTCCACCACTCCTTGCATCGCTGTCCGAAACAGTTGATCAAAGGAACTGACTCTCCGGCCGCCCGGCGGCGTATTCCGTTCCATCGCCCGAGCTAATCGCGTCAGATGATACGTTTCCCGCAGCAAGCCGATTCGCGGCAATCGTGCCAGCAACGATTCCAACATCTGCAACGCCGTCTGAGCACGAATGGCCGGCAGCGGCGCGCCCCCTTCCGCGGGCGGAGACACCAGCAATGGTTCATAGCGAAAAATACTAACAAACCGAGGGAGCCATTGTTGCGCAGCTTCAGCATCTCCGCGCGAAACCGCCCGTTCCAGATGGACAGCAGCACCTTCCCACGAGGCAAGGTCGATGGTTGGGCCGCTGCCCTCGGCCGCCGGAGAAATTCCCCCGGGACCGCTTGCTTCCGTTTTGGCCGAGGGTGCCGGCAGCGGCAACGACTTGTCTCGGATGAGAACAGCGGTTAATGATCGGGCCGCGGCGGCCATTTCGACGCAGGTTTGCGTCGTCAAGTCCAGTAAATGCCCCTTCACCGCCCGACGGCGATCGTATTCAATGACTGCCTCCAGACCGCCTGTCGGTTCCGGAACCTGGACCGAATGAAACCATTCCGCCAGTTGCCGCAACCCGGTTAAGTTCTCACGCGCCGTTCGCAACCATTCGCTGACGGCAGCGAACGCCTGTTCATCGGATGATGGCCAGAGATCGGGCCAGGCCGCCACTCGCCAAAGACGGGCTATTGCTGCGAGAAAACGGAGTCGCTCTTCCACACGATCGGTGTCGGCGTCGAGAACAAAATCGCCGAATGGCTGCGGCCCATCGTCGGCCAGTGCCCCCTCCACACCATCGTCGGCGGAATCCTTGAAAGTGACTTCCTCGTAAGCTGTTGTGAAACCCTCATCCTCGGCCTCGGTGTCCACCGCGGGTTTCCGGGGATTTTCCGGTGTTTCATAACGCCGTTTCAGATCCGAAACATGCCAGCGATCCTCGGCATTGGCTTCAAGTAATTCGAAAAAGCGACGAATCAACGCGGGCCGATCGCCCACGGACAGTCCACGGGGACTCGTTACTCCTCGCAACCAGCGAAACGCCAGCCGAAAGAACGAGGCGGAGGGATCTTGCAACGGGACGGTATCGGCATTGCTCAGCCAAGTCACCAGCAAGGCCAACGCTGCCCGAAAATCGTGCTGATCCAGAAGAACCTCAATCACCTGGGCGTAAGCAGCGGGCGTCTTGAAGGCATCACGATGCTTTCTCCAGAAACCGGGATCAGCCGAACCGCCTGTCTTCCACAGCGCTAAGGCCTTTGCCACGTGCTCGGCGGCAGCCGCTCGCTCGGCTCCGTTCACCTTCGGCAGATCACTGACGGTAGTTGTCGCAAAACGATCCCACCACTCCGCAAACCGGTTCATCCCCACCCGCAAGCGTTCTTGGCTGACACTATCCTCGATTGAAACCGCCGTGGAAAGCCCCTCGGCATACAGTTCCAGTTGCCGACCGACTGTCAAAATCAACTCTTCTGCACGCGGGTCCCGAACCGAATCTTCTCGACCCGGAAAGGTGGGAAATAAGCCTTGAAAGCCGAGAATATTCCAGGGATCGATCAAGGCACCACACTCAATCCCCCGATGTAACAGTGACTCCGCTTCTTCAAGAGCCGCGGCCGTCTCAGCGGGCCGATTCGCCCGTGCCGCAAAACTCGCCTCGGTTTGCCGAGTCCGGATGGCACAACTGAGGCGAACCGACGGGGCGTTGATGCGTGCGGCACGAGCCCGTGCTGCCTGCGGATAACCCATCGCCGCGTAGAAGAGTCCCAGCCGGCGTTCTTGCAGGTGTAATGCCCGTTCCGATGCAATCGCCGCATTCAAAAATTGCCGAACTCCCGCAAACGGTTGCTTCCGTTTCTTGGCTTCCTCCCGCAGACGCTGACCATGCGGTCCAGACAAACCGTCAAGTAACTGTTGATAAAATGCATCCCGATAACGAGCAATCCGACCGACTAAGTTGGCTAATGTCACCGTGGAATCGTACGCTGTCGGGCCCGCCCCCGACATGCCCGCCCCCATCAGGATTGTCCCTGCGAGGACCGCCGCTGCTTCAACTAATCGCTCTGGATGCGGTTCCGGCCGCGGCCATAGCGACAATGACGCCGGACTGTCGCCCCCAAGCGACCAAACCACTAACGCATCCAGCGTCGGCTGCCGAAGTACGAACCGGAAATAATAACCCTGGGAATCAATCTGATGGGGATCCCACTCACCGAAAAGCATGCTCGGCCGCTTACTAACCGGATGAAAATGATCCACGGCTCGAGGATCCAGGGTCAGTTCTTGCAACTGTTCCAGGGCAAAACTCGCTTCTCGCAACAAATGCGGCTCGGTGTGTGCCAGCAAATCCAACGCCGGCCGAAGAAGATTCGCATACCGCCCAGGTGCCACCCCCACGCCTCGATAATAAAGCGGGATCGGTGCCACTTTTTCATGAGGGTAATAATCGGTCTGTGGCCGGGTTTCCAGCACCGCGATCGGACGATACCCAACATAATCATTCAACTGAGCCAATGCCCCGGCGATTTGCTGTTCAGCCGGTTTCCCCGAGGAAAACTCGCTTAAGCTCACTTCACAGCAACGGGCGAGAAACAATGCCGTCAACAACAGCTCGTCCGACTGATGAGCAAGGAGATCCGCATGATGCCGACGATATGCCGCCGGCAGAGTCTCAAAGGCCAAAGTCAAAATCGCCCGGGCTTGGCCCAGATCGCGGAAAGCAGCCGAACCGCTGCGTTGCAATTCCTCCGCCTGCCGAGCCAGCCACTGCCCCGCCGTCCGCCACGGTTGCCGATCCTGAAGCTGATCCAGAATCGCAAAGACATCGACCATCGCTTTACGGAACTTTACGTCAGGCCGACCGTCGGAAAAATTCAAATATCCCAGGATCGGCCCCGCCGGAGCACGCCGACTCAATTCCGTAAGCAACTCGTCCATCACCGAATATCCCAGTCCCGTATTGACCGCTCCAACACTTATTGTCCCCGATCTCACAGCCTCGGACAATGGGGAGTAAGACAAACGATCGAATCCCAGGCTTTCAGACCCCGACACGCATGGCTGACCCGACACGCCTCGTCGTGCTGATTTCCGGTACCGGCACGACTCTCCACAACCTGATCCAGTGTATCGCCCGCGGGGAGTTGCCTGCCAGAATTGTCGGCGTGATCGCCAGTCGATCCGGAATCGGCGGCATCGCCCGAGCCGAAGAAGCCGGCATCCCCGTTGCCATTGTCCCGCCGGGGCAGAAACTCTCCGAGCAAATCTTTGCGACAGTCGAACGCTTCCAGGGCGAACTTGTCGTCCTCGCCGGTTGGCTGCATCTGCTGACAATTCCTGAACCTTGGCTCGGCCGGGTTGTGAATATTCATCCCTCCCTGTTGCCAGCATTTGGCGGCCGCGGCATGTACGGGCTGAGAGTCCACCAGGCTGTTTTGCACTACGGAGCCAAAGTTTCCGGATGTACCGTCCACTTCGCCGATAACCAGTACGACAGCGGTCCAATTATCCTGCAAGCCGTCGTCCCCGTGGAAGATGACGACACACCCGAATCCTTGGCGGCGAGAGTGTTTGCCCAGGAATGTGAAATATACCCCCGGGCGATCCGGCTCTGGTGCGAGAACCGATTGCGAATTGAAGGGCGAAGGGTGCGAATCTTGCCAGCAAACCCCTCGGCTCAGGGCTGAATCCCCCCAGCGGTTATGCCTTTGTCGGCAATATCGCTGCGGTAATGCATGCCGGAAAAATGAATCTGCAGCACGGCTTCGTAGGCCCGAGCTTTCGCCTTAGCAAGATCTTCCCCCAAAGCCGTCACCGCCAGCACGCGTCCGCCATCGGTGACAATTCGCTCACCCACTTGCTTTGTCCCCGCGTGAAACACTTGCACATCGGTCATCGCCTGAACAGCGTCAAGCCCGCTGATAACCTTCCCGGTCTCATATTTGCCGGGATAACCCGCCGAGCACACGACCACGGTCACCGCCGGTCGCGGATCCCACTCAATCGGACCGGGCAGTTCCCCCAGTCGGTCTTCCGCGGTGGCCCACAATAACTCGAACAAATCCGAGCGAAGCCGTAGCATTAACGGTTGTGTTTCCGGATCGCCAAATCGGGCATTAAATTCCAAAACTCGCGGCCCCTGATTTGTCAACATCAGGCCAGCGTACAAAACCCCTTGAAAGGGAAAGCGACCACGCTTCATGGCATGAACGATCGGGACAAACACCGTCGATTCAATTTCCTGCAATATCTCGGGAGTCGCCACCGGCGTCGGACAATAAACCCCCATCCCGCCCGTGTTCGGCCCTCGATCCCCGTCAAAGACCGGTTTATGATCCTGACAGGGAGGCAACGGCACGATTGTCCGCCCTGAAACCAGTGCCAAAAGGGATACTTCCGTACCTTCCAGTTTTTTCTCCACAACAACTTGTCGACCCGCCTGCGGACCGAATTCTTCACGGATCATGATCCGATCAATCGCCGACCGGGCTTCCGCCGCATCGGCACAAACGATCACCCCCTTCCCCGCCGCCAGTCCATCCGCCTTGACAACCACCGGATAATCGCGAGAGTCGATATACAGTTTCGCAGGATCTGGATGGTCGAAAATGCGGAATTCCGCCGTCGGCACATCCGCATGCCGCATCAACGTTTTTGCAAAAACTTTGCTCGATTCAATCCGAGCCGCGTCACGGCCCGGGCCAAATACCCGAATTCCCCGCTGCCGAAGATAATCGGTCACCCCCAACGCCAGAAGATCTTCCGGTCCGACCACGACGAGATCGATTGCTTCTTTCTTGCAAACTCGTGCCAACCGTTCAAAATCACTCGGATCAAACGAGAGATTGATTCCGTGGTGAGCCGTGCCTGCATTGCCCGGAGCACAAAAAACCTTCTCAACCCGGGGGGATTGTGCCAATTTCCAGACCAGGGCATGTTCTCGGCCGCCCTTACCCAGTACGAGGACATTCATCACCGACATGTCTCCCCGGAAACAGCGAACTCTTGGCGCAGCAGGCTCCAAAGTTCCATAATATTTCGCCGATTTTGGCCAAGATCCCCGACACCAACCCGGCTGCGGCTCTCGGCATCGATCCGCGTGACTTGGCCCTCTTCCTCGGGAGTCAGCGTCAGCCAGACATCATCAACGAATCGGCAAATCCGGGTCCGCCGCGTCAGATGAATTCGCCCTGCTGAGTCCTTGGCATCTTCCACCCGCCAACCCGGAACGCCGGCAGCAATTTTCGCAACAATTCGCGAGCGTACCTCTCTCTCCGGCAACGGCAGCCGCAACGGCACCAAGTCCGCATGAGTCGGTTCAACCGTGTTGGCCCAATTCCGGGTAAACCAGCGTAACAGTCCCATCCGCGTCTGATCCTCGACAATTTTTGAACTTCGCCACCATTGAACCGGTGTTGCAAAAATACCCGGTTATCAGTGAATGCCAACCCGGAAAGTGTTATTCGCATTGCCTAAGTAGCTGAATTAGCATAATCTAGATGTGTCCAGTAAGTTTGCCGAACTACTTATAATCATGCGTACTTTCTCCGCCA
>Ga0209017_10001065_pt1 | contig 22609 bp, 14 predicted proteins | sample YNPBryunderm2012_FD_185812 | JGI IMG/M metagenome (GOLD analysis project Ga0209017, IMG submission 185812) | Anoxygenic and chlorotrophic microbial mat microbial communities from Yellowstone National Park, USA - YNP Bryant MS undermat 2012... ... | reverse complement strand
GCTAACATGTTACGTTCCCTCAAAAAAAGACACAACCCACACCTTCGGCGCCGGGCCCGCTGCTCATTTTGCCAAAAAAGCCTGGCCTGGCCAAGAGCGACGGGAGATAATTTGGACAATTTTGGAAAACTGGGCAATATGACTATTCCTTCAGCGGCTCGCCGTAGGTAATGACGGTGATCTTGGCCCGGTGGTGCAGGCCGTCGGGGCCTTGGCAGGTAAACCGAAGCCGGTTCTCGCCGCCTCGCAGTTGCCCCGGCTGGCCTTCCGGCCGCACCTTCGCCACCACGGCCCCCCGCTCGTCAAACACCAGGGCCTCCTCCTGCCCATAAAACTCCAAATACCAGCCGCTTTGCAGGCTCACGGGAAACACCAGCCGCTGGCCATTCAGCTCCACCGTCGGATTGGTCAGCTTGACCGCTGCGGTGGGCAGCACTTTGATCGGGCTGAGGTAGCAGACGGCGCCGCCTTTGGCGGGGACTTCGTTTATGTACAGGTGTAGGGCGCTGACGTGCGAACGGATCAGCGGCGAACGATACACAGCGTAGAAATCGCCATACGGCCAGACGTATTGATGGTACTGTTCGGCATCCCGTTCGCGCAGCGGCAATTCAAAGTAGCGCCAGCCGGTAAAATCCAGCTTGATATAATGTTCATCATGGGTTCCCCAGAATTGGGGCAGGTTGGTCAGTTGCAGGTTCAGCAAGGCCCCTTGGCCGTCGCCGTGCACCCAAACGGCCAAGGCATCGCAAGCGCCGAAGTTGAGCGGCGGTTGGAACTGTCGGGTCAGGCGTGCCCAGGCGCCTCGGGCGGCGGCGTTTTGATTTTTGGCTGTCAGCCGACCGCTTTGCCGGCCTATCTTCACCTGCTCGGTCGAGAGGGACATTTGGGCTGACACGCCGGACGCCGCCGCCGGTTGGCCAAACTCCCCTTCGCCCGCAAAAGGCGCCAACACGATCGCCTTTTCGCTCTCATAGGGCTGGACAGAATAAAGGGCCTGGATGCGCAGGCGGAGCGGCTGCGGGCCGTATCGGTTCTGGACCGTCCAAGTGGCTGTTTCCGGAATGGCCGTGGTTACCTTATGGCTCAGATAATCGGCGGGGCGGAACTGCCAGGATCCGTCCGGCAGCATCTCCAAGTGGAAATCTTGGCCCTCTTGTTTGAGCCGGTCCCGGATGGATGCGGGCACCCGGCCCGACAGGCGAAGTCGTTCATACCGGCCCAGCATCTGGAGGTATTCCTCCTGCCGGGCGCACCAGGGTTTCTGCCCGGGGGAAATGCCCTGGAACGACATCGGCATATCAAAGGCCAAGGCCTTCGCGCACAGATATTCGAACTCGTCGGGCAGTTCGGCGTCGTGGTCTTGGCTGGGGCCGAGAATGGCCCACCAGCCCAATTGCACCGGTAGCAGGGTACTTCTGCGATGCTCTTCGTTGGATCGGCAATGCAAATCCACAAACGGTTTCAGGCCCCAGTTGGGATGGTCCCACGCCCCCAGTCGAGAATGAAACGCCCAGGAGTGATAGTCCCAACAACTGGCTTCCACCAAGACCGGTCGTTGGATGCGGCGGTAGATAGCTTCGCGCATTCGGCTGATGCCGTACCAACCGCCCGGCATCCCTTCCGCCCCGTCCATGTAGATCATGTCGAACTGGCAGGTGTTAAACACCCGGGCGATTGCCTCGGCCACTTCATCGACCAAGGTGGAGTTTTCATCCGGCTGGAAACAGCCATACCGGACAAAAAGATGTTCGACGGGTTGGTCTTTGGGGTGGGCCTGGGGCTTGGTCCCAAAGGCGCCGCGGCGACATCCGGTAAACCCATACGGCGGCTCTTGGGCCAACCCGGTGTATTGGATCAGTTCCTGGCCGATCCGGAGGACATTGCCCCGGCTGGCGTAGGCCCACATGGTGTCCAAATTTTCCGGTTTTTCTGCGGTAACGATCCGGTCCTGTTTGTCGTCCAGCGGCTCGGCCAACGTGAACCGCCCATCGACGGCTAGCCGAGGATCCGGCACCGGCGTTACCCACGGATCATGCGGCGAGATGCAGCCGGTCAGGGTGTGCATCCCGGCCTTCAGCCCGGCCGCATGGATTTTTTCCACCACCGTTTTCAGACCCTCCAGTCCATGCGGGAAGAGGTCTGGCCGGGGTTCATAATGGCCCAGGCTCTTTTCCCAACTGATCATGTGAATCTCGTCCAGGCCGGCCGTTTTGGCCAACTGGATCCACTGATCCGCATTGGCTTCGGAGACCGTGGCAAAAACATAGGAGCCCCGGGTTTCGGGAGCATCCAACGCCCAGGGGCCGCCCAGCCGAGAACGTACCGCATTTTCCTTCTCGAACATCTCCTGCAAGGTTTTGCGGATTTCGGGGGTTGGGCAGGCGGCCAGGGCCACCTTCGCCCCCACCAGACCCTGCTTTCCGGAAGCCGTGGCGGTGAGCGTGGCCAACCGGGCCGGCAGTTTCTCCTCCCAAACACCGGCCGAGCCCTTGGGCTTTTCGCCCGACACCCCAGCCAACACCGCAGCCGGCTGACTGCCCACATGCCCCATCACCCGAAGGTTCAAGGCCCGCACGGCCACGGCGAAATGGTCGTCCATCGCCAGGCCGGAAATCCCGCTCGATAGCTCCCCACAACGAAGCCAAAGGTTCCCTAGCCGAACTTCTTCCACCCCCTCACTGGCCGAGAGAATCTCGAACACCAAATACTTCGGCTCGATACGGACGGCCAGGACGACCTGGGCCTGGGCTGGCTCAAACAGGGCGGTCAGTTTACCGTCGGCCCACTGGCACCGCGTGGGCGTAAAATCCCGTGCTGATTTCCGAATCGTGAGCATCCAGCCGGGCCGCTGAAGGATCAGTTGCTCCTGCCCGCTTTTCTTGTCCAAGAAGCTTTGGTTCCGGCCGGTCGGTTCGATCACATACCGGAGGTATTCATTTTCCCAGATGATGGGCGTCGGAGACGGCTGTTCGGCTGCCTGGGCGGGAGCCGTTTTTTCTGCGGCCGGCGATCCAGGACCCTTTTGCCCAAAGTCCCCTGCCTGGACGGGAGTAGTTTTTTCTGGGGCCGACGATCCAGGACCGTTTTGTCCCGATGCGGCCGCCTGGGCGGGAGGAGTTTTTTCGGCCGTTGCCGCTGGCCCGGCCGAATCAGCCGCCGTTGCTCCAATGCACCAAATTCCTACAAAAAACAAAGATTCCCACATCCAGGCCCTCGGAAAGGCCGACATGGCTTCACTCCTCCAGAAAGGGGTAAAAGGGTAACATTTTAGCCGGATGGAGATGCCCTTGGAGGGCCTTTCGTACCGCAGACGTCCCGTCTGCATCGCTTGCCTCTCCCCTGGCGGGGGAGGCCGGCCAACCGAAGGTTGGCCGGGTGAGGGGGTGGGTGTCATTCCTGCGAAAGCAGGAATCCAGGAAAAATAACTAGGTTCCTACTTCCGTGGCAGTAACATACAAGGGGGCCGCTGGGAGCGGGGGCCTTCGGCCCGCACATAGGCGGACGAGACGTCCGCCCTCCCAGAATCTCCCCCTCACCCGGCCCGGCCGGAGGCCAGACCACCCTCTCCCGCCAGGGGAGAGGGGAAAGGAACGCCCTCCCTTCGGCGACAAGGGTATGTAAACGGCGGGTGGAGATGCGGCCGGTTTTTACCGGGTGAGTTGGTTGGCTTTGGGGGTTACCTGGTCGATGTTGGGCGTTACATCGGCATCCACTTGTTTGGTGGCCCAGGCCAAGGCGCCCAGGACCAACGGGTGGAAGTATTCTTTATTGGTCCAGATATCTTCTCGGTGGCCCAGGCTGGTGTAGAAGACTCGGCCTTTGCCGTGCATCCGGGCCCAGGTGGCCGGGTAAGGTGGCCTTTCGTACATCTGACCCTTCATCCCCTCGGTCTCCTGGACCAGAATCACATGGAGGTCCTTGGCGAACTTATACAGGGCGTACCACTCTTCCATAAGTTCAAACTCTTTGCCCAACTTGTCGGCCCCGGGGAACTTAGGAGAAGCAACCCGCATTGTCGCCTTTTGCTGGGCGCCATGGCTGATAAACTCGCCGCCGATCATCTCGATATAGGGGTCGATCTTGTCTTTGGGCGTGCGGAAGGTGTCGGTGGCCGAATGGAAACCGATCACTCCGCCGCCGGCCGCCACCCAGTCCAAAAAGCGCTGCTTGCCTTTCGGACTCATCGGGTTTTCCTTCGCCTGGGTCAGGTTGCCGGACGTATAAAGGGCAATGGCGGCGTATTGGTCCAGGTCGCCGTCGAAGACCCCGCCGTCCTGGGTGCAGACCACCTCGTAGCCGTGCTGCTGGCCCAATTCGGTGAGCACCTTTTCCGAGAAGGCCAATTGGCCGTCTTTGCGGGTTACCGGCCCATGACGGAACCCGGCGCTTTGGGTGTAGTAGAGCACTTTGATCTTTTTCCCCTCGGCAGCCCGGAGCCAGCCAAAAGGAAACGACGACACACAGACCAACCCTGCCGACAGCTTCAACATTTCCCGTCGTTTCATCGCAGAAGCCTCCTAAAAGGGTGGACAAAATGAGGGAGATCACTATTTAGGCATATACATATATTCATTATTTCCTTGGAATCACAGGAAAACAGACACCGTAACGCTTTAGCTTGACTGTATCCACCGGGAGCGATTGCCCCCATCTGTAGGGTTCCACCCATTTTTAGCCCCTCCATGTCGTAGGAGCCTGCCGGGTGGATCCATTCAAATTAGCCGCCTGGAGGACCTCGCCTCTGTCCAGGAGGGTAAACCCAGCGTGTCATTCCCACGAGAGTGGCAGTCCAGAAAAAGGTGGCGTCCAGGTTGCGTTGCACCCGCTTGCCACATAGAAGCACTGGCACACACACAAAGGACCCTGGCTGCCTGCTTACACAGGAATGAGATATCCCCTTCCATTCGGCTAATGGGTTAGTATCTTGACTGTATCCCCCGGAACGATGACCCCAATCTGTGGTATTCGATCCGATTCTTAGCCCCTCCAACTGGTAAGGGCCGGGCCGGGGAGATACAGTCAAACTATTCATGGTCATTTCTCATGTTTTGGCCGGTTCGGCCTGGGGGGCTGCGGTACGGAGGTTGGGGCTGATGTCCGCTTCGGCCCGGCCCAAAGCCCACAAGATGCCTCCGATCAGAATACTTTGGAACTCTTTGCTTTCCCAGACGTCCTCCCGGTGGCCGAGGCTGGTGAAGAAGACCCGGCCTTTGCCATGCTTGCGCGCCCAGGTGGACGGGAACGGCGGACGCTGATACATCGGCCCTTTCATCCCCTGGGTCTCTTGGACCAGGATCACATGGAGGTCGGGGGCAAAACAGTGCAGGGCGTACCATTCTTCGAGCATGGTTATTTTTTCCGGCAGCCCGGCCATACCGGGAAACTTCGGCGAAACCACCCGAAGCGTCGATTTTTGCTGTTCGCCGTGGGAGATAAACTCTCCGCCCAGCATGGCCAGGAAGGGATGCAACGGCTGGCTCGGTTTGCGAGGCCCCATGTAACAGGCCGAGTGCAACCCCACCACGCCTTTGCCCGCCTCCACGGCAGCAAGCAATTTTTTCATCCCCTCTTGGGTCATGGGCGGCGCCTTGTCGATGCTTTCGGGCGTCGTTGGATCGTTGCAGTGGTAGAAACAGAACAAATCGAACTGATCCAGATCGCCGTCGAAGACCCGGCCGTCTTTGGTGCTCAACAGATCGAAGCCGTGTTGCTGGCCGAGCTTTTGGAGAATCTTGTCCGAGAAACTTTGGCCGTCCGGCCCCGTTTTCACCACGGAATGCTCAAAGCCGACGCTTCGGGTGAAGTAGAGCACCTTGGGTTTTCTCGGCGCAGAGGATTTTTCAGCGCCCGCTGCGGAAGGACCTGCTGCCCCATCAGCCTTGTTGCCAGCGCCCAGCAACCCGGCAGCACCCCACATGCCAAGGGCGCCGACGCCAACCGACCGAAGAAACTCACGCCGTTTCATGGGCTTTTCTCCTTGGGCCAGGGATTTGCGGAACATTCCAGAAAAACCGGCGGCACACCGTCGGAGAGATTCCGAAACCAAAGGCAGGATCGGTTCACCCGGCAGGCGGGTTCGGAATCGCTAGGCGGGTTCTTTCTTGGTATCATACTTCCCCCCCAGGGTAAAAACCAAGCCCCTGCCCAAAGGTTTTTTCCTCCCCGACCGGCTGATACAATAGAGGTCATTCCCAGCCTGGGCCGTAGGTTGTGGAAAGGTCCAGCGACTGCGCACAGGAAAGAGCGTGTCTTTTGGTACCATGGTAGCCGAATGGCAAGGCACGATGTGTCCTTGTCATTCCTGCGAAAGCAGGAATCCCGTGTTTTTCGTGTTTCCCCTTACCCGGCCTGGTGTGCAGGCTGGCCTCTGCCCGGCCAAGGGAAAGGCCGGTTGCTTTATTCGGCGAAAATGTGCCCTCTTTTGTGGGTTGTCTTCGGATTAGGAGAATACACTTATGTTCATTTCCCTCGTATGGATTGCTTCCGGAATTATCCTGGCCGTCCCGGCTCCGGCAGAAGTTCCCTCAGGCGGAGCAACAACTTCATCGGCTTTGACGCATCCAGAGGGGGCGGCCATGGCTGGTCCTACTTCGAAAGTTCTTGGTCAATTCACTGGCGGCAATCGGCTGGCTTATTTGGAAGCGTTTTGCGATCCGTTTTATCCCGGGCTTCAGACGGCCCGATTGGCCACCCCGCAGTGGGTCGGCGTCGAAGGCGTGGAAGCCGTCGTGGTCCTGGCCATCGACGATCTCCGCTTCATGGACACGGATCGCAAACGGCCGGAGCATTACGAGGCGTATCTTCGGCCAATCCTGGAGCGGCTCAAGAGGATCGACGGCCGGGCACCGGTCAGCCTGATGACCACTTGGATCGACCAGGTCCACCCGCTTTTTGGCCGCTGGCTCCAGGAGGGGTGTACCCTGGAGGTCCATACCCAGACGCACCCTTGCCCGCTGCTGCAAAAGCAGGATTTTGCCAAGGCCCGGGCCAGCTTCCATGAGGGTGTGGATCAGTTGGCCAAACTGTTGGGCCAGCCGCCGGTGGCCTTCCGGATGCCCTGCTGCGATTCGATGAACTCGCCCAGCCCCCGGTTCTACGCCGAGATTTTTAACCACCGGAGTCCCGAAGGCCGATTCTTGCAGGCGGATTCCTCCGTGTTTTTGCTCTTTACGCCGGAGGACCCCGCCTTGCCGCCCAGCTCGGTCCTGGACCAATCGGGCCAGGAACGGTTCCGAAAGTATCTGCCGAAGGATCGGCTCATGGGCAACTATGTGGAAAATTATCCCTATCCCTGGGTGATTGATCGGCTTTGCTGGGAACTGCCCGCGCTTTTGCCCAGCGATTGGGACGCCTTTCACGCCCACGGCGCCAAAAATCCGAAGACCGTGGAAGACTGGAAAGCCGCCGTCGATCTGGTCGTGGCCAAGCAGGGCCTGTGGGCCATGTGCTTCCATCCGTATGAGTGGATCGCCAATAGCCAGGTGCTGGAAGTGGTGGAATATGCGGCCAGCCGGTATGCGGGCAAAGTGCTGTTTTTGAACTTCCGAGAGCTGCTGGATCGGCTGACACAAAACGCTTTGGGCGGTGTGCCGCTCCGAGCGGCCGATGGCCAAGATAACGGCGTGCGCCTGCTGGACCTGAACGCCGACGGCTGGATGGACGTGGTCATTGGGAATGATCAGGTTCGGCAGACCCGGCTTTGGTCGCCGCAGCAGCGCCGGTGGATCGTGGGCGATTTTCCCACGGCGATTGTTCACCGGCTGCCCGACGGGAAACAGGCGCCCACAGGCGTCCGGTTTGGAGTGCTCCGGGCAGGCGGCATGGCCAGCCTCTTGGTGCGGAACGAAACGTCTGCGGGGCTTTGGCATTTCGACGGCGCCCGATGGGTGGCGCAGCCGGATGGCCTGAGCGGGCTGGAAATCGGTACGCCGGCAGAGCCGATCTTCACCAGCCGGGCAGGCCGGGACCAGGGCGTTCGGCTTTGGGACATCGACGGCGATGGCCGCTGTGAGTTGATCGTGGGCGGGCCGGCCGGGCAAGCGGTCTTCCGCTATCAAGAGGGGCAGTCGCCTTATTGGCAGAAATTGCCCTGGACATTGCCGCCCGGTACTGCCGTGGTCGATACGGAAGGGCGGGACGCCGGGCTTCGGCTGGTGGATTTAAACGGCGACGGTAAACTGGATGTGGTGTTTTCGGACACCCGGCGGTATGGCATTTATTTGTTTACATCGCCGGAGAACGGCTGGGACCGAACCGTACTGTCCGTCCAGCGCACCGATCCGGACGATTTTGCTAAGCTCGTGGCATCCCTTCAGGCCGGGGAAAAGCAGCCCTCGGCCAAAGAGGTGGAAAAAAAGCAGCCGGAAAAGCCGGCGGCGAAAGGGGCATCCGGCGGTGCGTCGGCTGCCGCCTACCCCAAACTTCCGATTCTGCCGCCGTTTGTCCGGGCCGACGGGACCAACAACGGCGCCTGTTTTGCCCATGGGGCGTTGTGGGTGCAGAATGAGGATACCGGCGGGCTGCTACCGTCCCATGTGGCCCGATGGACATGGGGGGAGCTTTTGCAATTGGGCAAGGCGATCGCCTCGGAAAAAGAGCCGTCCGCACCGGGCCGTTTGCTTCCATAGCATGGGGGACAACTAAGAGAACCGTCCCCTTCTTATGGACCCTCACCCTGCACTATCCCGCCAGGGGAGAGGGGAAAAAGATCGCTCATCCATTCGGCGACATGGTTCCTGAAAGTCGATCTCAGAGGCTGTCCCGACATTGGCTATTCGGGCGGCGGCCCGGACGGTTGCTAAACCCTTCCGATTTACCAAAGTGCAAACTGCCCGTTTTATGGGAGTTTTGGCAGTCTGGGGGCCGCCGGTTGGTAGTCCATCTGGATAAAAACGGAATTTCGGGACAGCCTCTCAGAACGATTTCCGGGGTGGTGGTTGCTCATCGAACCGAGCGGGCACCGGGAACCCCGGCGTTGGAAGTCCCGCCGATCTGTTCCACCACCCGCTGCCAACCCAACGGCACCGTCGGCCGGAACGGATCGCTGGAAAACCATTCTCCCAGCAGATTCTTCGCATTGATCTTCAGATCGTCAAATCGGTAGGAAACCCGATTGTCGTTGGGCAACACCAGCATCAAGGCCACCGGACGAAGGTCGTCTTCTCGAAGGATCATCTCGGCCCGTTTGAAGTTGGCCCGGTCTTTCTGGAACTTCGGATGCGCTTCCAGCCAAATCTGGCCGGTTACTCCGGGCGGCGGTTGGGTGAGCCGAATCCAATACCGGTTCCGCAAATCCGCGGCCGTGGACCCGAAAAGAAACGGCAATGGACCGTCGGCAATCCCTTGGCCCTGCAACTCGGGGGGCAGATCATATTGGATTACTTGTTTTTTTGTATAGTTATATTCATAAATTGCCTTGCCGTCGCATATCCATTTCTCTGCCCGGTCGCCGTAGATTTCAAATCGGCCCTTATCCGGAGCGGCATACCAGATTTTGCCTTCATCCCGGTGGGTGGGCCGAGGCGGCCCGCCGCCGGAGTCCGGTCCAAAGACCCGATCATATTCAAATCGCCACACTTTGCACTCAAACGTCTTGACCGTCTTGCCCAAGGCCTCCCACTTCTGCAAGACCCAATCCACCTGCCGCTGCTCTTCCAGCGTCAGGGTAAATGGGGCTTGGGGTTCCTCGGGCCTGGGCCGACGCTGGATGGTCGGGGCATCGGGCGGCCGTACCTGGTACGGAATCGCCTCCCGGGCCTCGTCCGGAATTCGGACCGGCGGCTCCGGCGGCGAAGCGCCCGGCCCCTCCGCTCCGCCCAGACGGCCTGCCCACCCAAGCACCACGGGCATCGCCCCGACGCCTACCAGCACTGCCATCCAATCCCAACGCATCATGTCTCCCTCCCTAAAATGACTTCTTCTCCGATCCGCTAGATGAAGGAATCCCCCTATGGGGGGTGTCGGCATATCCATCCCCCGTTCTGGCTACTTTCTGCGGGGAGTTCCAAGATTGTACAACCCGGATGAGCGTTCTCCAAAGAGCGATTTTGCAGAGAATCAGGGTATGCCTGGGTTTTACCCCCTATCTTGGTGGCATTGGAAGCATCTACGAAAAATACACAATGTAAGTAATCTGGAAATTCTGGAGAAACTAGAAAAAGGCCGCCTCTATTTCCCCCTTTGGGGGCTACTCTTATCGGCCCCTAGGCCGGTACCACGGTTCTTCTGTGTTGAACATCGAGGACACTTCCGCCGAAGGAACCCCGTCCCGACAGTGTGTACGTCTTCTCCGTGGTCTTCACTGGTAGGCCCCACAGCCCGCCCGAAGTCGGCCAGTTCCAGGGTAAAATCAGCGGTCCCCCATTTTGACTGTATCTATCTGCCGGGCCCCCTACCAGATGAAGGGGCTAAAAATCGGATCGAAGACCACAGATTGTGGTCGTTCTTTCCGGTGGATACAGTCAAACTATTCAGCCGAAATATGACGCCGTTATTGGAATCCGGACGGGCCGCGCACCTTGTAGGCTGCTGCTCTTGGGAAGATCGCCGGAGATAATGGGAACTTGTTTCCCAGAAGGAAGCTCACCTGGAGGAACCTATGGGGCAGGTCCGATGTCTTGGGGGAACGCCCTTGGATCGCCCGTAGGCAGCTACGAGCACCCGGCCTTGCCGTGGGACCTAAAATGTTACCCTCATCCTCCAATATCACCCAGTAGCCCCTATAACGCCTAAAATGGTACTATTTTGAAAGGGGACACCGATTCCCTCTGTCCAGCGAGCCTAACTATCGTATCACTAGGAAAGGAATATTCACACAGGAGTGTTGTTATGAAAACCGCCGTCTTTAGTACCCGGTCGTATGACGAATGTTTCCTGACGGCCGCCAACCAGAAGGTGGGCCATGAACTGCACTTTTTTGAAGCCCGGCTTACCGAGCGGACATCCCGATTGGCCGAGGGATTCCCCGTGGTGTGCGTTTTTGTCAATGATCAACTGGACCGGCCGGTGTTGGAGAGATTGGCAGCGGGGGGCACTCGGTTGATTGCGCTCCGGTGTGCCGGGTTTAACAATGTGGATTTGCGGGCGGCGCAGGCGTTGGGCTTTACCGTAGCCCGGGTGCCCGCCTATTCGCCCCATGCCGTGGCAGAGCATACGGTGGCCTTGGTGTTGGCTTTGGTCCGCCGATTGCATAAGGCGTATAACCGGGTCCGGGAAGGAAATTTCAATCTCGAAGGCCTGTTGGGCTTTGACATATACAAAAGAACGGTAGGTGTGATCGGCACCGGCAAAATCGGCGCCTTGGTCGCCCGGGCGTTTCTGGCTGGTTTCGGCTGCCGTGTGCTTTGCCATGATGTGCGTCAAGATCCGGAACTGGTTCAATTAGGCGCCGAGTATGTGCCGCTGGAAACCCTCTGCCGACAAAGCGATATCATCACGCTGCATTGCCCCCTGCTGCCGGAAACCCATCACCTGATTAACGAAAACACCCTCCAACAGATGAAAGAGGGTGTCATCTTGATCAACACCAGCCGGGGGGCACTCATCCATACCCGGGCGGTGATCCGGGCCTTAAAATCGGGCAAACTCGGCGGTCTGGGCTTGGATGTCTATGAAGAGGAAGCTGACCTTTTCTTTGAAGACCTCTCCAACCGCATTATTCAGGACGATGTGTTCGCCCGGATGCTGACGTTTCCCAATGTGATCATCACCGGGCATCAGGCCTTTTTCACCCAGGAGGCTCTGGAGGCCATTGCTGCCCAGACGTTGGAAAATATTTCTGCGTTTGCGGAGGGACGCCGGCCTCCGGGGCTGTTGGAAGTAGAGAAAGTGTTGGGCAGCTGAAGTGCCTATTCCAAAAAATCAGGCTTGGCGGCGTGGCGGAAGGCGGCTTGGGTGATCCAGGCCCCTGAAACCTCCCGCGCTGGGGATCGGCGGGGCCGTCATGTGAGGTTAGGTTCTAAGTTAAATCTACACAAAATACGCAATATGACAAAAACAGATAGAATTGGTGAGCTAAACCGCTTTTCCTGATTTTATCACCCTCTTCTACCGAAAAGAAACCGACTGGGAGATTCTGGGCGTTTATTTTAGGTAAACTACACACAACAGATAATTTGAAAGTGTTGGAAGCCCTTCTGCATTCCGTTTTCCGGCCCAGAATCTGTCCCCCTAACACCCCCCTTATAGGTTCCACGTCAGGGAATGCCCACCCGTTTTCAGAGAAATACTCTAAAAAGCGGATTCCCCTTCGGGCGGGGATGACAAGGGGATAATAAAGCAAAAGAAAAGGAGGGCTTCCACCAGGGAGTTGAACAGTTCCCCCTTTGAACGCGAACCTTTTGCACGGATGCAGCCTGTGAGCGTTCCGGCATCTACGAATCCATCCTCTTCGGCCAATCGGTCGGAGAAGGTTTCTGCCGGTTTGGCGAACCGTTCGGAGCTTTTCCCGACCCGGCAATTGGCCGGTCAACTGGCCGAGCTGGCCCGATCGGAGCTGCCGCCCGAAGAGTTTTTCCCCGAGTTTTTGAAACGGTTGGCCCCGGCTTTTGGGGCCTGCCGGGCCATGATCTGGCGATCAGAGGCGGGCAGACCGTTTGAACTGTTCACCGAGGTGCAGCCCGGTGGACCCGAATCGCCTCCCGTACCCCTGGCAAGTTCCGGAGCATCTTCCGAACCAGTCCCTGGGGTGCAGTGCCTTGGCAGTCCGGGCTGCACTGCGCAGGAAGATTGGACTCGGCAAGGCTGGCATCAGCAGCTCCTGAAGCGGGCCGAACAAACCCCTCTGGCCGCTCCGCCCCAGGTGTCCGCTGCGCCTAGCCCAGAGAAACCGGATTCCAGCCCCACGGTGGGGGAGTTCCGCCAAGCACGAGGCGGCCTCGATGTACCTAGCCCGAGCAACCCGGATTCCACTCCCCCCGGCTTGCCCGGGAAAAATCCCACGGATTGGCTATTGCTTTTTGCGCCGATCGGTTCGGAGGCGGGCCAGAGCGTGGTGGTGGAACTGGTTTTGCCAGGTCGGGCCAGTTTGGCCGCCCCCAGGTTATTGCGCCTGTTGGCCCAGATGGCTGAGTTGGCCAACCGGTATCTCCGCCGTCGCCGGATGGCAGAACTTCAGCAGGAGGCAGCCTTTTGGCGTCAGGTGGAGCAGTTTGCCCAGCAGGTACACACCCGGTTGGATCCAGCCTGGACTGCATATACGTTTGTAAATGAAGGACGACGGCTTCTCGGCTGCGATCGACTCAGCCTCCTGGTGGCCGAAGGGAACCGCTGTCGGGTGCTGGCCATCAGCGGCTCTTCAGAATTCGATCCTCGAAGCCCGGCGTTGCGTCTGCTCGGTCGATTGACCGGGGCTGTATTGGCGGCCAAAGAGCCGCTTGTTTACACCGGCCCTAGCGACGGCCTGGCGCCGCAGGTGCAGACGTGGCTGGAACGCTATGTGGATCAGACGCATACGAAGGCCCTGCTGATCTGGCCGCTTTGGCCCAGCGAGGACCTTTCGGCTAACCCGAACCTCTCCCACCCCCAGAAGGATGCGGATGCTCCGGGATGGACGGGGCCGATGGCCGATGGAGAAGCCCTTTTGGCCCAGAGCCGTCCGATCGGTGCCCTGGTGCTGGAGCAGTTTGAGGCGGCCGAGATTCCTATGCCGATGCGGCGGCGTTTGGAGGTGGTGGCCCGGCATGGGCAAGCCGCCCTCAGCCACAGCCTCCAATATGACGGGATTTTTCTGCGTCCGGTTTGGGAAGCGTTGGGCCGAAACGCCTGGGTGGTTTGGGCGCGCAGTTGGCCGAGATTGGCCTGGCTGGCTCTGGCCGGGGCTATCCTCCTAGGAGTATTTCTTTTTACACCGAGTCGGTTGGAGGTGGAGGCCACCGGCACGTTGGAGCCGGTCGTCCGGCAGGACGTGTTTGCCAGTATGGATGGCCGGGTGGAAAAAGTATTGGTCGATCACGGGGATCAGGTGGAGGGGCCGGGAGGGGAGACCGGTCGGCCCGGCACCTTACTTTGCATCCTCCGGAACTACGAGTTGGAGGAGGAATTGGCCCGACTTAGCGGGGAGCGGGCCACGTTGCAGGAGCGGTTGGCCGCTCTGGGCCGGGCTTTGCTCGAACGGCAACTGGCTCCGGTGGAATCGGATCGGCTTTCGGCGGAACAGGCCTCGGTGCGGCAACGACTCCAGAGCCTGGAGGCCCAACTGGCCGTTTGCCGCCAGAAACAGGAACAGCTGTATATCTACAGCCCGATCGCCGGCCAAGTGATCACCTGGGATGTGTCCGGTCGGCTTCTGCGTCGGCCAGTCCAACGGGGAGATCGCCTCCTGCGGATCGCCCAGACGGACGGCCCTTGGCAACTGGAGCTTCGCGTGCCGGAGGATCGGATCGGCCATGTGCTTCGGGCAAAACAGCAAGCAGAAGCCGCCCTGCCGGTCCGCTTCATCCTGGCCGCCGATCCGACAGGCTCCTATGAGGGGCGGTTGGTGGAAATCGACACCAGCGCCCAGCAGCGGCCCGGGGAAGGCCGAACCATCTTGGCCAAGGTCCAGATCGATGCTGGCCAGGTTCGGCCGCTTTTGCCTGGCAGTCAGGTGCGTGCCCGGATCGATTGCGGCCGCTGCTCCCTGGGCTACCGATGGTTCCATGATCTTTGGGCCTGGCTGCGGCGGCTGTGGTTTTAACCGGACCGGCTAAAAAGGCCAATGCATGGAGGAAACGGAATATCCTGGGAAGCGATGGTTGGAACCGGCCGGGCCGACCGCCATCCGATTCCCAGGTGCCTAGAATGGAATTATGATCATCATCCCGCCGTGGAAAAGGAGCTGCTCCATGCCAAAGCAACCAGGACCGAAAAAAACCAAACACGCAGGATTCTTCATGCCCTGGTTGGTCAGGCAGAGCGAAGAGCCGGTAGCCAAAGGGTTAGAAAACCAGGTCCCCAAGGCGGCTTCCGTGGCCCGGGGAGGCAGCCAGCCGGAAGACCGGCGCTTGGGGGAATGCCGCTATTTGGCAGAGAGCCGGTACTTGTCGGGCGACCGGGGCATGGAAGACCGGTGCCTGCCGGAACGTCAGTGCTTCTGGGAGGGCTGCAGTTTTTTGGGCGGCCGGTTTGGGGTGGCGGTGATTCTTGGGATGGGGATGGTTTTGGCGGTGGGGAATGCCTGGTCGGCCGAAGGCCCGGTTACCGCCCTAAGAACCCATCCCGTGTCTGGGGCGGTGCCCTCTGCCGGAGAGCGCCCCACCGGGGCGGAGGGCCAACTGGTGCTCCGGCAGTGTTTGGTCTCGTTGATCCAGGAGGTGCAGGTGCCGGCTCAGGTGGCTGGCCTGTTGGTAGAACTGCCCGTGCAGGAGGGCATGAGTGTGTCAGTGGGCCAACTGCTGGCCCGGATCGACGATAGCCAGCCGATGTCCGATCACCAGATAGCTGTCCTGAAACTTCAGGCAGCGCAGGAGAAGGCCAAGAACGATATTTCGGTTCGGTATGCCCAGGCGGCTGCTGAGGTGGCACGCATTGAATATGAACAGGCATACCGTGCCAATCAGAAAAACCCCGGCACCATTTCGGAAACCGAAGTACGGCGGTTGTACCTGGCCCATCAACGGGCTGCCCTGGGCGTGGAACAGGCCCTGGTGGATCAACGTCTGGCCGCCCTGGAGGCCAAGGTCTTAGAGGCCCAGGCTACGGCGGCCGGCATCGAAGTGCAACGTCGGCGCATCGTTTCCCCCTTGGATGGCGTGGTGGTGAAAATCTATCGACGTGTAGGCGAATGGGTCCAGCCGGGTGATCCCGTGGCCCATGTGGTCCGCATGGATCGGCTTCGGGTGGAAGGCATGGTCCCCGCGGTGCCGGAGCGGGATCGGGAAGGTCGGCTCGTAACCCGAGGCTATAGCCCAGCCGAAATCGACCGTCGGCCCATTTCGGTCCTGGTAGAACTCCCAGGAGGACGACGAGAAACGTTTACTGGCCAGGTGGTGTTCGTTAGTCCTCTGGTGCAGGCGGGCGGCCAATACCGATTCTGGGCCGAGGTGGAAAACCGTCGGGTAGGCGACCACTGGTTGCTCCTGCCCGGCCTGCTGGCCGAGGTAACCGTCCACCTCCAGACGGCCAAGCAAGCCCCCTGAAACGCGGGAGGGATCGGCGATGCAAGTGGCTGCGCCATCCAGTCCGACCATTTCTCCTGCGGAGCGGGCGCTGCCGGTGCGGCGTCGGCCGGATGTGCAAGTATATCCCCAGCATTTTCAAGGCCGGCCCTGCTGGGTGATCAAAGATCCGGTTAGCCTCCGGTATTTTCGGCTTCAGGAAGAGGAGTACCTGCTTTGGCAGATGCTAGACGGTCGGCATAGTTTGCGGCAGCTGCAGGAGGAGTTTGCCCGGCGGTTTCGGCCTCGCACGATTCGGGCCGACGAAATCCAGCGATTTGTCGGCATGTTGCATCAGGCGGGGCTGGTGCTTTCTGATCGGCCCGGACAGGCCGCAGAGCTGTACCGGCAAGCCCGCCAGCAACGGCGATGGCGCCTGGCAGCCGGGGCAACCAACCTGCTGGCCATCCGCTTCCGAGGCATCAATCCGGATGGGCTGTTGGATCGGATGGTGCCGTATGTGGGCTGGATTTTTTCGCCCCCGGCAGTAGTGGCCGGGTGTCTGCTGATCCTAACGGCCCTGCTCAGCCTGCTGGTGCATTGGGATCGGTTTGTGGTACGGCTTCCGGAATTTCGGGACTTTTTCCATCCGGCCAACCTGCCGAGATTCATGCTGGTGTTGGCCGGGATGAAGATATGCCATGAGTTGGGCCATGGGTTGGTCTGTAAACGGCTGGGCGGCTCCTGTACCGAATTGGGCCTGATGCTGCTGGTGTTTACGCCGTGTCTTTACTGCAATGTCTCAGACGCCTGGCTGTGGAAGAGTAAATGGCGTCGAGCGGCAGTGTCGGCTGCCGGTATTTATGTCGAACTGCTGCTGGCCAGCCTAGCGACGGTGGTCTGGTGGTGGACCGAGCCGGGGCTGGTGCACCAACTGGCCCTGGCAGCGATGCTGCTGGGATCGGTAAACACCCTGTTTTTGAACGGCAACCCCCTTTTGCGATACGACGGTTATTACGTGCTGGCCGATCTGCTGGAAACGCCCAATTTGCAGCAGAAGGCTTCGGCGGTGCTGGCCCAACTGGCAGGTCGATGGTTGCTGGGGCTACCGGCGCCGAACGACCGGTATCTGCCCCATCGGTATTGGGGATGGTTTCTGGTGTATGCAATAGCATCTTTTGTCTATCGGTGGTTGGTATTGGCTGGGATATTATGGTTTTTGTACAAGGCATTCGAACCTGTTCGGCTTCAGGTGCTCGGGCAGATATGGGCAGGAGCGACGCTGGTGGGGCTGGTGGGTTGGCCGGGCTATCGACTGCTCCGGTTTTTTGCCGTCCCGGGGGCTACGGAGCGGATCAACCGCCGACGGGCCATGTTTAGCCTGGCCGGGTTGGGGCTGCTGGTGCTGGCCGCGCTGGCCATTCCGCTGCCGCACGATGTAACTTGCCCAGTGGAAATTCGACCAGCAGACGCCGCCGCCGTCTATGTGGAAGTGCCGGGGCGATTGGTTTCGGTGGCCGTTCGACCAGGCCAATGGGTCCATGCAGGTCAACTCCTGGCAGAGCTGGAAAATCTGGACGCCCAGTTGGAGATTGCCCGCTTGGAGGCCATGCGGGAACAGCTCCAGCTTCAGGTGCAGACGGCCCGTTGGCAACAACACCGAGATCCGGCTGCGGCCTCCGAGCTTCGGCAGTTGGAAGAGGCCCTCCGGACCGTGGAAGACCAACTGGACAAACGCCGAGAAGATTTGGGTCGGCTTCGGCTGACGGCCCCTAGAGCCGGAATGGTCTTCCCGCCGCCTCATCAACAGCCGGACCTGCCTGAATCCGAGGCCGAAACCCCGCTTGGCCGATTGCCCACCTGGACCGGCTCCCCGCTAGACCCGAAAAACCTGGGCGCCTGGCTTGGGCCGGGAACATTGCTCTGTCTGGTGGCCGATCCGGCGCAGATGGAGGCCGTTGCCTTCCTCGATCAGGCGGATGTCTCATGGGTGCACGAAGGCCAACCGGTCCGAATCCTTCTGGATGGCTACCCGGACCGGCCGATTCGACGCCGGCACACGGAAAACGGCCCTCTGGAGTTGACGGTGGCCCAGGTGAGCCGATCTGACCCCGACTCCGACCGCCGCAGCCAGTGGGCAAAGGCCGGTGAGCTGCCCGAACCTGCCGAAACCCGAAAACCCACAACCCATCGGCCCACTTATCAAGCCCGGGTGCTTTTGGATAATCCCGATGGTTTGCTCCGGCCGGGACTCACCGGCCTGGCCCGCATCCGCACCGAAAACCTCACCTTGGCCGGCCGACTGTGGCGGCTGGTGTGCCAAACCTTCCGGCTGGAGTAATGAGCTGAAATTTATATGTATTTTTGTTAGGTTTATCTCTTGGCACCGGTTCTGATTTCGCCAATGCGAATCTCCTCCGCCCGGCGGAGAACAAATAGGCCTCCATCCCGACGAAATGAACATAAAAACATGTTTCGAGCGGGCACGAACGACCTCGAACCGGCCCGCTCCGCTAAGCCTTCTCTGCCCGAGGGAAAGGCGGATTTCTTCCGACGAGCGAAGTAGGACGAATGCTTTCAGAGTTTCGATTCGTCGATCGCTTGGCCGTCTTTGCGGTTGCCTAGGTAGCTAAAGGTAAGCGGATCGACGGAGAAGCTGATCATGCGGACAGAGCCGTCGCAAAAGACCATGTTGCAACCGCTCGGATGCGGTCCGCCGAAACGCCAGGGCAAGGTAGCTCCGGGCCGATCCCGAGTGGGCACCTCGCTGGCCGCCGGATTGCTGGGGTTGTAATAGGTCAGTCGATAGTTATCCACATTCGGGCCGCAGTACATCGACTCGTTGTCGCCGCCCTCGGCCGAGTCGTAGTACCGGTCGGTGTTCATGAACTTTTCGCCGATCAGGATAGTGTTGCTGGCACCGTCTCTGATATGGGCCATTTAGATTTGGCTCTGGAAGAAGCAAACACCGTTTCGGTTGACCACAGTGGCGGCGGTGGGCCAACCGGTGTAGGTGCCGGCATCAATGGCCGCCAGGTCGTTCAGAGAACCAGGACCGGACCATTCAAAGGAATACGGATCGCTTCCGGTGTTGACGGCGTAGTCGGTCTTGGCGGCGCCGGAGATAGGCCCGCTATTGACCGGCTTGCTGGAGGGATAAAGGGCCGGTCGGCGGCGAGAGGGGCAGTTCAACATCTGCAAGGGCGTCATGACCACGGTGGCGGCCGCAGCCAATTTCTCCGACTGGGACCTCCCGGCGCCCAGATTGCGGAGGCCTTCTTGTTCGAGATAGGGGAGGACATTGTAGATCCAGCCGCCCGGCTGATTCGGGCCGAACCCTCGGTCCGGATCGCCCACCCAGTAATACCCCCAGCCGCCGGTGGGCAAATACCCCTGGGCCTGTTCATGGTGGAGGGCAGCTAAGCCGAGCTGTTTAAGGTTATTCATACATTGGGCACGTCGGCCGGACTCCCGGGCCCCCTGCACCGCCGGTAGCAGCAGGGCAATCAAAATCCCGATGATCGTTATCACCACCAGCAGTTCCACCAAGGTAAAACCGGGAAAGGCCGGCCGGAAAGAGAAACCATGTTCCCGCCAAGCCAATGCCCCATCCGGACGGCTCGGAGATGCCAAGGCAATCACTCTCCCAGAGCCTGAGAAACAGCAATCCCCTCCGGAAAGGAAAGAACTTCCTTTTTCTTCTCTCACGGGTGGCCATCCAACTCGCATACGGGCCTACTTTCTACGCTAAAGCCAACAAAAGCCGCCGCCCACCTATCCCTCCTGCCCCTAACACTTTTTATTTTATCCTCCATCTATTAAAAAGCAATTAGTGTTGCCCTCTGCGAGCCGATTTTCGGCGCCCACCTCTCAAACGGCCTGTTTCCCCGCCAGAAGGCCTTTCCATAGGGGGAGCTTTATTATGATAAAAAGTTCATGTGGATGCCCGGAGGGATTGGCTCCTAGGAGCAGGCCCCCAAATTCAGATGTCCCGGCTTCTTCAAAAGGCTCAGGGATGGCATAATCCATCTCGACGCCATTCGGCAAAACGAGTAGGCCCTTGGAAACCGGACCCTGTCCGCACGCAGTCGCTCGAACGTTTTGGGAAAATCGCACTGATGAAAGGAGCGAATGGCATGAGGAGAAGAAAAACTATTTTCGGGTTATTCAAGGGCGGTTTCTCTTTAAGGGTTCGAGGGCCTCTGCGAGATTCGATCCCCGGTAGGATCGGGAGGTTGGTGGGATGGGGGGTATGGTGGGTGGGGCTGATGGCGCCGGCGGTGGTCGTAGGCGCATCCTGGCAGATTCAGCAGGGCGAATTGGCCGGCTACCAGGGAGCGCCGAACGAGCGGGTCTCCGAGGAGTTCGACGCTGGTTTTTCCATGTATGTGGCTGCCTGGCCGTTGTTGAAGGCCTATCCGGGATCCCGGTTTCAATCGGGCCTGTTCGGCACCTGGATGTTTGCCAAGCAGGATGGTCCGCTGCCTGTGAAGCTCTATTCCGATATTGAGGGCGGGTTGGGTTGGTGGCGGGATACCCGGTTTGCTACGGAGACGCCCAAGTTCATCATGGGCGGCGTGGCCCCCAATTTTGTGGCCTGGGCGAATGGCCCTGGCGCCGGCAAAGGAAGGGATTGGAATCGGCCCTTAGGCCACTACGGCATCGCCCAGATCAGCCCTTGGGTCCTCTGGCCGCCGGACGGATTGAACTTAAAGCAAGGCACCTGCGGGGAACTGTTCGGCTATGGATACCTGCCGCTTCCGCTGACCAAAAAGAAATCCACCACCGCCGGGAAAAAGGTGGCCACTGGCGACCAGTGGTGGACATTGTTTCTCAATACGAAAAACTTCAAAGGGCCGGTGGCCGCCTTTACGCCGTTTTTCTGGTCCCAGTGGGCGGCCGAGGACCCCAGGCTCGAGGGCCTCCTTTTGGACTCCCGGCCATCCAATCCGAATCGGGCGCTGCAGATGGAAACCCAGTATATTCCCGCGGCTGTGGCCGTCGATGCCCAAGGAGAAACTTACGCCCGGATTGCGCCGACTTGTTTTCCCTGCGACCGGGATGGCCGATCGGTGCTGGTGCATCGTGTAACTTCCTACAGCAGGAAGGCCCTTTGGGATGCCGTGACGAGCTGGTGGGAAGGCGGGCCGCCGGCCGACGGCCGCATCAACGAGCAAGGCGCCGTGCTGCACAAGTTCACCGGCGGCGGATGGGCCACCTGGAAAATCTATCCCGAACGGGCTCCCAAACAGGAGCAGTATCCGATCGCCTGGCGGTCGTTTGCCACCCCGACGGCCCTGGATGACTATACCTTCGGTTATCGATGGAACTTTGATCTGGTGAAAAAAAAAAAGTAGCCTGACCGGGTGCTCCCTGGTAACTCTGCCGGAGTATTACCACCTGGTCAAAAAGGAGGGCAAAGGCGCCGAGTGGGTTCCCGTCGGGCCGGAAAAGGTGCCGCAGCCAACGGGGCTTCATCGGCTTCGGTTCGAGCGGGCGCCCAGAGGCCGACCCGAACCCTATGTAACCCCGGAGGAACCAACCAGTTGCTGGAAAAAGCCCGGCCCGGCTGCTGGTCCGTTCCAAGTGCAATTGGGCGACGGCAGCGTCGTTACCTACTTCTGGTATCGGTTTGCCGACCAACCGGCCCTGCTGAATGCCGATTTGACGCCCCAGGAGCGAGAAGAGTTGCAGGCCCGTGTGGAACTGATCCACCGGTATTGGAAGAAAGATCGAGAGTATCTGCCTCCGCCCACGACGGGAAAATTGGCGGAACTGGACCCGGCCCTGCTGGTTACCCCGCCGCGGGGGCTGGAGGTTGGTTATGTCCCCATTGTTACCCGACAAGGTCCGAAGGAGTAAGTGCCATGAAACGTACTGATATGAACAGATCTTCGGCTAGCTCGGATCGTTTTACTTCCCATCCCGAGATTCTCCCGGCTGTTGCGAAGGGAGGCTGCCGAGTGCGGCCAGGAAGAGGTTTCGTCTTGGTCGGGGGGCTGGTCATGGCCTTGGCAGTGGGCAGCTTGGCGCAGGCGGCCGGACCGCCGGTAAAAGTGTTCATCCTTGCCGGCCAGTCCAACATGGTCGGCGCCGGCCGCGTCAAAGCGGAGGCCAATCGCAACGGCGGCAAAGGGTCCCTGGAATACCTAGTGAAGAACCCTGCCACAGCCCAGCGATTCGGGCATTTGATGGGCCCGGATGGGCAATGGCGCAAACGTGACGACGTCTGGATTATTTTTAACGACCGCAAAGGCCCGCTTACCGTCGGCTACGGGAGCAACCAGGATACAATCGGCCCGGAATTGGGTTTTGGCTGGGTGCTGGGCGAAGCCCTGGAGGAGCCGATCTTGCTGATCAAATGTGCTTGGGGCGGGAAAAGCCTGGCGGTGGATTTCCGACCGCCCAGCGCCGGTAAACCCCCATATTCCCTGGGGAAAAAGGCAGACGAGGCCATCGCCCAGGATCCAACCCTCATCGGAAAGTATTACCGGGAAATCCTGGCCCTCAGCAAAGCGGCCCTGGCCAATATC
>Ga0209017_10001058_pt1 | contig 22677 bp, 23 predicted proteins | sample YNPBryunderm2012_FD_185812 | JGI IMG/M metagenome (GOLD analysis project Ga0209017, IMG submission 185812) | Anoxygenic and chlorotrophic microbial mat microbial communities from Yellowstone National Park, USA - YNP Bryant MS undermat 2012... ... | reverse complement strand
CTAGCGCACGCCGGTCACAGACGCGCTGTCGCGCGGGCGCTGGCATAAACGGTCCTGTCAGGTGCAGCGACACGCCATGGGAGGGCGGATCGCTCGAAGACGGAGCGCGACGCGACCGCCGAACCCGGCAACGACCCGCTCCGATGGGACTGCCGGTCGCGCAGGCGTCTTTTCAACCATCTGGCGCTCGCCTAGGGTCCGCGCGCGATGAAGGACCAGCCACCCCAGCGCCCGCCGCGCGGCGGGCAGCGCGACGACCGCCCCGGCTCGGACCGGCAGCGTGACGACCGGCCGCGCCCGCAGGCGTCAGGCGGAGGCGGCAGGCGGGCGTGGCGCGAGAACCGGCCGGCGCCGGTCGTGCTCCGCTCCCCCCCGCGCGAGGCAGAGCACGAGCGCGACCTCCTGCGGATCGCTGGCATGCCCGCCGTCGCCGCCCTGTTCGCCCGCTCGCCGCAGCGGGTCGAGCGCCTGTTCTACGAGGAGCGGCACCGCGAGGCCGTCGGCCCTTGGGCGAAGCTGCTCGCCGCTGCCCGCAAGCCCTACCGCATGGTGCCGCGCGAGGAGCTCGACCGGGTGGCCGGCTCGAAGCACCACGGCGGCATCGTCGCCGTCGCGCGGCCGAAGGCGATTCCAGCCTTCGACCCGGCCGCAGCCGTCGCCGAGGCGCCGAGGCGGCGCCTGCTCCTGTTCCTCGACGGTATCGGCAACGCGCACAATCTCGGCGCAATCGCCCGCACGGCCGCCTTCCTCGGCATCGACCGGATCGTCCTCTCCTCCGACCGGCGCCAGGCCCTCCCGTCCGATGCCGCCTACCGGATCGCTGAAGGCGGGCTCGAGTACGTGCTCGTGCAGCGCGCGGCCGACCTTCCCGCCGCTCTCGCCGCCATCGCGCCGGCCTATCTCACTGTCGCCGCCGTCGCCTCGGGCGGCACCGACCCGTTGACGCTCGCGGCCGCCGAGGCGGGGCGCGGCCGCCCCATCGCGCTCGTGCTCGGCAACGAGGAGACGGGGCTCGCGCCCGCGACCATCGAGGCCTGTGCCGCGAAGGCGACGATCGCCGGCAGCGGCGCGCTCGACAGCCTCAACGTCTCGGTCGCCGCCGGCATCCTCATGTATGCGCTCAGGCGTTGAGCGGCCTGATCACGCCTTCGCGCGGGCGGGTTTCCCCGGCGTACCGGGCGCGCCATCCTCTCCGAAGCCGGAGGACCGATGCCATGACCCATCGCCGCGCCATCCTCGCCGCCCTGCTCGCTGGCCTTCCCGCCACCGCTTTCGCCCACCACGGCTGGGGAAGCTATGACGCCCAGGCCCCGCAGACGCTCACGGGCGTGATCGAGCGTGTCGTGTTCGAGCACCCCCACGCCACGATCTGGCTCAAGACACCCGACAAGACCTGGGAGGTCGTGCTCGCCCCGCCCTTCCGGATGACGAACCGAAACCTTCCCGGCAGTGCGTTGAAGGTTGGCGAGGAGGTCACGGTGATGGGCTATCCGCACCGCACGCGCGAGATCGCGCTCCGCGCCGAGTGGATCAGAATCGGCACGCAGGTGACGCAGCTGCGCTGACGGCGCCGCCTTGGAGGGCCACGGCACGGCGCCGGCCGCCTGGGCGGTCTGGCTCGAGACCTCGGCGCTCGGGGAGGTGGCCCGCGACAGCCTCTGGCTCTACCCCCTCGTCTCGATCGCGCATGTGCTTGCGATCGCGGTGCTCGTCGGCTCGATCGTTGTGTTCGATCTCCGCGTCCTTGGCCTCGCGCCGTCGATCCCGCTCGCCGCCGCCGGGCGGCTCGTTCTGCCGCTCGCCCGCGCGGCCTTCGCTGTGGCCGCGCTTTCCGGCTTCGTGATGCTCGCGGCCGATGCCACCCACCTCGCCGCCAACCCCGCCGTCCTGGTCAAGGGCGTGCTGATCCTGCTCGCCGGCGCAAACGTGGCGCTGTTCCACCTGATCGCGCAGCCTGATCTCGACCGTCCGGTGGGAGGGCTCACGCGCATCGCCGCCGCCGCGTCGGCCTTGCTGTGGCTGTCCGTCGCCGCGTCGGGCCGGGCGATCGCTTATCTCTAAGGGCGCGGCAGCCGCCTTCCACCGCGTCGGCGCCGCCTGCCCCGGACCAGGGGCTCGGGCATGGGCTCGCGCGCGCTTGATCGCGCCGCCGATTTCGGGGATTGATGCAGCGCACGCGAACGCCGCGCGTGCCGCGCGTGGAAGGCAGCGGGCTGCGGCATCAGGTCAGGGTCGTGAACAATGGCAGACAGCCACGGGACGACGGTTGAACCCTCGGGCATCAAGCAGCCCTATCATCTCGTCGATCCCTCGCCCTGGCCGCTGGTCGGCGCGCTTGCCGCAGGCCTGCTCGCCTTCGGCGCCATCGAGGCGATGCACAACAAGACGTTCATCCTGCTCTCGGCGGGCCTCGCCGGCGTGCTCGCGACCATGTTCCTGTGGTGGCGCGACGTGGTGCGCGAGAGCCGCACCCCCGGCCTGCACACGCCGATCGTGCGGATCGGCTTCCGCTACGGGATGATTCTCTTCATCGCCTCGGAGGTGATGTTCTTCGTCGCCTTCTTCTGGGCGTTCTTCCATTACGCCCTGTTCCCCGACCATCTCGCCGAGGGCGTCTACGCCAAGGAAACGTGGCCGCCGCCCGGCGTCTACACCTTCGACCCGTGGCACCTGCCGCTTCTGAACACGATGATCCTGCTCTTGTCGGGCTGCGCGGTGACCTGGGCACACCACTCCCTGTTGCACGGCGACCGCAAGGGCCTCGTGGCGGGCCTCGCCTGCACGATCGGGCTCGGCCTCGCCTTCACGGGGATCCAGGCCTACGAGTACTCGATCGCGCCCTTCTCGTTCATCGACGGCGGCGTCTATCCCTCGACCTTCTTCCTTGCCACCGGGTTCCACGGCTTCCACGTCATCGTCGGGACGATCTTCCTGATCGTCTGCCTGGTCCGCGCCATGAAGGGTCATTTCACGCCTGAGCGGCACTTCGGCTTCGAGGCGGCGGCGTGGTACTGGCACTTCGTCGACGTGGTGTGGCTGTTCCTGTTCGTCTGCATCTACGTCTGGGCGGCAGGTCCGATCGCGCAGCACTGACCCCTGCTGCAGGGGTGCGGCTCCCCTGACGCGCCCCATCTGCATGGCCATGACCGAGTCACCGCCAGCTTGGCGCGTTCTGTTCTGGCCCGCCGTCGCGACCGCTCTCGCTCTCGCCATCCTGCTTGCCTTGGGCACCTGGCAGGTGCAAAGGCTCGCGTGGAAGACCGCGTGGATCGCCCAGCTCCGCGCCGCCGAGGCCTTGCCGCCGGAGCCGCTGCCCGAGCGGATCGAGGACCCCGCCCCGCTCGCCTTCCGGCGCTTCTCCGCCACCGGAACGCTCGCGCATGACCGTTCGGTCGTGGTCGGCATCGCCGAGCGGAACCGGCAGATCGGCGCCTTCCTCGCCACCCCCCTGATCCGCCGCGGCGCCGATCCGGTCTGGGTGGTGCGCGGCTGGGTTCCCTACCCGCCCTTCCCCTCGCTCGCCGCACCGGAGGGGGAGGTGACGGTTGTCGGCTATCTGATGCTGCCCGAACGACGCGGCTGGTTCTCGCCCGAGGACAAGCCCGCCGAGCGGCGCTTCTGGGCGATGCAGCCGGGGCCAATGGCAGAGGCGGTCGGGCTCGGGCCCGTTCCGCCTTACGCTCTTGCTCTCCTCGGCGAGGCGCGCGAGCCGCCGATCCCGCAGCGCCGGCCGCCCACCCCGGTGAACAACCATCTCGGCTACGCGATCACCTGGTTCGGCCTCGCCGCCGTTCTCGTCGGGTTCTTCGTGTTCTGGGCGCGGAGCCTGCTCGCCCGCGCCCGCGGCGAGGCGTCATGACAGCGCTTTCTCCCTACGACCGCCTGCGCGCCCGGTTCGCACGGATCGCCGCTCTCGAGGAGGCCTCCTCGATCCTCCACTGGGACACGTCCGTGGTGATGCCCCCGGCCGCCGCGCCTGCCCGCGGCGAGCAGATGGCGGCGCTTGCCGCCGTTGCCCACGCCCTGCTCACCGATGCCGCGACCGGCGAGGCGCTCGCCGCCGCCGAGGCGGGGGCAGAGGCGCTCGGGGCGGAGGATCGCGCCAATCTCGCCCTGATGCGCCGCAAGTACCGGCGCGCCACCGCCCTGCCGGCCGATCTCGTCGAGGCGATGGCGCGCGCCACCTCGGCCTGTGAGGCGACCTGGCGCGAGGCACGCCGCGCCTCCGACTTCCCGTCCGTCGCCCCGCTTCTTGCCGAGGTGGTCCGGCTCGTGCGCGCCCAAAGCCAGGCGCTCGCCGACGCCACCGGCCTCTCCCCCTATGACGCGCTCTTGGACGGATACCAGCCAGGGCTTCGCGATGCGCGCGTCGCCGAGCTGTTCGCCCGTCTCGAGACGGTGCTCGGCGAGGTTCTCCCGGCCGCCCTCGAGCGCCAGGCCGCCGAGCCGGAGCCTCTGCCCCTGCTCGGGCCCTTCCCCGTGGCGTCGCAGCGCGCCCTCTGCCGGATGCTCGCCGAGCGCGCCGGCCTCGACTTCACCCGCGCCCGTCTCGACGAGAGCACCCACCCGTTCTGCGGCGGCACCCCGACCGACATCCGGATCACCACACGCTACGACGAGTCCGACCCGACCCAGGCGATCCTCGGCGTGCTGCACGAGTGCGGGCACGCGCTCTACGAGGCCAACCTGCCCAAGGCCTTCGCCCGAACCCCGCTCGGCGAGGCGGCGGGGATGGCCGCGCACGAAAGCCAGAGCCTGATCATCGAGATGCAGGCTGCCCGGTCGGACGCCTTCCTCTCCTGGCTCGGCCCGCGCCTGCACGAGGCTTTCGGCGGGGACCCGGCGCCCTATGCGCCCTCGAACCTCGCCCGGCTCTGGCGCCGCGTGCGCCCGGGCTTCATCCGTGTTGAGGCGGACGAGGTCACCTACCCGGCCCACATCATCCTGCGCTGGCGTCTCGAGCGCGCGCTCGTCTCAGGCGATCTCGCGGTCGCCGACCTCCCCGGCGCCTGGAACGAGGGGATGAAGGCTCTGCTCGGCCTTGACGTGCCGGACGACCGGCGCGGCTGCCTCCAGGACATCCACTGGTATGACGGCGCCTTCGGCTACTTCCCCTCCTACACGCTCGGGGCGATGGCGGCGGCGCAGCTGTTCCAGGCGGCGGTGGCGGAGCGGCCAGGGATCATCAGCTCGCTCGCCGAAGGCAGTTTCGCCCCGCTCGTTGCCTGGCTTGCTCTGCGCGTGCATGCGCACGGGGCACGCCACGGGTTCGACGGGCTGATGGAGGCGGCGACCGGACGCGGCCTCGACCCGTCGGCCTTCGAACGTCACCTGCGCGCGCGGTATCTCTGAGGGTCGTCGGGCGCCTCCGCCTCTCCCCCTTCCGCCCGGGCAGACCCACCCCTAATGTCCGCCGGCCATGCGCTACGTCTCGACACGCGGCGAAGCCCCGACCTTGGGTTTCGAGGACACGCTTCTCGCCGGCCTCGCCGCCGACGGGGGCCTCTACGTGCCCGAGACCTGGCCCACCCTCTCGGCCGAAGAGTGGCGGCGCCTACGCCCGCTCGCTTACGCCGACCTCGCCGCGCGCCTCCTCTCCCCCTTCGTCGGCGAGGCGATCGACCATGCCACCCTCACCCGCCTCTGCCGCGAGGCCTATGCGGGCTTCGGGCATGCGGCGGTCGCCCCGCTCGTCCAGCTCGACCATCGGCTGTTCGCGCTCGAGCTCTTCCACGGCCCCACCCTCGCCTTCAAGGACATGGCGCTACAGCTGCTCGGGCGCCTCTTTGACCATGTGCTCGCCCGCCGCGGCGAGCGGATCACCATCGTCGGCGCCACCTCAGGTGACACCGGCTCGGCGGCGATCGAGGCCTGCCGCGACCGCGAGCGGATCGACATCGTCATCCTCCACCCCAAGGGCCGCACGAGCCCGATCCAGCGGCGGCAGATGACGACCGTGCTCGCGCCGAATGTCGGCAATGTCGCGATCCTCGGCACCTTCGACGACTGCCAGGACCTCGTGAAGGCGATGTTCGCCGACGCCCCGTTCCGCGCGGCGATGCGGCTTGCGGCAGTGAACTCGATCAACTGGGCGCGCGTCGCCGCGCAGATCGCCTACTACGCCTACGCAGCGCTCGCCCTCGGCGCGCCCGACCGCGCGGTCGCTTTCGCCGTGCCGACGGGGAATTTCGGCAACGTCCTCGCGGCTTGGGCGGCGCGGCGCATGGGGCTTCCGGTGCACTCTCTCATCATCGGCGCCAACCGGAACGACATCCTCGCCCGCTTCATCGGCGGCAACGACATGTCGATCCGCGCGGTGGAGCCCTCGCTCTCGCCGTCGATGGACATCCAGGTCTCGAGCAATTTCGAACGCCTGCTGTTCGAGCTCCTCGACCGCGACGCGCGCGCCACCGCCGAGGCGATGGCGCGCTTCCGGAAGGAAGGGCGCATGCCGGTGCCGGACGAGGCCTGGCGTCGCGCCGCCGCGCTCTTCCGCGCCGCCGCGGTCGACGATGCCGCAACACTCGCCGAGATCGCCCGCCTCGACGCCGCGTCCGGCTACCTCGCCGACCCGCACACGGCGGTCGGCATCGCCGCGGCGCGGGCGCACATGCCCCCTGATGCCGACATCCCCGTCATCGTCGCCGCCACCGCGCATCCGGCCAAGTTCCCTGACGCGGTCGAGCGCGCGACCGGGCGGCGGCCCGCGCTGCCCGCGCGGCTTGCCGATCTCGAGACGCGCCCCGAGCGCTGCACCGTCCTGCCGAATGACCTCGCGGCGGTGGAGGAGTTCGTCCGCCGCCACGCCTTGAGGAATGCCGCATGAGGAACGATTCATGACCGACACGATCCGCACCACCCGCCTCCCCTCCGGCCTGACGGTGGTGACGGAGACGATGCCGCATGTCGGCACCGTCAGCCTCGGCGCCTATGTCGCCGCCGGAACCCGCCACGAGCGCGCGGAGGAGAACGGCGCGAGCCACTTCCTCGAGCACATGGCGTTCAAGGGCACGGCGCGGCGGACGGCGGCGCGGATCGCCGAGGAGATCGAGGATGTCGGCGGCCACCTCAACGCCTACACCGCGCGCGAGCGCACCGCCTACTACGCCAAGGTGCTGCGCGAGAACGCGCCGCTTGCGGCCGACATCATCGCCGACATCCTGCAGCACTCGGTGTTCGATCCGGAGGAGCTCGAGCGCGAGCGCGGCGTGATCCTGCAGGAGATCGGCCAGGCCAACGACACGCCCGATGACATCGTGTTCGACTATTTCCAGGCCACCGCTTTCCCGGGCCAGCCGATGGGGCTTCCCACCCTCGGCACAGAGGCGGTGATCCGGACGATGCCGCGCGAGGCACTGATCTCCTACATGCGTCGCCACTACACGCCGGACCGCGTGGTGCTCGCTGCCGCCGGGGCGATCGAGCACGAGGCCTTCCTCGACCTCGTGCGCACCCACTTCACCGACCTGCCGGAGGGCCCTGCCGCGCCGCCCGCCCCGGCGCACTACCGGGGCGGGGAGTTCCGCGAGATGCGGGAGCTCGACCAGGTGCATCTCGTGCTCGGCTTCCCCGCCGTATCGTATGCCGACCCGCAGTATCACGCCGCCCTTCTGCTCTCGATGCTTCTGGGCGGGGGGATGTCGAGCCGGCTGTTCCAGGAGGTTCGGGAGAAGCGCGGCCTCGTCTACGCCATCTCCTCCTTCCTCTCGCCCTATCACGATGGCGGAACCTTCGGCATCTATGCCGGAACCGGAGAGGCCGAAGCCGCCGAGCTGGTCCCGGTCGTGCTCGGCGAGCTCGCCGCCGTGCAGCGGGCGGTGACGGAGGAGGAGCTCGCGCGCGCCCGTGCCCAGGTGAAGGCCTCGCTCCTGATGTCGCTCGAGAGCACCTCGGCGCGCTGCGAGCAGATCGCGCACCAGATCCACACCTGGGGCCGTGTGATCCCGCTCGAGGAGAGCCTCGCCCGGCTTGCCGCCGTCACGGTGGAGGATGTCGCCGCCACGGCGCGGCGGATCTTCCGCGCCGCACCGACGCTCGCCGCGATCGGGCCCGTCGGCAGGCTGCCCGCTCTGCCTGCGATCGCCGAGAAGCTCGCGGCATGAGCGACGCGCCGGCGCTTCCCGATCGCCTCGGGCTGCTCGCCGATCTCGTGGCGGCGGCGAAACGGGCCGGCGCCGATTCGGCCGATGCGCTGCTCATCGAGGGGGCGTCTCTCTCGGTGCAGCGGCGGCTCGGCCAGACGGAGGCGGTCGAGCGTGCGGAGAGCCGCGACCTCGGCCTTCGCGTGTTCGTTGGCCGGCGCCAGGCGATCGTCGCCACGACCGACACGAGCCCCACGGGCTTCGCGCGCCTCGCCGAGCGCGCGGTGGCGATGGCGCGCGCTGTGCCGGAGGACCCGTATGCCGGGCTCGCCGACGCGCCGGACGGGATGGCGGGGCTCGCCGCACGGCGCGACGCGCTCGCGCTCGCCGATGCCGACGAGCCCGATGTCGCCTCCCTCACGGCGCGCGCCGCCACAGCCGAGGAGGCGGCGCGCTCGGTTCCGGGCGTGACCAACAGCGAAGGCGCCGAAGCCGGCTTCAGCCGAAGCGTGATCGCGCTCGTGGCCTCGAACGGGTTCGCGGGGACCTACACGCGCACGAGCCATTCCGTCTCCGTCACAGCCGTGGCGGGAACGGGGACGGCGATGCAGCGCGACTACGACTACGCCACCGCGACCCGGCTCGCCGACCTCGAGGACCCGGCAGCGCTCGGCCGGCGCGCCGGAGAGCAGGCGGTGGCGCGGCTGAACCCGCGCCGGCCGGCGACCGCGACGATGCCGGTCGTCTATCACCCGCGTGTCGCGGCGAGCCTCGTCAGCCATTTCCTCGCCGCGATCAACGGCGCGTCGGTGGCGCGCGGCACCTCGTTCCTGAAGGACGCCCTCGGGCAGCGCGTGTTCGGCCCCGGGATCGCGATCCATGACGACCCGCTCCGGCCGCGCGGCTTGCGCTCCCGCCCCTTCGATGCCGAAGGGATCGCCCCGCGCACGCGCGCGCTCGTCGAGGACGGCCTTCTCCAGAGCTGGATTCTCGACTGCCGCACCGCGCGCATGCTGGGGCAACGCAGCACCGGCCATGCCGCGCGCGGCGTCTCCTCACCGCCGTCGCCTGCGCCCACCAATGTCTGGCTCGCTCCCGGAACGGTAACGCCCACCGAGCTGATCGCCGATATCGCGGAAGGCCTCTACGTCACCGAGCTGATCGGCATGGGGGTGAACCCTGTCACCGGCGACTATTCGCGCGGCGCCGCGGGGTTCATGATCCGCAATGGTGCGATCGCGGAATCGGTCGCGGAAATCACCGTCGCGGGCAATCTCCGCGACATGTTCGCCCGCCTCGCCCCGGCAGACGACCTCGTGTTCCGACGCGGCACCGATTCGCCGACGGTGCGCATCGACGGGCTTGCGGTCGCGGGAGCGTGACGGGGGGGAGCATGATCGATCTGAGGCGCTTCCGGGTGCTCACCTTCGACTGCTACGGCACCCTGATCGACTGGGAGAAGGGGATCCTCGCCGTCCTCGCGCCCCTCTGCCGGCGCGAGGGGAGGGATTGGTCGGAGGCGCCCATCCTCGAGGCCTTCGCCGACATCGAGCACCGCGAGCAGGAAAGGGACCCGGCCGCCCTCTATCCCGAGATCCTCGAGCGCACCTTCCTCGCGCTCGCCGACCGGCTCGGGCTGCGGCGCGATCTCGAGACGGCACGCGCTTTCGGCCACTCGATCCCCGACTGGCCGCCCTTCCCCGACACGCCGGCCGCCTTCGCCGAGCTCGCGCGGCGCTTCACCGTCGGCATCCTCTCGAACGTCGATCGCGCCTCGATCGCCGCCTCGATCGCGGCGATCGGCACCGCTCCCCACTTCCTCGTCACGGCGGAGGACGTGGGCCACTACAAGCCGCACCCGGCGCATTTCGAGCGCGCCGCCGCGCTGCTTGCTGAGCGCGGCATCGGCCGCGAGGCGTGGCTGCATGTGGCGCAGTCGAAGTTCCACGACATCGCGCCCGCGCGCGCTCTCGGCATCCCCTGCCTCTGGGTGAACCGGCGTGCGCGTCGCCCGGGCGGCGGGGCGACGCCGGAGGCATCGGTGGTGCCGGACTGGTCCGTCACCTCGCTCGCCGAGTTGGCGGCGATCGCGCGCACCGAGTTCCATGGACACTGAGGGGGCCGCCGGAATGAGCGACACCGCGTTCGATGTGATCGTGATCGGCGGCGGGCCGGGCGGCTATGTCTGTGCCATACGCTCGGCCCAGCTCGGCATGCGGGTTGCCTGCGTCGAGCGCCGCGCCACCTTAGGCGGCACCTGCCTCAACATCGGCTGCATCCCCTCGAAGGCGCTGTTGCAGTCCTCCGAGAAGTATGAGGAGGCGCGCCACGGGCTTGCCGCCCACGGCGTGGTGGTGAACGGCGATGTCGCGCTCGACCTCGCCCGCATGCTCGCCCGCAAGCAGGAGGTGGTGGCCGCGAACGTCTCGGGGATCGAGTTCCTGTTCCGCAAGAACAAGGTGACGTGGCTGAAGGGCACGGGGCGGATCGCCGCCCCCGGTGTGGTCGAGGTCGATGGCGTGGCGCACACCACGCGGCACATCGTGATCGCGACCGGTTCGGAGAGCGTCGACCTCCCCGGTGTCGAGGTGGACGAGAAGCGGATCGTGACGAGCACGGGCGGGCTCGAGCTTGACCGGGTTCCGGGCCATCTCGTCGTGATCGGCGGCGGCTATATCGGGCTCGAGCTCGGCTCGGTGTGGCGTCGGCTCGGGGCGAAGGTGACAGTGGTCGAGTTCCTTGACCGGATCGTTCCGAGCATGGACGGAGAGGTCGCGCGCCACTTCCAGCGCATCCTCGCGAGGCAAGGCATGTCGTTCCGCCTCGGAACCAGGGTGGCCGGGGCGCGGCGGACGAACGAGGGTGTCGTGCTCACGCTCGAGCCGGCGAAAGGCGGTGCGGCGGAGGAAATCACGGCCGATGTCGTGCTGGTCGCGGTCGGGCGCAGGCCCTATACGGCGGGGCTGAACCTCGAGGGGGTGGGGGTCGCGCTCGACGAGCGCGGCCGGGTGCGCACGGAGGGCTTCGCCACGACCGTTCCGGGGATCTGGGCGATCGGCGACGTGATCGCCGGGCCGATGCTCGCGCACAAGGCGGAGGAGGAGGGGGTCGCGCTCGCCGAGCGCCTCGCTGGCCAGCACCCGCACCTGAACTACGACGCCATCCCGGGCGTCGTGTACACCGCGCCCGAGGTCGCCGCGGTCGGTGCGACCGAGGAACAGCTCAAGGAGCGCGGCATCGCCTTCCGCGCCGGGAAGTTCCCCTTCTCCGCCAATGGCCGCGCCCGCGCGATGGGCGAGACGGAGGGGTTCGTGAAGATCCTCGCCGATGCCGCGACCGACCGGATCCTCGGCGCCCACATCATCGGCCCGGATGCCGGAACGCTGATCGCCGAGCTCGCGCTCGCGATCGAGTTCTCGGCTTCCGCCGAGGATGTCGCGCGCACATCCCACGCCCACCCCTCGCTCAACGAGGCGGTGAAGGAGGCAGCGCTCGCCGTCGCCGGCCGGCCGATCCACATCTGAGGCGCCCCGGGAACGAGGCAGGGAGGCCGCCGCCTTGAACCACGCCTTCCTGCTCGAGGCCCTGTCCGTGCTCGCGGACGAGAGCCTGCTCCATCTGTTCTTCGCGCTGCTCGCGATCTACGTGGTCGTCACCGAGCTCGGTGACCGGATCGGCCGCCGCGTGTAGAGCCGCCGCAGGGCGGATGAGACGGAGCGGTCCGGCGTTGGCTTCGTTACGGGGGGCATCCTCGGCCTGCTCGCCTTCCCGCTCGGCATCACGCTCGCGCTCGCCGAGGGCCGCCACGATGAGCGTCGCGGCGTGGTGCTGGCGGAGGCCAACGCGATCGGCACCGCCTGGCTCCGCGCCGGGGTGATCGGCGGCGAGGAGGGGGAGAGGATGCAACGCCTGCTCGCCGACTACGCCGAGGTGCGCATCCAGGTCTATCGCGACATCCGCACCCGAGCCGATGGCGACCGGCTCGATGCCGAGACGGCGAAGCTGCAGGGGGAACTCTGGGGCATCGCCGCAGGCGTGGCGCGGGCGAACCCGACGGCGGTCACGGGCCTGATGCTCTCGGCGCTGAACGAGATGTTCGACCTCGCGACGACGCAGAAGCGCTTCTTCGCCGAACGCGTGCCCGCGCACATCCTGCGGCTCCTGCTCTGGACCTCGATCCTCGCCGTCGGCGCCCTGGGCTACACGTTCGGCGTCAACGGCAGCCGCCAGGCGGTGATGAGCGTGCTCCTTCTCGTGCTGTGGAGCTCCTCGCTCGTGCTGATCGTCGACATCAACCGCCCGCGCCAGGGCGCGGTGACGGTCAGCCACGCCCCGATCGAGTGGACGCTCGAGAGCTTCGGCCCGCGGCGCTGAGGGCTCGGGCCTCGCCGCGGCGCGAGCGGGCGAGCGCGACCATCGCCGCCAACGCCACAAGCCCGAGCAAGACGGTGAGCGACGCGACACCCGCGGGGCCCGCGCGCCCGAGCACGGCGGCGAAGAGCGGCGGCGCCGCCGCGACCATGAGGTGGCCCGGGAGCGCGAGCCGGCCGGTCAGCGTGCCGTAGCCCGACGCACCCGCGAGCTCGAGCGGCAGGGCGGCGCGCACCACTGTCATCAGCCCGTTTGCGACGCCGAACGCGACCGTGAACAGCCCCGCCCACACGGCCTCGCCCCCGGCCGCAAGCGGCAGAATCGAGAGCGGCAGGAGCGACACGGCGAACAGGCCCGTCGCCGTGGCCGAGGTGCGGGGGCCGAGAGCGAGGTCGATGATCCGCGCGGTCACCTGCGCCGGGCCATGCAGGGCGGCAAGAGCGATCGCTGCCGCAGGCGCATGGCCGAGCCCGCCAAGCAGCGCGATCAGCACGAGCTGCAGCCCCGAGGTCACGGCATTGGGGAGCCCGAGCGCGAGCACGAGCAGGACGAAGCGCAGCGGCGTCACCCCGCCATCCGCCCGCGGCGTGGCGGCCGGCCGCTCGGGCGCCGGGGCGCGCGGCGGCAGAACGAGGCGGTAGAGCGGCAGGGCGAGACAGAGATGGGCGGCGGCGAAGGCGGCGAGCGTGCCGCGCCAGCCCAACCCCGCCTCGAGCGAGGCCGTCACGGGCCAGGCGATGGTCGAGGTCAGCCCCGTGAGCAGCGTCAGAAGCGTCATCGCCCGCCGTGCCGCGGGGGCGGGAACGGCTTGCGCGATCGCGGCGAAGCCGGTCGGCCCGAGCACCATCGGCAGCATCAGCCCGAGCCCCACCCAGGCCGCGGCATAGCCGGCGAGCCCCTGTGCAGCGGCAAGCAGGGAGAGGGAGGCAGCAGCGACCACCGAGCCCGCAACCATCATCTCCCGCGCCCCGCGCGTATCGACGCGCCGCCCAACCCGCGGCGCGGCGACGGCGCCGACGAGATACATCACCGTCACCCCGGCGAAGATCACGTCCTGAGCGAGCCCGAGGCTCTCGCCCATCCGTGGCCCGAGCACCGACGGCAGGTAGAAGGTCGATCCCCAGCCGAGGATCTGCGCCGCGCCGAGCCCCGCGAGCAGGACGGGGCGGGAGACGGGCGGGCTGGGCGCGGCCATGGCGCGACAATCACGCGGCCGCGCGCATGCGGCAAGCGGGGTTGCGAAGCCTCGCGGGCGGAGCCATACGGCTTGCCGCCATGGCACGACGCCGCGAATACCTCACCATTCCCCGGATGCTGCCCCCCAAGCCGCCGAGCGCCTGGGCGCGCCGGGGCAAGATCCTCTCCGGATGGGGCTTCCTGCTGCTCGGCGTGGCGGGGCTGTTCCTGCCCGTGCTGCAGGGCTTCCTGTTCCTCGCGGTCGGCCTCTACATCCTGCGCGACGAGTATGCGTGGGCGCAGCGGACGATCGACTGGATGCGCCGGAAATTCCCCCGCTACGCCGCGCAGATGGACCAGGGGCGTGACCGCGCCGCCGCGTGGCTCCAGCGCTGGCGTCGGAAGGTTCGCCGCACAATCTACCAGGTGCGGCGTTAGGCCTCAGGAGCGACGCGCACGCAACGGGGAGGTCGGCCGCGCGCGCCCGGTCGGCGCTCACGCCCTCGGGTGGGTCTTCCGCCACACCGCCATCATCCGCGCCGCGTCCACCGCCGTGTAACGCTGCGTGGTCGAGAGGCTCGCATGGCCGAGCAGGTCCTGGATCGCGCGCAGGTCCGCCCCGCCGGCGAGCAGATGGGTCGCGAAACTGTGGCGAAGCGCGTGCGGGGTGGCGTGCTCGGGCAGGCCGAGCGCGCGCCTCAGCGCGATCATCGCCGCGCGGACCTGGCGCTGGTTCAGCCTGCCGCCGCGGACGCCGACGAACAGCGGGTCGCCCGGGGCAAGCCTGTGCGGGCAGAGGGCGAGATAGGCCGCCACGCTCTCGCGCACGGCGGGCAGAACCGGCACCACGCGCTCCTTGCCGCCCTTGCCGCGCACGCGCAAGCCCGCCTCCGAGCCCGGCAGAGGCGCCTCCGCCCGGGTGAGCGAGAGCGCCTCGGCGATCCTGAGGCCCGCGCCGTAGAGAAGTGCGGCGATCGCCCGATCCCGCGCCGCCACCCACGGCGCGGCCTCGGCCGAGATCGCCTCCGTCACGAGGAGCGCATCGCCTTCCGCGAGCGCGCGCGGCACCGGCGGCCGCCGGCGCGGTGAGCCGAGCGCGGCGGCGGCCGGGTTCTCGGGGCCACCTGTGCGGGCGAGGAAGCGGAAGAACCCGCGCACCGCCGCAAGAGCTCGGGCGCGCGAGGTGGGTGCGAGCCCCTTTGCGGCGAGGTGGGCGAGCCAGGCGCGGAGATCGGCCTCGCCGAGCGCCCCGAGAGCGCGCCGGTCCGGCTCGGCGCCGAGATGGACGGTGAGGAACCCGAGGAAACCCGCGACATCGCGGCGATAGTTCAGAACCGTCGCCGCGGCCGCGCGACGCTGCCCGCCGAGCCAGCCGAGATAGGCGTCGAGCAGCCGCTCTCCCGCCACCGGGCTTCACCCCCGGCCGAGAGCGACCGCGGCCGCCGCGGCGAGGAAGGAGACGAGGTCGGTCGCCTGGCGGGCCTCGAAATGGCCCGGGTCGCGCGAGCCGCAGGCGAGCAGCGCCTCGCCTCCCGAGGCGAGGGTCAGCCGCGCGAGCGCATCCGAGGCGACGAGCGCCGCCGCCTCGCCATAGAGCGCCTCCTGGTCGGTGGCCCGGGAGCGGAGCGCGAAGGGCGAGCCGTTCGGCAACAGACGCGCGATCGTGCCGCGCGCGAGCGGGCGCGCGCCGAGCACCGCCCGGCCTTCGGCGCAGACCGAGACGACATCGAGCCCGAGCAGATCCGGCCAGTCCTGCACGATAATGTCGAGCGCCTCCGCCGCCGACCGCGCCGCCATCAGGGCAAGCACGGCCTTGTGCGCGCGCGCCTGATTGGCGGCGTTGTGGCGCCCGTGCGCCACAAGCTCCTCGAGCGTGGCACGGAGCTCGGCGCCGCGGGCGCGCTCCGCCTCGAGCATCGCCGCCATGTGGTCGGCGAGGCGTTCGCCATGCACGCGCCGTGGCGGCAGAAGCGTGCGGTAGAGCGACGGACGCTCGGCGAGAAACCCCGGGTGCGCCCGCAGATAGGCCTCGACCTGGGCCGCCTCGTCAGGCTCTTGCGCCTGTCCCCTCACCCTGCGGGGCTTGTCGCCGCTCATCCGTCCGCCCCGCCCCGTGGCACCTCAGAGGATCGACTGGCCGGTCTTGGCCCAGTCGGCGAGGAATGCGGCGAGGCCCTTATCGGTCAGCGGATGGGCGAACAGGGCCCGGAGCACCGCAGGCGGAAGGGTCGCGACATGGGCGCCGAGCTTCGCCGCCTCGACCACATGCACGGGGTGCCGGACGGAGGCGACCAGGACCTCGGTTCGGAGCGCCGGATAGTTCCGGTAGATCGTGACGATGTCGCGGATCAGACCCATGCCGTCATGGCCGACATCATCGAGCCGGCCGACGAAGGGAGAGACGAAGGCCGCGCCCGCCTTGGCGGCGAGCAGGGCCTGGGCCGGCGAGAAGCAGAGGGTGACGTTGACCATCGCGCCGTCGTCGGCGAGCGCGCGGCAGGCGCGCAGGCCCTCCATCGTCAGCGGCACCTTGACCGCGACATTGGGCGCGATCGATTTGAGGAATCGCCCCTCCTTCAGCATGCCGTCAAGGTCGGTCGCCGTCACCTCGGCCGAGACGGGGCCGGGAATAGCGGCGCAGATCTCGGCGATCACCTCGGCGATCTTCCGCCCCGATTTGGCGATCAGGGAGGGGTTGGTCGTCACGCCATCGACCATGCCGAGGGAGGCGAGTGCGCGGATCTCGGCAATGTCGGCGGTATCGACGAAGAACTTCATGCCAGACTGGCTCCGATGGCGGGCAGTCCGACCATAGACCCGCAGGGGCCGGACGCAAAGCGACCAGCGGCACGGGCGCGGGTGCCAGTGCTTCTGCCGCTGCCGCTCGCCCAGGCCTACGACTATGCCGTGCCGGAGGGCTGGCCGGTGCCGCCGCCCGGGACCATCGTCGCCGCCCCGCTCGGCGGGAGGGTGCTTGCGGGCGTGGTCTGGGACGGCCCAGGCGACGGCTCGGTGCCGGAGGCGAAGCTCCGCCCGCTCGCGGCGCTCCTGCCCGTCCCGCCGATGACGGAGGCGCTCAGGCGCCTGATTGCGTTCGTCGCCCGCTGGACTCTCGCGCCGCCCGGCGCGGTTCTGCGCATGGCCCTGCCGGTTCCGGCGGCGCTCGAGGCCCCGAAGCCGCGGTTTGGCCTCGTGCTCGCCCCGGGCGTTGAGGTCGGGTCGCTCCCGAAGGCGCGGGCGCGGGTCGCCGCCGTGCTTACCGAAGCGCCCGTTCCCTGGGCAGCGGCCGAGCTCGCCCGCGCCGCCGGCGTCGGCCCCGGCGTGGTGTCGTCGATGCGGAACGCTGGGCTGCTCGTCGCCGTGCCCATCCCCGAAGCAGCAGCGCTGCCCGACCTCACGACCGGGTCACCGCCTGTGCTGTCGCCCGCCCAGGCAGAGGCTGCCCGCGTGCTTCGCGCGGCCGTCGCCGAACGACGCCCCGGTGCCACCCTGCTCGACGGTGTGACCGGCTCGGGGAAAACGGAGGTCTATCTCGAGGCGGTGGCCGAGGCGGTCGCGCACGGCCGGCAGGCGCTCGTTCTCCTGCCCGAGATCGCCCTCTCCGCTCAGGTCATCGAGCGGTTCCGGCAGCGGTTCGGATCGGCCCCAGCGGTGTGGCACTCGGAGCTCTCCACCGCGCGTCGTCGCGACACCTGGCGGGCGGTGGCCGAGGGCAGGGCGCCGATCGTGGTCGGCGCGCGCTCGGCCCTGTTCCTGCCCTTCCCCGACCTCGGCGTGATTGTGGTGGACGAGGAGCACGAGGCGGCCTTCAAGCAGGAGGAGGGGGTGACCTACCACGCGCGCGACATGGCGCTCGTGCGCGCGCATCTCTCCGGGATCCCCGCCATCCTCGTCTCTGCCACGCCGTCGCTCGAGACGCTCGCGAACGTCGAGCGCGGGCGGCACGCGCGCCTGCACCTGCCGAGCCGGCACGGCTCTGCCGGGATGCCACAGGTCGAGGCGATCGACCTCCGCGCCACGCCGCCGGCGCGCGGACAGTTCCTCTCCCCGCCGCTGGTCGCCGCGATCGAGGAGGCGCTCGGGCGTGGTGAGCAGGCTCTGCTTTTCCTCAACCGACGCGGCTTCGCCCCGCTCACCCTTTGCCGCGCCTGCGGCCACCGGTTCCAGTGCCCGAACTGCACTGCCTGGCTCGTCGAGCACCGCTATGTGAAGCGGCTCGAGTGCCACCATTGCGGCCATGCTGAGCCGGTACCCGAGGCCTGCCCCGCCTGCGGCGCCGAGGGCGCGCTCACCCCCGTCGGCCCGGGCGTGGAGCGGATCGCCGCCGAGTGCCGAGAGCGCTTCCCCGGCGCACGGATCGCCGAGATGAGCTCGGACACGATCCATGGCGCGCACAGCGCCGCTCACTACGCGGCGATGATCGAGCGCCGCGAGGTCGATCTCGTGATCGGCACGCAACTCGTCGCCAAGGGCTGGCACTTCCCGCACCTCACCCTGGTCGGCGTGGTCGATGCCGATCTCGGCCTTGCCGGGGGCGACCTCCGCGCCGCCGAGCGAAGCTTCCAGCTTCTGCACCAGGTCGGCGGCAGGGCGGGGCGGGCCGATCGCCCGGGGCGCGTTCTGCTCCAGACCTGGGCGCCTGACCAGCGGGTGATGCGCGCGCTGGTATCTGGCGACATTGACCGTTTCGTCGCCGAGGAGATGGCCGAGCGTCAGGCCGGCGGCTGGCCTCCCTATGGCCGGCTTGCGGCGCTCATCGTCTCCGCCGCCGAAGCGTCGGTGGCGGATGCGGCGGCGTTGGCGCTGCGGCGCGCCGCTCCGGGACGGGGGGGCGAGGGGGAGGGGTTCCGGGTGCTCGGCCCCGCGCCGGCGCCGCTTGCGGTCCTGCGCGGCCAGCACCGGCGTCGGCTTCTGCTCAAGGCGTCGCGGAGCACGGATGTGCAGGCGCTCCTGCGCGACTGGCTCTCCCGCGCCGAGTTGCCGCGCGCCGCGCGCGTGGAGGTCGACGTCGATCCCGTCAGTTTCCTGTAGTCTCCGCGGCGTTTCGGGAGGAGGACACGTGATGGAGGTCCAACCGATCCTTCTGCCCTATGCCGGCGACGTCGGCCGCTGGGGCGCGGCACGGGGGCCGGAGGCGATCCTCGCGGCGGGGCTCGCGCGGGAGCTTGCGGAGTCGGGGCACAGGGTGGCCGAGCCCGTCTCCGTCTCTCTGCCGCGGGAGAAGCGCACCCGGGATGTGGTGACCAACATCGGCTATCTCGCCGCGCGCGTCTCCGACCGGGTGGCGGAGGCGCTCGGCGCCGGCCGCTTCCCGCTCGTTCTCGAGGGAAACTGCACCGGCGCCGTCGGGCCGGCCGGGGGGGTGGCGCGGGCGAAAGGTGCGGCCGGGATCGTCTGGTATGACGCGCATGGTGACCTGCACACGCTCGCCACCACCTCGACGGGGCTGTTGGGCGGCATGCCCTTCGCCGTCTGCCTCGGGTGGGAGTTCGACGATTGGCGCGAGCGCGCGGGCCTGCGCACCCCGGTGCGAGCCTCAGCCGCGGCGCTGATCGGCGCCTCCGACCTCGACCCGGAGGAGGAGGCGGCGCTCGCCGCCCACCCGATCGCGCGGCTCGACGCCGAGGCGATCGGCCCCGACGCGGCGGAACGCACCACCGCCCTGCTCGCCTCGCGCGCCGCGGCCGCGCCCGGCTGGTATCTCCACATCGACCTCGACGTCGCCGGGCCGACGGCGGTTCCGGGTGTGCTCACCCCGCCGCCGCGCTGGCCCGCGCGCGACCACCTGATCGCCTCGATCGCGGCGGCGGCAAAGGCGGTGCCGCTCGCCTGCCTCGGCATCGCCGCCTACGACCCAGGCGGCGACCCCTCGGGGCGCGGCGCGCGTCTTGCCGTCGAGATGGCGTTGGCCGCCCTCGGCGAGGGGGGATGAGCCGGGGCAGGCCCGGTCGCGCCTCGGGCGCGGCGCGCCATCGATCCGCAACGAACGCGCGGTTGCCGGACCGGAACGGCCATGCGAGCCTGCAGGGGAACCGGAGGACACGCCGATGCCCGCCCGCCCGAGTGCCGCCCGTCTGATCGCCGCGTTCCTGCTTGCCGTGGTCGCCCTGCCCGCCGCCGGGCAGCAGCCGCAACGCCCCGCGCAGCCGCAGCCGGCGCCGCAGTTCACCATCAAGAACGAGGGCGAGGTGACGCTGCAGGAACTCTATGTGGCGCGCGGCGGGCAGGGTGCCCGCAACTGGGGGGCCGACCGCTTCGGCGCGGAGGTCGTGCCGCCGGGGGAGAGCTTCCGCGTGCGCCTGCCGCCGGGCTTTGGCTGCTCGGCCGACATCCGCATCGTGTTCGAGGACGGGGAGGAGGAGGTGCGCGAGCGGGTGGACATCTGCCGCACGCGCGAGGTGGCCTTCGCCCGCGCCCTGCCCGCTCCCCCGCCCGAGCGCGAACTCGCGGTCGAGAACGCCTCGCCGCGACCCATCGAGCGGCTCTATGTCAGCGGCACCGAGGAGAGCGAGTGGGGCGAGGACAGGCTCGGCAGCGACACGCTCGCGCCGGGCGACAGTGTCACCGTGCGCGTGCCCGACCAGGGCTGCAGCTACGACATCCGCGCCGTGTTCGACACTGGCGGGGCGGAGGAGCGTCGCCGCGTCGACCTCTGCACGCTGTCGCGCCTCGTCATCGCCCCGGGCTGGACGACGGCCGACGACCTCGCCGCGCCCGTGCCACGAGAGGAGCACAGGGCGCAGCAGGAGCCACGCGGCGTCGCCCCGGCCTCGCCCGGGACGGTTGGCATCACCAACCGCTCGGACAGGGTGGTGTTCGAGCTCTACACCTTCCCCGACGGCGCCAGGGACGAGGGGCCGGACCGGCTCGGTGCGCAGGTGCTTCGCCCCGGCGGGTCGGTTCGCGTTCCCTCGGCTCGGCCGCCCGCCTGCGCCACCACCGTGCGGGTGGTATACGACAACGGCGAGGAGGAAACGCGTTCGGGGATGGATTTCTGCCGCCTCGCTGAGGTGGTGGTCGCGCCCGGCTGGACCACCTCCCCCCCGTTCGCCGCGGCGCGGATCGTCAATGCCGGCACGCTGCCGATCATCCTCCTGCACGCCGACCCGCCCGGCGCCCCGCCCGGGCCTGACCGGCTCGGCGAAGCGGTGATCGGCGTCGGTCAGTCCTTCAGCCTCGCCCCGCCGCAGGACGGGGTGTGCAGCTACGACCTCACCGCCGTGTTCCGCGACCGGAGACGCGTGCGCGTCGCCGGGGCGGATCTCTGTGCCGACACCGAGATCAGGATCGCGCCATGACACCGATGACCAGCACGAGGCCCTTCGCCGCCCTGGCCGCAGCGGCGGCCCTTGCCCTCTCCGCTCCGGCGCACGCCCAAGGCCCCGCCACGGCCGCGCCGATCCCGCCCGCCGCGCAGGGGCTGTGGGTGAACGGCGCCTGCTCCGACCCCGACGCCCTGCTCTTCGTCACCGGCCGCGCCTGGGCGCTCCTGCCGCGCGAAGGCGCGCAGGAGCTCTGGCGTGTCGAGCGGACGGACCAGACGGGCGGCTTCACCCTTGCCGTCGCCGACGACCCCGATCGCACGCGCCTGTTGCTTCGCGCCGACGGGACGAGGCTCGAGACCCGAACCCCGAGCGCGAAACAGGCGGACGACCAGCTTCCCGGCGACGCTCCGGCGATCGAGTGGGCGCGCTGCGCCGGCGTGCCGACGCCGCTCGCCGCTCTGCATGGCGAGGGGCTCGCCTTCCTCGGGGCACTCGACGGCATCGAGGCGGCCTGCGCGGGCGGCGAGGCGGCGCCCTGCCTCGCCGCCCTGTTCGGCTGGGCGGATCTGACCCGCGATGGCGTGCTGTCGGCGGCCGAGATCGCCCGCCTCGTCCGCGGCGTGACGCATGTGGCGATGCTCGCGACCGGCACGGAGGTCGGCGATCTCGCCGCCGCGGTCGGGGCGTCGGCGGTGGGCGGCCTCGCGGCGGCCTATGCGCTCATCGCGAGCCTCGACTATGACGCCTCCGGAACGCTCTCCCTGGCCGAGCTGTTGCAGGATCGCTCCCCCATGCCGGGCCTTGCCGGACCCGCGTCGCCGCCGGCTCCGTCCGTCGCCGGCCCGCCGCTTGCCGGTGCGGCGCTCGCCGGCCAGCTCGGCGCCCTGCGCACGCTTCTCGACCAGCTCGGGCCGATGCTTGGCCTGCCGCCGCGCTAGCGGACGCTCGCTCGCCCCGCCGCGGGCTGTTGCACCGCCACAAGGCGTGTGATACCTCCCCGCGCGCCGTGGGCGGCCCCGCCCGGGCTAAGTTCTCGCGGCCTTGGCACAGCGCTTCCGCGCGCCGGCCGTCAACGCGAACCGGAACCGAGGCCTCCTTTTGCCGCCGACCGAGACCGCACGCATCGCCGAGATCACCGAGGCCAAGAGGCTCGCGCGCGAGGCGCGCGCGGCCGTTGACGAGATCCCGGCCCGCTATGCCGCAGGCCTGCTCGCGCTTGCGGACGAGCATCGCCAGAGGGGAGACGAGGGCGTCTATGACCGTCTGGCCGAGGCGCTCGCGGCGATCGAGCGCCTGTATGCCGAGAGCGCTGAGTTCCGCACGTTCGTCGAGGACCCGCGGCTGCCGCGCGAACGGCAGATGCAGGCTGTGAAGCTTCTCGCCGAGAGCGCCGGCCTCGAGCCGATGGTGCGGAACTTCCTCGGCGTCATTGTCAGCAACCGCCGGCTGTCGCTCCTGCCGCGTATCCTCGCCGCCTTCCGCGCCCAGCTCTCCGCGCGGCGCGGCGAGGAGACGGCCGAGGTGGTCTCCGCCGTGCCGCTTTCGGAGCCACAGCTGCGCGCTCTCGAGGCGTCGCTGATCCGCGCGGGGCATGCGCGTGTGCGGCTCGCCGCCCGCGTCGACCCGTCGATCCTCGGCGGGCTGGTCGTCAAGATCGGCTCGCGCCTTTACGACAGTTCGATCCGAAGCCGCCTGCAGCGGCTGTCACAGGCCATGAAGGGGGCAGCCTGACATGGAGATCCGTCCGGCAGAGATCAGCGCGATCCTCAAGAGCCAGATCGCGA
>Ga0209017_10001057_pt1 | contig 22713 bp, 16 predicted proteins | sample YNPBryunderm2012_FD_185812 | JGI IMG/M metagenome (GOLD analysis project Ga0209017, IMG submission 185812) | Anoxygenic and chlorotrophic microbial mat microbial communities from Yellowstone National Park, USA - YNP Bryant MS undermat 2012... ... | reverse complement strand
CGACTTCGCCGCGGCCAAGGGCTATCTCGACGAGGCTTTGCCCCACCACCTCGCCGCCCTCAAGGCCAACCCCCGGCATCCGACCTATCGCCGGTTCTACCGCAACAACCTGTGGGCGCTGGCACAGACCCAGGCTGGATTGCTGGATCGAGCCGCCGCGGTGAAAGTCGCCGAGCAGATCCGCGACCTCGGCTGGGACGCCGCAGACGACGCCTACCATGCCGCCTGTGCCCTGGCGCTATGCATCCCCATCGTCGAGAAGCACGACAAGCTCAACGCCGACGAGCGGCAAGCCGCGGTGCAGTTCTACGGCGACGAAGCGATGAAGCTGCTGCGGGACGCCGTGGCCAAGGGCTACAAGAACGCCGCCCAGATGAAGGCGGACCGCAACCTCGCCCCGCTGCGTGGCCGCGACGACTTCCAGAAGCTGCTCGCCGAGTTGGAGGGGAAGTTCGAACAGCCACCGGTGAAGAACCCGTTGGAGGGGAAGTCGGACAAGCCCCCGGCGAAGAACCCTCCACCGCGTTGAGGGGAGTGCCGGAACGTAACCTTTTAGCCGAATTCCGTGACTCGCCCCAACTTGTGCAAGCTGCAACGCCATGGACCCATGTTCCAGCATGACTGCGAGTTTAGGTAGTTTGGGTCATCCATCTCACTGCCTGGGTCAAGTTCCTGCTTTCGGCTAAAGTCTTACGCCGGAACTACCCCAGTGCTACCCGCTGTCCCGAAGGCATTCTGGACATTCTTCCTCGAGGATCCTCTGGCCTGCCAATCCTTTGCTTAGCTTGGCCGTTCAGGATCATCCCGATTGGCCTTGGCCGTCCAGGATCATCCCGATTGGCCTTGGCCGTCCAGGATCATCTCGATGTACCGTCCGGGTGCCGCGTCTGCCGATAGCAGTCACTACTACCCTGGCCGCTGGTCATGAGGTGATGGGATTCTTACAATCTCGGCACGCCGACACACCTGATCAGCAGGATCGGGGCGTCAATCTTTTTTCGGGTTTGGCAAGGTCTGAAGAGGGGTCTCGTTTTTTTCGGTTTTCCGGTTTCCCGGTTTTTGGTTTTCCGGTTTTTCCGGTTTTTTGCGGTTGCCAGCAGGGAGGAACGACGATGGCGACGAACGCACCGTTGAATCGCAAGTTGCGGATGGGTCTGGTGGGAGGAGGTGCTGGGGCCTTCATCGGCCGGGTGCATGCCACGGCGGCCATTCTGGACAACCGAGCGGCGTTAGTCGCCGGTGCTCTGTCTTCGGACCCGGCCAAAGCCAAGGCTTCCGCGCCGGACTATGACATTCCTCCGGATCGGGCTTACGGTTCCTATCAGGAAATGGCCGAGGCGGAAAAGAAGCGGCCGGACCCGATCGACTTCGTCTCGATCGCCACGCCGAACCATACGCACTTCGACATCGCCAAGACCTTCGCCCTGGCCGGCTTCAACATCTTTTGTGACAAGCCGATGACCTTCGACCTGCCGCAGGCGGAGGAGTTGGTGCAGATCGTGGAGCGAACCGGGATTGTCTTCGTGTTGACGCACAATTACACGGGGCACCCGTTGGTGCGGCAGGCCCGGGAAATGGTGCTCAACGGCGAGCTGGGGGAAATCCAGGCGATTCGCTCGTTCTACATCCAGGGTTGGCTGCGGACGCGTCTGGAAGCCACCGGTCAGAAGCAAGCCAGCTGGCGGACCGACCCGAAGCAATCCGGGGCGGCGGGCTGCTTCGGGGACATCGGCACCCACGCTTACAACCTGGCTCGGTATATCACCGGCCTGTTACCCCTGGAGGTATCCTGCCAGTTGAAAACCTTCGAGCCGGGGCGGGCCTTGGATGACTACGGCACCGCGATCGTGCGGATGGAAAACGGAGCGCTGCTCACCGTCACCGCCTCCCAGATCAGCCACGGCCGGGAAAACGACATCTTCATCGAGATCGACGGCACCAAGGCGTCCCTGGAATGGCATCAGGAAGAGCCGAACAAGATGTATGTCCGCAAAAATGGGGAACCGCATAAGGTGTACACGCGGGCCGGCGGTCCGTATCTGGGGTCAGCCGCGGCTCAGGCCACCCGCATCCCCAGCGGCCACCCCGAAGGATACCTCGAAGCCTTCGCCAACATCTACACCGCCGGGTACGAGGCGATCATCCGCCGCAGCAGTGGTCAGAGCTTCGAGACCGTCCACACCATCTATCCGAACGTGTACGATGGCCTGGACGGCATGCTCTTCATCACCCGTTGCGTAGAAAGCAGTCGGGAGAACGGCGCCTGGCGACCGCTGAGCCATCCCAAGTTGCGCCGCTGACGTGGGGTAAAGCATCGGCATCCAAGTTCTTCCCTGGCCCGTGAGTATCCTGGTATGGCCGACATCCGTGCGTTCCGCGGTTTTCGTTATGATCCGGCGCGGGTGGGACCGCTCAGTGACGTGGTCTGCCCTCCCTATGACGTGATCGACTCCGCCCTGCAGGAGCGGTTGTACGCCCTCAGTCCGTACAATGCTGTCCGGGTCGAGCTGACGCGGGAGGAAGCGGGCACGCCGGCGTCGGCCAAATACGAGCAGGCGGCCGCCACCTTGCGTAGCTGGATCCTCGACGGTGTGCTCCGGCAGGATACCGCCCGCAGCCTCTACATTTACGAGCAGGAGTTCGAGCTGGAGGGGGTCCGCCGCTGCCGTCGGGGTTTCTTCGCCCGGGTGCGTCTGGAACCGTGGGGCCGAGGTTCCATCTTTCCCCATGAGCAAACCCTGGCCGGACCCAAAGCCGACCGCTTGCAACTGTACCGAGCCACCGGCTTCAATATCTCGCCCATCTTCGGTCTCTATCCGGACCCGGACCAGCAGGTCTTCGCCGCCTTGGAACCGTGGACACGCCAGACCCCCCCTCTGGAAGCCCGCGATCACCTGGGGGTGATCCACCGGCTGTGGATGGTGACCGATTCCGCCACGATCAGCCGAGTGGTCGGCTTGATGGGTCCGCGACCGATCTACATCGCCGATGGCCACCACCGCTACGAGACGGGCTGCAAATACCTGGAAGAATTGCAAGCGGCTGGGGAAGCTCAAGACCCGGAGCACCCCGCCCACTTCACCCTGATGATGCTCGTGGGAATGAGCGATCCCGGCCTGGTCATCCTGCCCACCCACCGCCTCATCGACGCTCCCCGACCGGTCGGTTGGCCCGAGCTGGAACCGTACCTGTCTGCGCATTGGGACCTGGTCCAGCATTGTGGTGACGATGCTGCACTGGCCTGGGAATATCTGCAGTTGGACGGTTCCCAGCACCTTTTGGCCTTGGGCACCGCCGCAGACCGACACTGGGTCGTCCTCCGCCTGCGCGATCCGGAAATCCTGGCCCGCCTGGCCCCTGAACACAGCCCGGCCTGGCGGAACCTGGCCGTCAGTATCCTGCATCGTCTGGTGCTGGAGCATCTGTGGCCTGCGGAGTTGTTGGGAGCACCGCCCCGCTTGCGGTACGTGCATCGGCTGGAAGAAGTGCTGGCCGCTTGGGGTCAAGGCGAGTGCCGGCTGGCCGCCCTGGTTCCACCGGCCACGATCGATCACCTCACCGCCGTCGCCACCGCCGGGGAAACCATGCCCCCCAAATCTACCTACTTCTACCCCAAGCTGCTGACCGGCCTGGTCTTCCACTCCCTCCGCAAAGACTGAGCCGTGGGTGTTCTCCCAGGGATCGTCTCGGAGAATCATCCCCCCGACTCGTGGCCGTGGAAAACGTCATCCCTTCCGCTGCTGCCTTCCCGCCTGTTGCTCCGTGACGGCACCCTCATCGCCGTCCCGATCTTCGAGCAAGAGCAGAGCAGCCAGGTGGAGGAGGGACGATGGCGTCCAGTTGGCGCTGACAGCCGAGGTAGCTGTTGCTATAGGAGGCAAGCCGATGCTCTCGGAGGGAACGTCGAGTGATCCTGCGGAAGGCCGTCGCTGGCTCCGCCCTGAGTCGGGGAGGAGGCCGGCACTCCTGAGCACCGGCACGTCCGAGGGACAGAGAGGAGCGAAACGCATGATGGGAACACGCTGGAAGTTACTGGCTGGCGGATTGGCCATGTCTCTGGGCGGGCTGGCAGCGTTGGCCGGCCAATGCACACGCACAGACCCCAGCAAAGGGGGCGGTTCCACGGCTTCAACTGCATCCACTCCGGCCTCTCCGGCGGCATCTTCGACGAGAATAAGCACCCAAGCCGATTCGCCTGCGACTGAGGCCCCATCGGTCCCACAAACCAAACCCGTGGCCAACGCGACGCTCAACAGCCCGGCGGAAGGCCAGGCGGAACCCACCAAGCCCTCACGCATCCCGGATCCCACTGCCTCTTCCGCTTCCCAACCAACAACACCTTCAGCCCCGGCTGGGAACAGTACAGTAGCCGGTGCTGCCCCGGGGTCTCTGCCGGAAACCGCAGTGACTTTGCCCGCACCGGCTCCAGGTTCGCCCCCGTTGCCTACGCTTGCTTCCCAAGCGGCTCCCACGGATCAACCTCCGGCAGAACCGCCGCACATCGTGGTGATGGAACCGCCGACGGTGTCACCTTCGGATCTTCCGGGTCCGGCGGCTACGCTACCTCCGCCCCGTCCGGCAGCATCATCCGATCCCGGCGCTGTCCTGCCGGCACTGCCCGCGGTGCCGCCTCCGGGGTCGATACCCGCCTCGGCAGCTTCCGTGCCCACTCCTCCCCCGCTGCCGGAAGCTCCCGCTGTCCCAGGGGCAGTACGTCGGCCTATGGTTCCTCCCGTCGCAGCGGCTTGTCCCGCGGTTCCGACCGGCGTGGCTCCCACCGGCGTAGCACCCGCAGCAGCAGCCGTCGGGCCCCTTCCGGCTTCGGTGACTCCTGCGGCAGGCGATCCACCCCCGGCAGCTATTCGGGAAGCGGCTCCGGATCTTCCTCCTCCGCCACCGCCGGCGGCCGTCCGAGAAGCCGCCCCTGCTCCGCCGTCACCGCCACTTCCCTCGGCCGGTGCCGTCGAGAAACCGTTGGTGAATCCGGAACCGGCACCTCAGGTCGCCGTCGGTCGGTTGCCTGCCCGCTATCGCGTCCTGCTGCGGGTCGGTGAAGGCGAGCCGGCCTTTGAAGTCCGCTGCGGCGACGACCTGATGCTCAAAGTGGTCTGCACCAAAGTGGAGGTGAAGTCCCCGGAACATGACGAGGGACCCATGAGCGTGCGGGCTGTCGGGAATGTACGGTTCGTCGGTTTTGGAGCGGAAGGGACCTGCGAGGAATTGTCCTTCCTGGCCGGAGACGGCAGCGTACAGCTGCAGGGGCGAGTCGTGGTTCGGGTCAAAGACAAGCTCGGACGCGTCGAGTCGGAACTGAGTGGCGATACGCTCCGCTACCGGATCGACCCTTCCGCCATCTCCGGCATTCTCCGTCCCTGAGAAATGGTCACGGCATGCCCGGTCCCTGCTCTGATCGGCCCTCTCCGGCATAACCGGCCCTCGAGATGATCGCCCGGAGATGGGGAAATGAACCAAGAGGATATACGGTTCGTCCCTGCAGTCACTCGCCACAGAGGCTGACACAGAGTTTGGCCAGGGCTTCGTTTTCGATCTGGCGGACGCGTTCGCGGGTCAAGCCGAGACACTCGCCGATTTCTTTGAGTGTTTTGGGTTCTTCGCCGTCGAGGCCGAAGCGCATGCGTAAAACCGCGGCTTCACGGGGGTCCATCTTCTCCAATAGTTCCAGGACCATTTGCAGGTCGTCGGTCTCGACCATCTCCGTGTCCGGGGTTTTGGCGCGGCTATCCATGAGGATTTCGTCGATGCTCCAACCGTCTTCCTGTTGGGGGTCTGGCTGCGGCAGGGCGTTGTAAACACGGATCGCCTTTTTGATGATATTGAGCTTTTTCCGGGGCAGACCCATATAGCGGGCCACTTCCTCCTGGGTGGGTGGCCGGCCGAGTTCATCCTGGAGACGGTGGGTCGCCCGTCGCCACTTGGCCAGAAGTTCCACCATGTATGCCGGGATGCGGATCGTCTTGGCTGTGTTGACCAACGCCCGCTTGATGCTCTGCTTGATCCAATAGCTGGCGTAGGTGGAAAAGCGGGTGTTCATGTTCGGGTCGAACCCCTCGACGGCCCGCAACAGCCCGAGGTTCCCCTCTTCGATCAAGTCTTGCAATGACAGTCCTTTGCCCACATAGCTGCGGGCGATATTGACCACGAGGCGGAGATTGGCCCGGACCATCTGATCCCGGGCCTCGATATCCCCCTGACTGATGCGGCGAGCCAACTCCTTCTCCTCTTCGGCCGATAAAAGAGCTGTCGCGTTGATTTCCCGCAGATAGGTTTCCAGGGGAGATTGGACTGCATCCGAGCGCTGGCGTCGCAATCGGGTCATGAATAGGCTTCCTTGTCAAGGTCCAGCAGGTTCGATTCCCGGCGACCGGAGACTTGGCTCCTTCTCCAAGCCATCAGGCCTCCATGCGCCACAACGTATCGACCGCTGGCACGTTCCTTGGGTAATCCGGGAACGTCAGAAACGCCGGCTGAGGGGGAAAATGTCCGGCAGACCTCCTATACTTCGCACAATCGACACCCCGCCTCGGATCGACCCGACGCATGGGCCCGGCTGCGAACACCGTTGGGCCACCGATTGTGCTAGCCCTGACGATCGGACGAGTCATCGCCAGGACACTTTCCATGATAAATTCCACGGATCGGACATCAACTCTTTTTTCCCAACTGACAGGATTTCCTCCTATTGCGAAACGCTCCCGTTGATATCTGCCCGAGACTTTTCGCCATGAGCATAATCGATGATTTTTTACCTCCGTTGCCAAGATTTTCCCCCCTTCCGCCGTTTTTCCCCCTATCCGCCGAGATGTTCCCCCTTGGTTAGCGGGCGTTCCCCCCACCTGACGATCCCGCTTTCCGATCCCGGCTTGGGACCGAGTTCCTCTCCCACCCGACGTCGAAGTTCCTCCGGGGAAACCGGTGTTCCTCTCTCGTCCGGCGTCAGGGTTCCTCCGGAAGGAATGGGGAATCCTACCGAGTTCCTCTCCCACCCGACGTCGAAGTTCCTCCGGGGAAACCGGTGTTCCTCTCTCGTCCGGCGTCAGGGTTCCTCCGGAAGGAATGGGGAAGAGGAGGAGTTGTTCATCAGGAGCAAGAGGAGGCATGAGGGGGGCGGAAGGAGGGTGGTGCCTGAGCGGAAGCGGAGGGCGGGAAGCGTCGGAGGAGTTCTTCCGTGAGTCGTTCGGCTTCTTCGGCGCAATCATTGAGCGCGATACCGCGGTAGGCATTGCCGGAAAGGAACAGATGAGGCCAGCGGCGCACGGCGGTGTCGATACGTTGCAGGCGGGCGAGATGGCCGAGGACATACTGGGGAATGGCTCGGGGATAACGGTAGATGTGGGTCCAGGCTGGCGGGGCTTGGACGGCCAGAATGCGGCGCATTTCCTGGGTCACGGCTTGGAGGAGGGTGGGGTCATCCCATTCCAGGATATCCCCGCGGTGGACGCCGCCACAGAGGGCCCGCCAGAGCATCATGCCCGCCGGAGCACGTTGGGGAAAGATCAGGGAACACCACTGGACCCCGAGCACATCACGTCGCTGGGCCTGAGGGGCGATATAGCCGAAGCCCTGGGGCAGCTGCGGGGCATCCACCTGACGGTAGGCCAGGGCCACTACGGCAATGCGGTTGTACGGAATCGCGGCGACTTCGGCGGCCAGGTCCGCATCCAGCGGGGTGAGCAGTTGGGCCTGAACGTAGGCGGGACAGGTAAGGACGACCGCATCCGCTTCGAGCGGGGGTGTGTCCGTGGCCTGGATGAGCCAACGGGGTGTCGAGCCGTTGTCCCTGCGGGGGTGGAGGGCCGTCACAGCTGTCCCCAGGCGTAAGGCGGGGCCGAGGGCCTGGCTTAGGGCATCGATGAGGCGTTGCAGGCCTTCGCGGAAGGACCAGAGCTGAGGAGGCGGTGGAGGAGGTTGACCCTGCTGTCGGGCCTGGCGCCGCCGCTGCCCACGTTCCCGGATCAAGCCGCGGATGATACTGCCGTAGTGCTGTTCCAAAGCCACGATGCGGGGAAAGCACGCGGCCATGCTCAACTGCCGGGGGTCACCTCCCTGGATGCCGGTGACCAGGGCGTCGGCGAACACATCGGCAGCCTCCCGGCCCACACGACGGCAGAAAAAGTCATACACCGACTCGTCGGTGGCAGCTGCCCTAGGAGGGCGGGGACGCCGCCACAGTTCCGCCAACAGGTCTATCTTCCCCCGCCAGCTGAGCAAAGGCGTGGTCAGCAGACCCAGGGGACCGCTGGGCAGGCAATAGAGCCGGTCCCGGATGTAGAGGAAGCGGTAGCGCCGACTGCTCCGGCTGGCCGGTACGAGTTGATCGGTCAAGCCGAGGGCCGCGACGAGGCGGGGCAGGGCGGGTGTGCGATCCAAAAAGCCGTTGGGACCACGCTCGATGCGGTAGCCGTGGATTTCATCCGTACCCACATTTCCGCCGGCACGCTCCCGGGCTTCGAGCACCTCAACTTCCAGATGGGGAGCACGTCGCTGCAGCCAGAAGGCCGTGGCCAGCCCTGTCAAACCCGCACCCACAATCACTATGCGTGGCCTGATCCCGTCCATCCCGGCTCTCTCCGAATTCCCCTATTCGGCCTGATGGCATATCCGTGTTCTATTCCGCCCTATGGCATCTCCGTGTTCTATGGTTTACGATGGAGCCCCTGGCCCTGGAAGGTGAGACCCTCTTCCGCCGCGGCTCCTCGAAAACGGTACGGAAATCGACCACCCCTTCTACTCCCTACGACCTGCGGAAAGCGGCGGAACTCAGGCAGAGGATATACGATGCAACTGTACTGTCCGCGTTGTGCCATGGTGTTTCCCGGAGCCTTGCGCTGTCCACGCTGTAATGGCATGCTGTTGATGCCTCATGAAGTGGCTCCTACCGAAAAGCCCCTCCTGGTTCCGACACACCAGGACCAACCGGAAGGCGGGCATCTCCTGCGTCGCTTGGGTGTCGGCCTGGGTCTGACTGTAGCCGGTTATCTCGGACTGCGGGATCTCTGGGTAGGCGTCCCCTGGCTGTGCGGCCTGAATCCGTCGGAGTGGACGGGCAGTTGGGCGGGGTGGATCGGTTTGTATGCGGCTCAGGTCCTGGCGGTGGCAGTGGGCGCGGTGGTCGTCACCGCGGCCCGACCCCAGGGTTATAGCTGGGGGTTGTTCCTGGGTCTGGGCAGCGGTGTGCTGTTTTTCCTCGGAGAGCTGCAGCAGAACCCCGAGGTGCGACAGTCCTCGCTGTTGCTTCAGATTCCGTTGCTCGCCTGGGCAGGGCTTCTGGCCGGCTGGGTAGGGGAACGCCTCTGGCCGCCCCCACCGAAGCTGGAATTGCCCCAGCCTCGCTCGAGCCTGCTCAGTTCGCTGCAATTCAGCCGGGTGGCGTCCACTGCGCCCCCTGCCGCTCCCCCGACGCGGTGGATCCGCATCCTGGCCGGTGCTACCCTGGCGGTCGCCATGCTACTGGGGGCGGACACCCTCCAGCATGCCGTCCAACGCTATTCCTTAGGCCTCTTCCAAGCCCCGGGGATGAGACAGGCTCAGTTTTTGACCTGGTTGATCGCCGTGTTCGGCTTGCTTTTGGGAAGTGTTCTGGCTGCGGCGGGGAGTGCGGCAGGTTTGCGCCATGGAGTGTTGACGGGTCTGCTGGCCGCTCCCGTCGTGCTGGCCTCGGCCCTTCAGCAGGACACGCTCCCGCCTCCTCTGGAATACACCCTCACCCTGGCTGGCCTGAGCGGTGTTCCCTTGAACGATCCGCTCGCCGCCGCGCTTGTCCTCGGGGGCATTCTCGCCCTCTGCACGCTGGGTGGCTGGTTCGGTTCCGCTCTCTTTCCGCCGCTGGCCCCGCCCGCCTTGCGCCGTCACCTCCGTCAGGAACTGGTGTGAACCCACCCTGCCGTCCCGGACTGCGAAGCAGCTGATGCCGCCATCTCTTTCCCATCCCGCGGCTTTCGGTCTGACATCTCGTAGGAGCCCGCAAGCAGCTCCTTCACCCACAGAAGAATTTTACATTCGCAGCAACAGCCCCGCTGCAAGATTACGCTCCGCACCGAGTGTGGGGAAAAGAAGTCGTGCGTGGAGTTGGCATCAGCCCGATTTAGCTGCTAGACTTGCGTAACGGTTGCAGTCCAGGTCGTTGGGGGAGCTGTGGGTTGGGTCGCCAGGAACTGGGAAGCAGGTGACTCGTTATGATCGGATACATCTTTCTGGGACGTTATGAAGCCCGCCGCCTGCTGGGCGAGGGGGGGATGGGACGCGTGTATCTGGCCCGGCAGGTGGACACCGGACGGGATGTCGTCGTCAAGGTGATGCATGAGCATATTGCCAGCGATCAGAAGTTCCGCGACCGCTTCGAGCGGGAAATGGAATTGATGCGTCGCTTCCGCCATCCCGGCGCGGTGCAACTCTACGAAGCCGACCTGAACAATCCCAATGGCCCCTGCCTGGTGATGGAATATGTCAAGGGAGTGAACCTGGAAACCTTACTGGCCCGCTGCGGACGGATGAGCCCCGCTCGCGTCGGACGGATCATCGGCGATTTGTGCGAAGTGCTTCAGGCGGCCCACGAGGAGAACATCATCCACCGCGACCTCAAGCCGGCCAATCTCATGATCATCGACGCCGACACGCCTCGCGAACGGGTCAAGGTCATGGACTTCGGGCTGGCCAAGCTCCTCGACTCCGAAGACCTGATCAAAAAAGTCACCGACACCAACGTGGACTTCGCCGTCGGCACACCCGGTTACATCTGCCCCGAACAGGTCCGCGGCGAAGAGATGGACCACCGCGGCGACATCTACTCGGTGGGCGTCATCATGTACGAACTACTCAGCGGTCGGCTTCCCTTCGTCGGCGGCAGCAGCATGGACATCCTGCTGGCCCACGCCACCGAGCCGCCTCCCCGCTTCGCCGACATCGGCCTCAAAGGTGTCGTGCCTGCGGAAATCGAAGAACTGGTCCTCCAGTGCCTGGCCAAAGACCCCAACGACCGACCGCAATGCGCCCGGGAGCTGGCCGAACGCTACGAAACCGCCCTGGTCCGTTGGGAAAGCCAGCAGGAGCAACGCCTGGCCGCCCAACGCCCCCCCACCGGCTCCAGCCACCTCCTGCCGGTGAGTCCTGACACCCCCACGCCCCTCCCACAACACCCTGCCGCCAACCCAGCCGACACCCTCACCTTCCAGATGGAAGCCTGGCTCCCCGAACGAATCGCCCTGATGAAACTCCGCGGCTTCGTCTATGACGTCGGCGGCGAAGTCCTCGACAGTCAGCCCGGACGGGTCCTCGTCCGACTTGGCGGCAAACGCGGCGGCTTGTCCTGGTTCGGACTGGCCCGACGTGCCCACGCACCCCTCGAAGTCGAATTGCACCTGACCCCAACCCATCCCCACGAATCCAGCCGCTTGACCGTCCAGGTCGTCTTCCGACCTTCCCACCCCAGCCTCCTCGACGACCCCGAATGGCAAAAACGCTGCTCCGACACCTTCGTCCAAATCCGCTCCTACCTCATGGGCCGCGTCACATCCTGACCCAAGCTGGTCCAAGTTTCCAGTCCAAGTGTCCGCTAAGTACGACACCTCGGAAGGGTATCGCCGAGGACGGACCGTGGTCCCCACCAGGGACTTCCCGGTGCCGTCGGAACAGGTGGAACTGCACAAGCCTTGCCCGAAGGGGGTGCGTACAGACCGGTGGCCGCACCCGAGGGGAGAAGGAGGAGCCTCCCGGATCGCCCCGCGAGAAAAGGGTGTTGGCACCCGGGAGAAAATGGGGGTATAATGAGCCCAACCTGCCGGAATGTCTCATCAACGTTCCCTCCGGATCTGCTGCCTTGCTTTCGGGAGACCGGTCCATGTTCTCCGTGCTCGCCTCACAATCGGTGCGGCTCTGCGATGGCTGGACACGTCGGGAGTTGTTGCGGGTAGGGGGTTTGTCGGCGTTGGGTTTGTCGTTGCCGCTGTTGTGGCAAGGTCGAGCGTCCGGGAAGGTCGCGGTGCGGGCAAAAAACTGCATCATTCTGTTTTTGACCGGTGGCCCACCGCAGCATTCCACCTGGGACCCCAAACCGGAGGCACCGGCGGAGATCCGCGGCGAGTTCGGTCCGATCGCCACCAACGTACCGGGAATCCACATCAGCTCCCTGTTTCCTCGGCTGGCCACTCAGGCGGACAAGTGGTGCATTCTGCGGGCGGTGAGCACCGGGGATAATGCCCACTCCTCCAGCGGCTACTACATGCTCACAGGTGTGCCGCACCAGCCGATGCAGGTGGAGAATGCCAATCCTGGAGCACCGAACGACTGGCCGAATATCGGGGCGATTGTACGGCGGTTGCGGGGGGATGGCCATGGTCTGCCAGGCGCCGTGCGACTGCCGATGCACATCTTCAACACCGATCAATCGGTCTGGCCTGGGCAGGATGCGGGGTTTCTCGGGCGGGCGGTGGACCCATGGTTATTCCGCTGTCAGCCGAACCATCCGCAGATGGCGATTGCCGAATTCACCTTGCCGGCGGATGTGGACCTAGTCCGGCTACAGCACCGGCAGGACCTGCTGCGGCGACTGGACCGCCAGATCGCGGAGTTGTCCCCGCCTTCGACAGACCGCTGGGCACCCCTGCAAACCCAGGCCGTCAACCTGGTCAGTTCCCCGCGGGCTCGGGCAGCCTTCGATTTGTCCCGCGAATCCCCGAAGCTGCGGGAACGCTACGGCCGTACCCATTTCGGTCAATCCTGCCTGCTGGCCCGGCGGCTGATCGAAGCCGGTGTGTCGCTGGTCCATGTCAACTGGTATCGCGGACCGGAAGAGCCGGACGATGCCCCTGTGTGGGACACGCATGTCCAGGAAAGCCACCGTCTCAAGAATGTGTTGGCACCCGTGGCCGACCAGGCCATCTCGGCCCTGTTGAGTGACCTGGCCGACCGCGGCTTGCTCGAGGAAACCTTGGTGGCTTGCCTGGCAGAGTTTGGCCGCACCCCACGGTTCAACGGTCGGGCCGGCCGTGATCACTGGGGACCAGTTTTTTCCGTCCTCCTGGCCGGGGGCGGCATCCGCGGCGGGACTGTGTACGGTGCGTCGGACAAGCATGGGGCCTATCCTCAGGATGGCCGCGTCCTGCCCGAGGATCTGCATGCCACCCTCTACACCTGCCTGGGGATCGACCCGAATACCGAATTACACGACACCCAAGGCCGCCCCTTTCCCATCAGCCGCGGCCAACCGATCCGAGCCATCCTGACCTGAGTGGCCAACCGATCCAGCAATCCGAACGGAGGGATAGGCTCAATTGACGCATCGGCTTTGTTCAACGGCCGATTTCAAGACGCCAACGCAAATCATCAGGCAAGCCCGCTACCTGTAAAGCCTCCATCGTTTGTCTGATCGGATATTCCACACGATGAAAGGTCAGTAGATTATTGGTACGATCCCACAAAGCGAAAGCAGCACGGGGATCGCCATCCCGTGGCTGTCCCACGGCACCGGGATTGACCAAAACTACCTGTCCCTTGCGGAAAAGGGACAAAGAGCGTGGGGCAAGCTTCTGATCTGGTTCACCCTCAATACGTCTGTATATGAATTGCACATGACTGTGGCCGTAAAAACAGAGTTGCAAATGCTGCTCCTGAAGATATTCGAGATTTTGCTTGTATGTCAGTTCGTAAACGTAAGCATACATTCGATGGGGATCACTGGGAGCACCGTGGACGGCCAACCAGGAGGAGGTTTTGTACTCCAGCGGTAAGTTGAGTAGCCAACTCCGTTCGGGAGCGGACAAGCGATCTATCGTCCAAAGCAACGCCTCACGAGCCAGGCGATTGACCCCATCATCCAACTGCCCACAACCGACCATTTGGTCATGGTTCCCACGCAGGAGTATCGCGTTTTTCATTCCCGCCAGTATTTCAATGCACTCTTTGGGAAAAGGGCCATAACCGACGACATCCCCCAGAAATATGAAACTGTCCACCCCTACCTCACGAGCAAAATGTAAGACGGCTTGAAACGCGGGCAAATTGCCATGGATATCGGAGAAAATACATGTCAGCTTGGGTGTAGAAACGATGGCCGAATTACTTCGGGCTTTTGCGGAGCTGCCGCGGTTAGTGCTCTTTTTGCCAACCTTAGGGTCGGACGAACTTGAGGATTGGCTGGGGTGTTGTGTCTGCACAACAGGTTTTTGTTGGCTCCGGGTGGTTCGGGGGTTACGATTGGGTGAGCCCGATGGTATTGAGCGAGGAGGTGACCAATATCTGCTCTTGTTGAGGCCGTTGACCAATGCCTGATGTTGAGGTCGAAAAATGGGTGCCAGTGGATAATGTCTCACACCTTCCAGGAGATGTAACAAATCTGCCTTAGTGGCAAGGTAGGGGGCCAACTGCTCCCGCAAACTCATGCCCCACTGATACCAGTCGGCCGTCGAAACCTCTTGTTCCTCGGGAATTCGGCCGACGATTGCCTCTGCTACGTCTTGTAACGTGAGGGCAGGGTAAGTCTCATCATCAATATAGTAAATACGATGCGGCTGTGCGGGATCGAGGGCGAAGTTGGCTGGGTTTAAATCCAAACCCAGATTATGCAGGGCAGACAATTCCAGGGCCCATCCCAGGCAGCGCAACCAGTAGTCCAGACGCGCAGAAGGGGAAGGTAGCGAACGTAAAGTGGATAAAAGAGGACACGCAGTAACCGGCCAGTACCACTCATCCACGATCAGTAAAAACCACGTTTTATCCGGGTGCCACACGGGGATATCTTGGGCCAGTTTGCGCAGTTTCCTATGTCGGTTGCGTATTTCTTCTGCTTCCTTACCACGATGGGATTCGTCGGTCTTAAATACCCACCCACCACTACAGAGCAAACGAGTGGTGACTTTGGCAGATCCATCTGCCGGCGAAGTGACGCCCACTTTATTTTTCCACTCTTGACGGTCTGGCGCTGTCAGAAGGGTGTATAAGGTGGCTGCCGATAAAGATGAGGGGGGGATAACCTCGATTCTTTCGGTATCAGATGGTACCGGAAACCAGTGGTGCGCCATGAGACTACAAAGCGGCTTCGATTTCTGGGATGGCGTTTCGCAATGATGCCCAGCCCATACCCTGATTGGTGGTCTTCCTTGTTACCATCACGACACAGACGTTCTTTTCTCTGATCACTTTCATGAAGTGGAACACGTTCGGGGAAGAAATAAAAATTTCCTCAAAACTGTCCTTAGCGGAGCGTCCTCGTTGCTTGGTCAGTAGTTCTTCGATTCGTCGCACATTCTTACCGCGGAACATATCCACCGCTGCTGCGGCCACTGCATCCAGATAGGCTTGGGTAAAATACGGGACTGTGTGGTAAATCCCCATCAGCATCCCGCTGTTGAGATCAACGACGCCGCAGGCCAAAGCATCGGGTACTTCTTCGATGATAGCCTGGCAAACTTGGTTCAGAGTCGCTGCTGCCACTTTGGATTACCTCCTTTTCTACAGCTACCTGGAAAGACAACTTGTCGAAAGACCTACTGAGTCTTTAGCCCCAAGAGTCGTGCCTTGAGCGTCCCCCACAGGGACTCTTTGGTACTTCTGATGCTCGAAGCAAGGTGGTCCGACGAAAATTTTTCAAATTTTTGGAGCAAATGTTCCAGGGCTACAATACATTCATCGTAGGATTGATAACGGTGTTCAGGATTTTTGGCCATCATTTTGAGTATGACATCGGAAACTTCGGGTGGTACTCCGGGGATAACCTCATGGGGAGGAGTTGGCATTTCTTGTATATGTTTGATAAGGACTACCATCCATGTACCGCTAAAGGGTGGTTTGCCGGTCAAAATGTAATAAAAGGTAGCACCGAGTGAGTAGATGTCTGAGCGATGGTCAACAGAGGAAGATAAAGCCTGCTCAGGTGAGGCATACGCTGCTGTACCGGCAAAGGATTCTTTGACTTGAGCCGTTCCCGGTTCGCCGCCCTGAGTGTGAACCGTCAGAGCCAGACCGAAATCAGACACCTTCACACAAGAATCGCGGGTAATCAGAAGGTTAGCCGGTTTGACGTCACGGTGGATGATGCCCACCCGCTGCGCGGCACGGAGACCTTGGCAGGCTTGTAAGATAATGTTGGTTGCATGCTCGGTTTGCAACCGGCCGCTCTGACGAACCAGTTCTTCCAGACTCATTCCTTGCACGTATTCCAGAACCAGGTATGGGTATTCTCCTGCATAGTCAAAGTCCCAAACACGCAATACATTGGGATGATTGATTTGAGCCAAAAGTTGAGCTTCCTGACGAAACATTTCATGGGCCGAAGGTTCATTCTGATAATTCGGACATAAAAACTTGATTGCCACAGGAATATTCAAAACCTGATGATGAGCACGATATACTACTCCATTAGCACCCTGACCAATCTGTTCCAATAACATGTATTTCCCAACAACAGATCCTTTCTGCAATCCATGAGGGAGTATCAACCCTTCGATAGCATCGATCGATTTGGTATCGTAAATCAGATCGCTTTCGGTGGCTGTGGTAGCTTTACTCGACGTGGTCGTCATGCTTCGGAGCCGTTCCCGCAACTGCATTCCCCGCTCCGGCGACAACAATCTTTTCCAAAGTTCCGGTTGCAATGGCACTGTACCATTGCAAACCAAATCAATTAATATGGGAGCCGATTCACTAAAATATCCTTGCCGCACCAAAAAAGTCACTACGTCCTCCTCAGGCAGGCCTTCCTTCTTCCACCACTCCTCAAGTTTGGCTATATCCTCTGGACTATGGAAACAGTTACTGAGGATAGTTGCGATGGTAGCATCCATGGGCGAAGTTCCTGAGAATCCAATAATTTTTTGGAATTATAATTTCAGATAATAGGATCAATTTATCTTGAATCTCATATTACTTTGGTGCTGCGGGGATGTTAATCGGTCCTTATCGGCACGCTTGTTAGGTGAGTACGGATCTATTGGTCTTCTACTTCAAAGTTGGCCAAAAAGCAAGGTAGTTTTTTCGGAATCGTGATGAATTTTGCCGGGGATTATCTAGATATGAGAAATTTTCATCTCTCCTGTTAGGAGCAGCCTGATCTGCTTCATACTTATAGTAGAATTGAGATAGGTTACGTTCCCGGGTACGAGAGCTGCACGCCAACCCGTGCCGACAGAGCAACGCCCAAAACCACTCACCCGATCACGAAATCATTCACAATCGGTATGTATAATTTGTATAGTAACAAAGTATGCATCATAACTGGTGGAATCAGGCTATGAACCTCCTCCTAGAATACTGGAGCCTTAAGCAGAGTCCCAAAAAGGCCACCTTACTGACACAGGTCGATCACCGGTCGGCAACCTTCCAGTTACTTTCTTTTCCGGGCCGCTGTCCATTTTCCCTGTCACCACCCACGTTCCCGCCTGCTGAAAGCGTTGTGAATGTATGTTTCCAGCTACCGCTGATTTTCTCAGGTGCTGCAAGAGGGGTGCCCCAGCTCCGTCTCTGCCGGATTGAGCGGGATCGAGTCGGGACTGAGACGGGACGCTCCTGAGGGACTGGTCTCAGTGGCTGGAAAGAGAACACCCGTGTGTTCGACACACCCGTAACAAGGACTTATATTTCATCAACGAAACATTTACATCCAATTGGATGTAAATGTCATGATAAATACTGATGTATTGTGAAATGATCTATCAACACCGATCATGATGCAAATGGCCCAACAGAACCTCAATTTGTTCTTCTGCTGACCGCACTGACTGTTGGTCTTGTGACATTCCCCTGTCCACACCGACCGGGATGCAACTGATCCAACAGGGCACCTTGCCCCACTTTTCCCCCACTCTTCCCCCCACCGCCGGTGGACCTGAGAAAACGCGTCCACTGCATCGGTGATGGACATCAGAAAACCTGGGCTGGACCCGCCATTCCACCTTCATGCACGCCGACGCCGGATCGAGTCATGGCTGGGTCTCTCGCCAAAGGCCGGATCATTCGGGCCGCCAGCCAAAAGGTCAGATCATTCGGGTCACCCGACAGAGGCCAGATTATCTGGGTCACCCACCCAAGGTCGGATTATCTGGGGCGCCCACCAGAGGCCAGGTTTGGGACAAGTCGAATCATTCGGAAGAAAATACGATTTTTACTACTCTACAAATAGTAGACTAAAATCAGATATTGTTGGAAAAGTATAAAAGTTATACAAAATATACTAAATTAATTTCTTTGCTATTAGAAGATCGATTGCAGCTATTGTTGGACAAATCAAGTATTTCGGTAGGTCATACAAGCAGGTGGTTCGTTAGGGCATACGAGCTGATCTGTACCGCCAAGGTTTTGCGGGGGATAGGGCAGACGGGCTGGAGTTTTCGCAAGAGTATAGAACAGGGGTGGAACTTTCAGGTGAGAACAGAAATCGACGTGTTTGCGGCCTTGTTTTTTTCTATCACAATAATTTCGCTTTTGCCGAACGGTAAAATTTTGCCAACCGAACTTGACAACCCGGCTGTGAGGCTCAAAATCAAAATTCGGGTGATACTGCAACAGGCTGTGCACCAGGGAAAGGAGTTGGAGCAATGACTAGGGTTGCGAGATTGTTACTTTTAGTGTTCGCCGTGGTGTCGTTCCTGGCAGGTGGGGCTCAGGCGGCACCTATGACCATCTACCCCACACCCACGACTGGTTACACCGTGACCTTCCCGGGAAGTTTAGTGAATCTGCCGATCCCAGGTTATCCGGGATGGTTTTACTGGGGTCGCGGCAATGCGACGGTAGGCATAACAGGCACCTACCCTCAGAGTGGCTTCGGATCTTTTTATCTTCAGGGTGTTGGTTCCAGTTCTCAGGGTGGTGTGCGCTACACTCCCGGCAGCATTCTGGGAAGCCTAACCGACTTTACCGGTGGCTCGTATGACTGGTACCGCAGCAGCAGCAGTACCAACCCTACGGCCCAAGCCCCTGCTTTTGCCCTGATTGTGGACTTTGATGGGAACCTACTGACCACCAGCGATGTCAGATTTCTCAATTATGAACCGATATATAACGGTAGCAGCATTCCCACAAATACATGGGTGACAGAAAATATAACGACGTCCAGCATTTTCTGGAGCACCTACAATAATTCCCTGGGATACAGCCCTCTGACTACTTGGGTGAGCAACTATCCGAATGCAGTGGTTTTAGGCTTTACCAGCTACTTCGGGAGCGGTTGGAATGGCCAGTTCTTCGGGGGGGTGGACAATCTCAGCTGGCAATTCTCCAATCAACCCCAGGCCGGGCCGTTCAACTTTGAAGTGGAAGTGCCGGAACCGGCCACCCTGGCCACGTTGGGCCTGATGCTTACGGGGACCTGGGTGCTTCGTCGGCGACGGAGTTGAGCCCCAGATGGCGGGGAACCGAACCGACCTTACGCAAGTTCCAGACCCGCGCATGCGGTCCCAGCTCGGAAGAATCTCCTGATCTTTCACCAGCCATTCTGTGGTATCGCCCGCTTCCGTCTGGGATCGCATCCGTCCTGCCTCCCCCACAATTTCACCCTCCCCGACCTGGAGAAAACCCCGATAATTGGACGCAGCCTCCCATTCAGGGGGAGGAACGCCGCGGTGTGCTGGTCAGGGTTGGGGCGGGGGTGATGGGGAAGGTGTGGGGTTTAGGGTCGGCAGGGTAGGCAACGAGGGGATGGGCGCCTCCCGCGCGTGGTCCGGTGGCGGGGTGGGCAGGGTCGTATCCGCGGGCGGTACCGGCAGGGACAGCGGCGGCGTGGAGCGGTGCGGGCGTTCCCCTTCTTCAGGTCTGGGACATGACGGTGTCACCCCAGGAGCCGGAGCGACTGGACGGCGTTCACGCCGCGGCAGGATCACGCGACCCGAGGGACGAAAGTAATCCTGGGGCAGCGTGGCTGGGGAGGCGGGGACATGCCCATTGGGCTGCGGTTGGGGAACGGCGCCGGGTACCGGCGAGGCAAACGGACCTTCCGGACGGGCGGGGCGAGCTGCCTCGAGCGTTGTTTCCTCGCGGGGCACGGGGATGGACCCAGCTGTGCCACTCGGCCCCTGGGACTGCTTCTCTTGCGGTCGCGGCCCGGGCAAATCCTCCGGCAACGGGGGACGTGGCTGAGCAAACGGCGGCAACTCGAACAAGAACGGGGTGCCCACCGCTGGACCCACCGGTTGACCCCCAAGGACGCTTGCTCCCGCCGGCGCCGGAGCCACGTCCCGCTCCCGCAGCTTGAGCGCCGCCTCGGTCCGTTCCCGGATGTAATCGGCCGCCTTCTTCTGCACCCACGGCGGCGGCGGACCTTCCAGCACACTTACATTGTTGTAACGCTGAATCGTCCCCTTGGCGTACTCGAACGACGCCAACGCCGTGTTGTAATCCGCTATCGCCCGGTGCTCCCGAGCAATCGCCTGGGCCAACTGCTGCTGCACCGTCAGGTAGTTCTGGTAAAAGGCCTGATTCCAGGTTCCGATGGCAATCACCTCCGCTACCTTGCCCAGGTACATTTGCAAGTATTCCCGCTCCGCCCGCCGGTACCCGATGACCGTATGGGCCTGGATCACCCGCCGATACTGAGCCAGGAGAAACTCCAACGCCTTCAGCTCGGCATCACGCAGGGCGAAGTAACTCTTGGCCAGGTTCAGTTGCGCTTCCCGCACCGACGCATTGGCATCACGCAGCCCCAACGGCATGTCCAGCCGGATGCCGATCGTCCAGCTGTTGAACTGGTTGTTCCCCAAGCTGGCCAGGGCATTGCCGGGAATGGTGTTGGCCGGATCGGCGAACTCCCGACCATCCAGTCGCGTCCCCAACCCGGCAATGTCATACTGACCGAAGACCCGCAGGTCCGGTCGGCGCAGATTCTTCTGCAACAGCAGATTGAGTTGCTGCGCCTTCACATCCTGCCGCAATTGCAACAACTCGGGACGGTGTGCCAAAGCCTCGTTGGCTGCTTCGTAAAAGTCCGGCACATACGGCGCTTCGTTCGGCTTGTCGATCGGCACCAGGCGGTAACCGTCGTCGCTGCGCAGACCCAACAAACCCCGCAGCTGCCGCTCCGCTTCCAGAACCTGACCCCGAGCTTCGATCACATCCCCGCGAAACCGTTCAAACTGCGCCCGCGCCTGATACTCGCTCTGCGGCGGCTCATTCCCCGCCAACACACGCAACCGGATGAACCGATAACCCTCATACGCCTGCCGCAACCCTTCCTCCTGAGCGTAAAGGTTGAAATAGGCCGCGTAAAGATTCCAGTACGCCGCTTCCACGTTGAGCAACAGAAAGTTGATCTTCGCATCGAAGTCCGCCCGTTGCTGATCCAGACGGATCCGGCTGATGAGAATCCCCTCCGTCCCCGCTCCCCCGCTCGGCGGCAGATTCAACAGGATGCTCCCGGGATGGCTCGGTGACAACTGGTTGACTTCCACACCAAACAACCGCAGCAACGGTTGCTCCACGGTGAATTGCAGCCGCGGTGTATAGTTCGGATTGACGAAGCCGCCGAAAAACGCCTGCGGTAACGCTGCGAACTTCGAATAGTCCGTGCTGAAGGTGATCCCCGCCACACCACCGGTCGGCAATGGCTTGAGCAAACTGCTGCTGAACGACGCTGCATCCCGCTGCTGCTGGAAGGCAATAAACTGCGCCGCCACCGGTTGATCCACCTTCTGCCAGGTCATCGCAGTGACCCAGCGGGCATCGAATTTGGACAGCGACCGCTCCAACTCCACTGCCGCTACCGCCGGATCGATGGCAAACACCCGCACCGCATCGGATCCCACCACACTCCGACCCGTAAACTGCCCCAGCGTCTCGTTCTTCAAGCCCGGATTGGTCACCGACTGAACCCCGACATTCCCCTGCTCCAACGCCAAGGCAATGCATTCCTTGAGTGTGATGTACCGCGCCGGACGATCCGGATCGAGCACCGTCGCCGGACCACTCCCGATCTTCTGCACCACGCTGGGTGTGATCGGATCATGCGGCCGATCCTCCAGACCCGCCGGTAGCCGCTGCAACACCGCATCCTTGTAATCTCCCGGTTCCAGAAATACCGGTTGCCGGCAACCGCTCGTGCCGCTCGCCGCTACCAGTCCCGCTAACGCTCCACGCAACCAACGTGCCTTGAACATGCACTCCCCCGTCGCCGGAACAGGGCAGAGCCTGGCACTCCGCACCCTCCAGGTCTCGCTACCTTGTCTTCATCGGTCACAAACGGCGCAAAGTTTACCTAAACTAACGGTCTAAGCAGTAAAAGCAACTATATCGCCTAGGAAATGTGTGAACCCTGCCACCCCGAACCGGCACACTTCTCTGACAACTCAGCCGGGCCAACCCGTAAAAACACCGATACCCCTGCCACCCCTTTTCTCCTGGTTCCGCTCCCCACAACATCCCATACTCCACCACCTGCTGCCACCTCCTGCCTCAGCCCTCTTCCGATCCTGGGAGACCTGACCTGGACTCTTACTATAACATCGCACCGCGATTGGACCTTCTCCTTATCGTATCTTCTTTGAAGAACCTGTCTATCAGCTGGGGAATCTACCGGCTTCGCCAGGGCATGCCCCTTGCCCATCTGCTGACAACTCACACCTCCAACTACCGCCCTTGGTCCAGACCCTCGGAACCGTCTGCTGGAAACCGCGATGGCTCGCCGGCGGAGCCTCCGATTCGGGCTGCCCAACTCCGGCTGCCCTCTCCGGCTGCCCACCCCCTGTCCCGCACCATTTTCACCTCGGGGAATTTTCC
>Ga0209017_10001054_pt1 | contig 22796 bp, 16 predicted proteins | sample YNPBryunderm2012_FD_185812 | JGI IMG/M metagenome (GOLD analysis project Ga0209017, IMG submission 185812) | Anoxygenic and chlorotrophic microbial mat microbial communities from Yellowstone National Park, USA - YNP Bryant MS undermat 2012... ... | reverse complement strand
AGAAACCGCCAAAGGAATCACCCGTCGCTGTCACCTCCTCGAACGGCTTCCTGAAGATTCCTTCAGCCATCCGGCGAAAACGCTCGGCTTCACCGCTGGGTGCGTTCGCCATATACTGCCACAACATACCGTAAAGGTCCTCGCGGTCCCAGCTCAGCTCGATTCGGGAACCCAGAACCTTGGAGGCGTCCGCAAAGCTACCCACGCGGTTCTCATCCAACTGGTCCTCCCGGAGGAAACATTTGACCCGGAGGCGGCGGTAGGAGCGGAAATCGAGAGCGACTTGGAGCAGGCCACGGATCAGTGAGTCCATCGTCTGCCAGTCCGACGCACTGCGATCAAGAGCATCGAACAGCGTGATGTGCCATGTGGCGCGCTGCTCAAGCTCGCGGTCTCTTTGCTCCAATAACTTGGCCGTCTCCTCGGGGTGAGCCTGGACCCAGCGGACGCGTTGCTCCCAAGTGGGCGCCACCTTGAGCTCGTGGCCATCCGGAACGTGGTGGCGCACCACGACGCTCCGCCAAATCATGCGGGGAGGCAGCCCGCTGTTGAGGAGGCTTGCGAGCATATCCCGGTCGGGATACGCCTCAGAATTCGGCCGTTCTCCGAAACCTACCGCCACCTCCGTCCGCTCTTCGATTTCGACCTTCGGGTCCACCTTGTGGAGTAAGCGGCGCACGGTTTGGTCCTGAAGGACGGTCCACCAAAAGCTCTTTCCGGCGCCGCGCATGCCCGAGATCAGGACCGCATCAGGTCGAAGCGCCTTCAAGTGAGAGGCGGGCAAGTAAACAGAGGCCGGTTCGATGGGACCGGAAGCATCCGCACGCTCGGGAAGAGCGCTCGAAATCAGTTTGCGCAGTTCCTCGGGCGCGAGAAGAACCTGGTTTCCGCCTGGCATGGTCTCTACCTCTGCTCAGCCATCAGCTCCTCGAAGCCTTGCAAGAAGGGCGCGAAGGCCTCCCGCTCCGTCTGCTTTGGTAAGTCAGCGATGGTCTGCGCATCCGGCACGCCACGGTGCCAGTAGATCTCGAGCGGCCAGTGAGGGGCATCTTCCTCGTTCAAATCAAAGGTGAACCGGTCTTGCTCGGCACGCGACTCAGCCGGCACTTCGTCGTACAAGAAATCACGGAACAGATCCCAGGCGCGCTCGCGGAACGACGCGAGGTAACGGTCCCGGCCGGTCTCGGGAATCATGGAAGCCACGATCTTCAAATTCTCGCGGATCGTCTTGGCAACGCCGTACCTGACCCAGTGCGCGAAGAGCATCTGGTAAGCGTCCCAGGTGGGTTGGTTGTCCAGAGCGAACATGCACACCTGCGCTCCCACCGCCATTACCGCGGCGGCGGCGAGATCATGCAAGCCGTTCCGGCTGTCAATCAGGACAACGTCAGGTTGGACCTTCTGCTCCAACCCCTCGACGAGTCGCCGCAGCCGAGCCAGCCATGGCTCAGCGGCTGGCTCGTCCGGGGTCGGTGGCATGTCAAGGTAGACCCGCCCGAGCTTTTCGATATACTCCTCGTAGCCCTCGCGCAACCGACCGTGTGCAGGGGCCACATACAGGTCACCCCTGAAGGATCCGCACCACGAAGGCGGTGCCGTCATGTCACGAAGGACGCGCTCCCCCTGACCGACTGCATCTTCCACGAACCAGTCTACGATGCCGAAGTCCGGATACTCCTCGGCAAGCAACAAGAGCGAGGAAAGCCCGGGTGACTCCAGATCCAGATCCACTGCCAGCACACGTCTCCCTTCGCGTGCCAGATGAGAGGCGAGGACAGCCACCGCAGTGCTGCGGCCCACGCCGCCCTTGATCGCAAAGAAGCTGAACCGGTTCGGGGCCTGCGTTTCTGGCTTAAGTGACCACCGGCTCCCCGTCACCACGCGGTCCACGAGCAAGAGCTTGATGCCGTTCTCGTCGCGCTCGATGGCGCTCCGTTTGAGTTGTTCCAGGTCCTCATTCGCCAACTCGAGCACCGCTCTCTCTGGGGCGTAAGCGTGAGGTCCGAGACGATCCTTCAGGCGAGCAGCCAGCGCACGAAGTGGTTCACTCCAACCTTCCGGAAAATCGAGGGGTACGGCTACGCGCACCCGGCTCCAGAGATCGCGAATGAAAACCAGCTCGCCGCAGCCTGCCCTCTGCAAGCTTTCGGCACTTTCGCGAACGGCCTCCTGGCAGCGTGGCCATAGGCTGTCGAAGGGAACGAATTCGCTCATCATAACAACCCGTCCTTTTTGGCTTCAAGGAGAAGCCTCCCGACAAGCTCCGCCGCACGACGATGATTCTCGACTGTATCTTGGGCAAAGATGTTCCTGTTGCAGTAGCGCTGTGAAATCTGCCAGTCGCTGAAGGGATTATCTTGCGGTAAGCTTGCCGCGTAGCGCGAAAGGTAGCGATCTTCGGCGAGGCTGCGAAAACTGTCCCAGAGCTGGTTAATGTGGATGCGGAATTCGCGTGGCAACTGGGCGCCCGAAAACTTCGTGCGAGCCAGGATTGCCTTTAACGCACATTCGGCGCTCAGGCCGTAGAGATGGTCGGCGTTGGCCAACCGCTCAGCCTGAAACAAGTACTCGGCATCCTCCCAGTGCCGTTCGTGCGCGTCCTTGTAGTCCTCCTTCGGTTGCTGCGCCATCAGACCTTTCGATCAGCAGGGAGTAGCGGCGGCACCACCCACCCTAGATACACTAGCACAGCGCTCGGCCGTTGAAGGCGCTCACGCCCCCAGGCCGTCGAACAGCGGCGTGCTGAGGTAGCGCTCGCCGGAATCGGGCAGGATGACGACCATCGTCTTGCCGTGGAACTCGGGCTCACGCGCCAGTCGCACGGCGGCAGCGACGGCAGCGCCGCACGAGATCCCGGACAGGATCCCCTCTTCACAAGCCAGCCGCCGCGCCATCTCCATGGCTTCTTCGTTGGTGACCTGTTCGACTCGATCCACCATCGAGAGATCCAGGACTTCGGGAATGAACCCCGCGCCGATGCCTTGGATCTTGTGCGGGCCGGGACAGATCGGCTCCCCTCGCAGGGTCTGCGTGATGACCGGGCTGGCGGCGGGCTCCACGCCCACCGAGATGATCTTCTTGCCCTTGACCTGCTTGATGTAACGCGAGACTCCCGTGATGGTGCCGCCCGTACCGATGCCGGCCACCAAAACGTCTACGCGTCCCTCGGTATCCTCCCAGATCTCCGGCCCCGTGGTGCGGAAGTGGATCTCGGGATTGGCGGGATTCTTGAATTGCTGCGGCATCACGTAGCGGTCCGGATCCGAAGCCACGATTTCTTCCGCCTTCTGGACCGCGCCGCGCATGCCCAGAGAGGCGTCGGTCAAAACCAGCTTGGCCCCGAACGCCTTGAGCACCTTGCGGCGCTCTACCGACATGGACTCGGGCATGGTGAGCGTGATCGGGTAGCCACGGGCAGCGGCCACGAAAGCCAGCGCGATGCCTGTGTTCCCGCTGGTGGGCTCGATAATTTCCTTGCCGGGACCGAGCCGCCCGCGCCGCTCCAGGTCCCAGATCATGGCGGCGCCGATGCGGCACTTGACCGAATAGCCGGGATTGCGCCCCTCGATCTTTGCCAGCATCAACACAGGCAGCCCTGCCGGGATTCGGTTCAACCGCACCAGAGGCGTTCGGCCGATGCTCAGCGAATTGTCCTCGAAAATCATGAGCAGTATCGCCCCCCGTTGCCAATCTCCCTCAAATTTCCCAGTAAGGCGCCGCTTGCGCCTGCTTGTCCCGCCACGCATGGACCAGATCCGCGAAGGTCGTCCGGTCGAGCACCGACGTGACCGCTTCGTCCACCTGCCGCCACAGATCGCTGAGCGGCCCCTCTTCCTCCCGGCTGCTCAACCTCAGACCGCTGGATCCCTCGATGACGCGCAGAACCTCACCCACCGTGATCTCCCGCGGCGACCGGACCAACAGATAACCCCCTTCCGCCCCCCGCCGCGAGTCCACCAGGCCCGCTTGCTTGAGGCTGGCAAGAATGATCTCGAGGAATTTCTGCGGGATGTTCCGCCGCCGGGCGATGTCGGCAATGCGCACGGGCTCGGGACTGTTGCGCTCGGCCAGATCGAAGACCGCCTCGACGGCGTAGATTCCCTTCTGAGAAATTTGCATAAGTGGCCGCGAGTTTGTAGGATATCTAGATCGAGATTATCAACTTGCGCGGCCCGCCGTCAAATCACACGTCGAAAATCTCCACCACGCGCTCCAGCGACTTGATCGGATCGCGGACCGGGCTGTATTCGTGCGCCACATAACCCGGGAAGTTCAGCTCGGCGATGGCCAGGGCGATGGCGCGGTAGTTCAGCTCTTGGGTTTCGTCCGGCTCGTTCCGGCCGGGGTTGCCGGCGGTGTGAAAGTGCCCGATCCATTGGATGTTATTGCGGATCGTGCGTATGATATCGCCCTCCATGATCTGCATGTGATAGATGTCGTAAAGCAGTTTGACGCGGGGCGAGTTGACCCGCTTGACCACCTCGACGCCCCAGGCCGTGCGATCGCACTGGTAGTCGGGGTGGTTCACTTTGCTGTTCAGCAGTTCCAGGCAGATGGTGACCCCTTTGTCCTCCGCCTGGGCTTTGACCCGGTTCAGGAAGGCCACGCAATTGTCGATGCCCTCCTCATCGGACATGCCGCGCCGGTTGCCCGACAAGGCGATCACGTTGGGAGCCCCGAAGGCAGCCGCCCGGTCAATCATCTGGCGGAACGCCGGTTCGATCTTGTCGTGGGCCTCGCGACGGTTGATGCCATCGGTGAGCGAATGGCCCGCCGCCGGCGCCATCGTGGGGATGAGGCCGTATTTCTTCAGCACGGGCCATTGCTCGTGCGGAATCAGATCCAATCCCTTCAAACCCAGGCGCGCGGCTTCGCGGCAGATATCTTCCAGACTCATGCCCTTGCCGAAGCAGCCCCGGGTGGCGGCTTGCTTGATGCGGCCTTTGAGAGTCCGTGTCTGGGCCCGTCCCGGCAGCCAGGCCAGAGACGAGCCGGCGAGAGTTCCGAGTAGGGATCTTCGCGTCATGGCCTAACTAGTATAAGGGTGGTGACCCCACAGGGATGCGGGGCCGACGTCAACCGCCCATCGGCGGCCTGCGGCGTTTCCCCTAGCTCCCTTCCGCGCGGCCTCTGTTATCATGAAGCCAGATGAGCTTGCTGTCGCCCAAGCTCCAGCTCAAGGTCGCGCAAAAGCAGATCTTGACGCCCAGCCTCATGCAGATGGTGGCGGTACTGCAACTGAACCGGCTGGAGTTGAAGGATCTGATCCAGCAGGAGATCGCGAAGAACCCGGTGCTGGAAGAGGCCACCGAACATGGCGCCGAAGAGCTCAGCCCGGGGGAGGTTCAGGCGCTTCTCGAAGCCGAAGACGAGCGGACACCGCCCAGTGACCAGGCCCTGCTCGACGCCACGGAGACCACCGAGCAGGCCGCTGCGGAGGACTTTGCCGACGAGGTGGAGGGCGTGACCACGGACTCCGAAGGGGCCGAGCTGGATACCCTCGCCCAGTCGCCCCACCCTGATCCGTTTGAAGAGATTGACTTCGGCTCGTTCTTCGAGGAGTACCTGGACCCCGGCTACCGCGCCCCGGCCGCGGAGACGGTGGAACGCCCCTCGCTGGAGAGCTATCTGTCCCAGCCCGTCACGCTGACCGATCACCTGCGTGCCCAGTTGAGCATGATGCCGCTGGAGGAGGCCGTGCACGACGCCGCCGATTCGATCATCGGCAATCTCGACGAGAACGGTTACCTGACCGCGACGCTCGAGGAGATCGCCTCCAGCGGCGAGCACAAGCTCGAGGACGTGGAAGCGGCCCTGCGCGTGGTGCAGTCCCTGGATCCCGCCGGGGTGGGAGCCCGAGACCTGCGCGAATGCCTGCTCCTGCAACTCAAGAGCCGCAACGGCGAGGGCGGAGTCGCCTGGCAGATCGTGGCGGACCATCTGAAGCTGTTGGAAAAGCGCCAGCCGCGCGAACTCGCCAAAATCTTGCACCGCCCCCTGGAACACATCGAGATCGCGCTCCGAGTGATTCAAAGCCTCGATCCGCGGCCCGGGCTGCGTTATTCCGGACCCGGCGCCAGGCAAATCGAACCCGATGTTTACATTTCCAAGGAGGGCGACCAGTACCTCGTCCAGCTCAACGATGACGACCTGCCCCAGCTCCGCCTGAACTCCCACTACCGGAGGCTGCTGGACCGCTCGCAGGAACCCGACCGCGAGGTTCGCAACTACATCAAGGAACGTTTCACCGCGGCCTTGCAGTTGATGAAGAACATCGAACAGCGCAAGCAAACGATCCTGCGCGTCTGCGAAGCGATCGTGCGTCGGCAGCGGGATTTCCTGGACTACGGCCTGGACCACTTGCGGCCGATGATGATCAAGGACGTGGCCGAAGAAATCGGCGTGCATCCTTCGACGGTGAGCCGGGCCGTAGCCAACAAGTACGCTCACACGCCGCAAGGCGTTTTCGAGCTGCGGTACTTTTTCTCCGAGCCGGTGCAGGGACCTTCGGGCGCGGCCATCCCGTTGTTGACCTTGAAACGGATGGTCAAGAAAATGATCGAGGAAGAGGATCCCGCGCACCCGCTCACCGACGAGCAGATCGCAGCCATGCTCAAGGCCAAAGGAATCCATGTAACGCGCCGGACTGTCGCCAAGTATCGCGAGGACCTGAAGATTCCCTCGACGCATCAGAGGCGACGGCGCGGCTGACGCCGCCGGCGCGCGGCGCGCCGCAACTTCAACCGGGGAGGGAGCATGAAGGTTCACTACACAGGCAAGACTCAGGAGCTAAGCCCCGCACAGGAACGCAAGTTGGAAGGCAAGTTCGCCAGGCTCGCCCGCATGCTCGACATGAGACAGGGCGAGCGCGAAGCCCACGTGATCCTTCGCACCGAGCGCCACGTGCACAACGCGGAAATCACCGTTCGCTTCCACGACCACAACCTCGTGGGCGCCGGCTGCGGCGCCGACGACTTCACGGCCATTCACCAGGCGATCGAAAAGCTGGAAAAACAAATCCAGAAACTGCGCGAGAAAGGGCGCGACCTCAAGCGCATCCCCAGGCAGGAGTGGACCGCCACCGGGCGAGAGGCCGGGCAACCCGGGGAGATCCTCGAACCGGAAGATACCGACAGCAGGCCGATGGTCCGCGTCATTGACAATCATGCCGGGCGCAAGCCCCTGAGCCTGGAAGAGGCCTTGCTCGAAATAGACGACCAGGATCGCGACTACCTCGTCTTTCGCGATGCCGAAACCGACCGCTTCTCCGTGCTGATCCGCCGCCGGGACGGCAGCTTCGATCTGATCCAGGCGTGAGCCCAACTGCTGGCCAGGACGCGAAGGAGTCCACGAGCAAGACCAACCGCCGCGGACGCCGCGGCCGCCCGCCGGAGCTGGTTGTGATCACCGGCCTCAGCGGCTCCGGCAAGGGCACCGTCCTCAAGTGCCTGGAGGACTTGGGTCACTATTCGGTGGACAACCTGCCCATCGAGTTGATTCCCAAGTTCGCCGAATTGACGCGCGACTCGCCCAACATCCGCGCCGCGGCTCTCGTGGTTGACATCCGCGAGCGCGAAGGCTTGCAGCGCTTTCCCGCCATTTACAAGCGGATCAAGCGCCGGATTCCCACCCGTCTGTTGTTCCTGGAAGCTGACGACGCCACACTGATCCGGAGGTTCAGCGAGACCCGCCGCCCGCACCCGCTGGGCACCAGCCGTTCCGTGGCCCGCAACATCCAGGAGGAGCGCAAACTCCTGGCGCCCATCCGTGAACTGGCCGACCACGTCATCAACACGTCCAAATTCAACGTCCATGAACTGCGCGAGGTCATCGAAGAGACCTTCGGAGGCGGCCGCGATCAGTCGCGCATCATGATCTACATCACCAGCTTCGGCTATCGGTACGGCGTTCCGCCCGACAGCGATCTGGTTTTCGACGTCCGATTCCTGCCCAACCCGAACTACGTCCCCCAGTACCGCAAGCTCAGTGGCCGCCATCCCCAGGTGGCGCGCTACATCCGGACTTTCCCGCAGACCATGGAGTTCATCGAGCGGATTTCCGAGCTGCTCATTTACCTGCTGCCGCACTACATCGAGGAGGGCAAGAGCTACCTGACCATTGCCTTCGGCTGCACGGGCGGCCAGCACCGCTCGGTGGCCATCGCCGAGGAGATCCGCAAGCGGCTGGCTCGGGCCGGCTACAAGGTCAAGACCACCCACCGCGACATCGCCAAGGCGGGCTGAGGGGGCGTAGGGTACCTGAGAGGAACCTGGACGACTGCACCGACAGAATCGTCTTTTTTTTCAGTGAATTATGGCGTGTACGGATCGTAACATGCCTGCAAAAGTTCCGACTTCCAGTTTAAACTCGGGTCGTGCCCCCGGCTCAGGCGGTCAGGGTGGCTTTTTGCCGCGAAGGGAGACAAAGATGACGATGCGGATGGCGTCAGTTATTGTTGGTCTGGTGGTGCTGGTTCCAACCAGCACAGCGCAAGTGAACACCGGTTCGATCCAGGGCGTGGTGGCGGATGCCAGCGGGGCTGTGGTCCCCGGGGCTACCCTGTCGGTTAAGAACCTGGCGACCGGGGTTACGCTAACGGTGACCACCAATGAGGTGGGCTTCTACCTGGCCTCCGGGCTACTGCCCGGCCACTACGAGATCGAGGTAAAGGCGGCTGGGTTCAAGCCCGCCCGGCTCCCGTCGCTGCTCCTCCAGGTGGGCGACCAGCTTCGGCAAAACTTCACGCTCGAGGTGGGGGCCGTCACCGAGAGCATCGAGGTGAGGGCAGAGGCGCCGCTGTTGCAAGCCGTGAACGCTTCGTTGGGAGCGGTGGTGGATACCCGCAAGATCCTCGACATGCCCATGCTCACCAGGGACGTCCGGAACCTCGCGCGTCTGGCCCCGGGCGTTTCGCCGGGCGGGCGAATCGGCGGCGCCGCGCGGGCCGGCGTGTACGGTTTCTACGTGGACGGGGTGCCGGCGGATTCGGCCCGGGCCAACATTCCGGTCGGACGGCCCTCCGTCGAAGCGGTGGCCGAGTTGAAGGTGGAAACCAACAACCTGAGCGCCGAATACGGCCGCCTGACCGGCGGGGCGCTGAACATCGTCACCCGCGGCGGCACCAACCAGATTCACGGCTCGCTTTACGAGTTCCACTGGAACCACAAGATGAACGCCAACAGTTGGGCCAACAATTTCCGCGGCTTCAGCAAGTCGGGATTCAAACGCAACATGTTCGGCGGCAGCATCAGCGGCCCGGTCGTGCTGCCGGGCTATGACGGTCGAAACCGCACCTTTTTCTTCTTCGGCTTCGACGGCAACCGCGACAATCGCGACGCGGTCATGCGGACGGCCACGGTGCCCACCGAGATGGAACGGCAGGGAGACTTTTCCGAGTCGTTACGTCTGGGACAGCCCGTGCGGATTTTCGATCCCTTCGCCTACAACGCGGCGACCGATCGCCGGGCTCCCTTCCCCGGCCAGAAAATTCCGGCCAGCCGCTTCAGTCCTCTGGCGCAAGCTCTGGTCAGGTTGTACCCGCTCCCCAACCGGCCGCCCGATCCCGGAACCCAGGCCAATAACTATCAGGGACCCTCGCGACGCAAGGGTTACGGAAACGACTTCACGGTTCGCGCCGATCAAACTGTCAGCGACAACCATCGCCTGTTTTTCCGTTTCACCCAGAACGACTTCGGAACGCTCCAAAATCCTTGGATGGGACCGGCTACCGCCGAGCATGACCAGTTTCAGGATAACTTCAACAATACCTTGTCCTATACCGCCAACCTGGGGCCAACCCTGATCCTGACGGCCAACGGCGGCCTGGCGCGGGAATGGATCCGTTACGGACGCTCGGCGCGCGATGCCGGATTCGACCTGGCCTCCCTGCCCCTGGCGCCCAACTACAAGAGTCTGCTGGACGACAGGTTCATGCCGGTCGTGACCTTGCAAGACAGAAGCGGGATTTATCAAACCTGGCGGGCGGCGGACATCAAGAGCTGGAAGTGGTACGCCGGCGCGGCCATCACCAAAATCGCCGGCATCCAGACGATCAAGGCAGGTTATGTTTATACGAAATATTTCGGCAATTTCTCCGATAACGAAGCGCCCGCCGGCGTTTGGAATTTCACTTCCACCTGGACGCAGGAAAGACCTACGGCCGGTGTCGGCCAGGATGGATTCGGGCTGGCATCCATGCTGCTGGGGACGCCCGCTTCTTACAGCTTCACGCAAATCGTGCGCACCGCCAATGCCTGGACGAACCATGCGGCCTACGTGCAGGATGACATCCGGATCACGTCGCGGCTCACGCTGAATCTGGGCATCCGCTGGGACTTCGAGGCGCCGGCCACGGAGCGTTATAACCGTCTGTGGTTCTGGGATGACGACATTGCAACCGGATGGCGGACCAATCCCTCCTACGACTGGAAGAGCCAGGTGGTGGACCGCGGCCTGCTGCCCGCAGACGCTCCTGTTCCCAAGCTGGGCCAGCCCTATTCCGGCTATGTCGGTTTCCCGCTGACTCCGGCCTATCCGGGACGCGGCAGCTCCTACGCTTACTGGAAGAACTTCTCGCCCCGATTGGGCGCGGCCTGGCAAGTCACCGCCAAGACCGTGATCCGCGGGGGTTGGGGCCGGTTTTACAACGGCTTCACGGGGCGCGCCTCCGGCGCCGGCTCGGCCGGATTGCATCCCTTTGTGACGGCACGCGGCTCGATGGTAACCACCGTGGACGGCGGCAGAACCGTGGCCGCAACGATAGACAATCCTTTTCCCAACGATAACGGCTTGCGCCCGTCCATGAACGATCCCGAGCAGATTATCCGCGCCATCGCCGGCCAGGCCCTGGGCAGCATTTACCACTGGCGCAAGAAACCGGCTTACGATGATTCCTTCAATTTCAGCGTGCAGCGGGAGTTGCCTGCCAGCGCGGTCATCGAGGTCAGCTATGCCGGCAATCGGGGCCACCGCCTCAACACCACAACCGCCCGCGTGCTGAATTATCTCCCGGTCGAGTATCTGCCTCTGGGCGCCTTGCTGCGCAGGACCATACCGAATCCGTTCGTCGGTTCGAACCTGCCCGTCAGCCCGTGGACGCCCAGCGACGCCTTGCAAAGGGCTCCCACCATCGAATACCAGCGGCTGCTGGCCACTCTGCCTCACGCCGTCACCATCAACATGAACCATTACAATGTGGCCGACTCCTGGTACAACGCCATGTTCGTGAGGCTGGAAAAGCGCCTTACTCACGGGCTGAGTTTGATGGGCGCCTACACGCTTTCCAAGCTGGTTACCGACATCGCGGGCCAGCCTCAGGATGGCCGCACGGTGCGCGACGTCCGCGCACTCAGCGAGGACGATGTGCCCCACCGGCTGGTCCTCGCCTTCCTTTACGAGTTGCCCGCAGGCAAGGGACGCCGGTGGCTGTCCGATGCCTCGGGCGCTCACGGCAAGCTGCTGCAAGGGCTTCTGGGCGGCTGGAGAGTCGCCGGAATCTACGACTACGTCTCGGGACGCCCGTTACAAATCACGCAAAGCAGCCAGACGACCGGATTGGGCCTGAACCAGCGGCCGTCGGTGGCGGGCAGTTACCGTCGGGTGGACGACGTGCGCAAGGCTGTGGGCTTGCCGGGGCAGACCGCCGCACTGTACGTCAACCGGGAAGCGTTCGTGGTTACTCCTCCGTACACCCTCGGGACGGCCCCCTTCCGGATGCCGAATCTGCGCGGACCCAGTCGTCAGCCCTGGGACTTGTCGCTCATGAAAACCTTCCCGCTGGGCGAGCGAGCGCGTCTCCAGCTTCGGGTGGAGGCTCAGAACGCCTTCAATCAGGTGTTCTTCGCCGACCCGGATACGAACATCCAGTCGGCCGCCTTCGGAACGATTGCCAGCACGCAGACCGATCCGCGTCTGTTGCAGATCGGCGCACGCATAGACTGGTAAGACTCACCAGAAACGAATCGCCACCAGCCGAGGCGGCCCGGGGGCGCCGGCGACGACTCGCGTATGCAGCACGCACTGCATATTGCGTGCGTGCCAGTTCTCGGGCGCCCCCGCCAGGATCTGAGACAAATACTGCGGATTGGTGAGAAACTCGCCGGCGGCGTGGGTGCCATATTGGGTAATGCCTCCTGCCGCCACGATCATCCTGCCGCTGGGGGAATCCAGCAGCCGGGTCACCAGCGCATAGTCTTCCGGCGTTTTTCCGTTCGGCTCCAGGGCGTTCAACTTCCAGTTGCGCCGCGCGCCGGACGTTTCCTCGATGTAAAACGCGCCGAAGCCACGACGAAAAACGAACGGCAGCTCCCGCGTGACCGTCATCGTCCAGCGATTCGAGTTGGCGCCCAGCAAGACCGCGGGATAGCTTCGCAGATCCGTGAACGAGGTGTCGCTACCGATTCGAAGCTTGCTCGACTTGCCCATTTCGGTGAAGAGCCGGGTCAGAAGGGCCGCGCTGTAAGCGTCGCCTACACCCACATATTGGTCGGGGATCGGTACAATGTCGCGGGCGGGAATAGTAGCTCGATCGAGACGCACCACGTAAGGGCCGCTCGGTTCCTGGCCGGTCCGTGCCAGATTGTCGAGAAACTCTTTGTGGACCTCGGGCGAGAGGGCGTACACCACGGGGTGGGCAAGACAGATGAGCACCGCCTCGGAGCTGCGCAAGGCGGGAGACCAGAAGCGCGGGAGCACTCCTTGGTCGGCACGGCTTCGGTACATCCAGTAGCCGGCCATCGCCAAAGCCAGTACGCCCGCGGCGGCCGGCGCCAGCAGCCGCATGCGACGCGCGCGGACGCCGGCCGGCGGCGCCGTTGCCGGAGCCACCCCGTCGCGGAAATGGAAATGGGGCACGTAGTGTCCCGCCGGGAGTTCGATCCTCACCGGGCCGGTGAGCTGATCCGATTGCAAATAATATTGCGCAAGTCGCTTGCGAACCTCGTTCGCCCGCAACCTGACCACGGGATCCTCGGCCGGATCGTAATCCTCGCGCCGACCATAAACCTTGACCCCGATGGTCCTTTCCTTGATCTCGTCCTGCTCGCCGGCCAGCGCTTTTTCCACGACAAAGCGCAGAAAATCGCTGGAACGCCTGCTGCCGCGAAACGCCTCGCTTGCCAGGATCTCCCGTAAGTGCTCACGAACGAGACGCTGCCGGTCGGGCGTGAGGTTGACGGACCCGTCACCCTCGCCGGCTTGCTCCGCCGATCCCGCCGGGCGCCGCATAGACCCCTTCCCGCCCTCAGTGTAGCACCCGTTCCGAACCTGTGCGGCCCCTCGGTTCACGCCGGCGGGGCCAAAGCCCAAGGCGGTGGCAGGCCGGTCGGGGCTTCAAGCCGTCTGCGTCCGGATGTGGAAGCTCTTGGGGCGCGTCAGGTACAGGTAGCCGAGATGCGAGAGCGTGCAGCCGTGGCCGCTGTCCTTGATCCCCACCCAGGCCAGCTCGGGATCCAGGTAGTCGCAGCGATTGACATAAAGCGTGCCCGTGGCCACCTGATGACCGAGCCGCTCGCCGCGCTCGGGATCCTGCGTCCAGATGGAAGCGGTCAGCCCGTACGGACTGTCGTTCATCAGCCGGACGGCTTCCTCCTCGCTGTCCACCGCCATGATGCCGATGACGGGGCCGAAGCTTTCCTCCATCATCACGCTCATGCTGTGATCCACGTTGACCAGTACGGCGGGCTGGAAGTAGTAACCCCGACCGGGCAAGCGCTTGCCGCCGGTCAGCACACGCGCGCCCTTGGCGACCGCATCTTGCACCTGGAATTCCATGAACTCCACCGCCTTGCGCTGCGCCAGCGGCCCCAGCGTGGTGCGCTCGTCTTCGGGATCGCCGATTACGTACTTCTCGACTTCCGCAACGTAGGCATCCACGAAACGCTCGAACAGCGGCCGCATCACGTAGATGCGCTCCACCGCACAGCAACTTTGTCCGCAGTTGTAAAAGGCGCCATCCACCAGGTTCTCGACGGTGAACTGGAAATCGCAGTCCTCGCAAACCAACGCCGGATCTTTGCCGCCCAGCTCCAGCCCCATGTCGAGTAACTGCCTGGACGCCTCCTGGTAGACCTGACGCCCTCCTTCGACTGAACCGGTGAAGGAGATGAAATCCACCGCGCGCGCCTCGATGAGCTTGCCAACCGTGTCGTGGGTGACGTGGATCGAGGCGATCAGATCGGGTGGCAGCTCGGTCCGTCGAAAGGCTTCCACGAAGGCGTCGCCGCACAGCGGCGTCAGGCGCGCGTGCTTGATCAGAACCGCGTTACCGGCCAGTAGCGCGGGGACCACCACGTTGACCGCGATGAGCAGCGGGTAATTCCAGGCCGGAATGTCGAGCACGATGCCCAGCGGTTCGTGCCGGATGAAGCGCCGGAAGCCGGGCTTGGGAGCGAGCACGTCGTCGGCCAGCGCTTGCGGCGCCAGGCGCATCATGGTCTCGGCCCGGTCCAGCATGGTGTCCACTTCGCGGCGGGCCTGCCGGATGGGTTTGCCCATCTGCCGCGTGATCTCCAGCGCCACTTGTTCCTTCATGGAGCGGAAAGCGTCCAGGAACGGCCGGCAGATCTCGACGCGACGCTCGACGGGCACGTCGCGCCAGGCCTGCTGGGCGCGGCGCATGCGCTTCAGAATGGAAGCCAGCTCGGTGTCCGGCGTGGGTTCGATCGTCCGGTAAACGGTTTCATTGGCGGGATTGATCAGGGTCCAGCTCATGAGGCCTCCTTACCAGCTCTCTTCGTAAAGCTTCAGCAAGTCCTCCTGCGTGCAGGGACGGATGTTGGTCCGGTGGCAAGGATCTTCGAACGCTTTCGCAGCGAGCGCGGGCAGGCTCTCCCGCGGGACGCCATGATTGCGCAGCCCGCGAACGAGGCCCAGCCGATCCAGGAACCGCTCCACTTCGGTTATGCCCCGTTCCGCCGCCTCGGCCGGCGTCATCGGATGAACAGGGACGCCGAACATCGCCGCCAGCCGCGCGTAATGCGTGGCGGCTACTTCCCGATTGAAGCGCATCACGGCCGGCAGGCACAGCGCGTTGGCCAGCCCGTGATTGAGTCCGAATTCGGTGGAGAGCGGATGTGCCAGCGAGTGCGCGGCCCCCAGATCCTTCTGGAAAGCGATGGCCCCCATCGTGGCGGCGATCTGCATGTAGCCGCGCGCCTCGATGTCGGCGCCGTTGCGGACCGCGCGTTCCAGGTAGCGCACGATGAGTTCCAGCCCATGGATGGCGATGGCGTCGCACAGAGGATGGAAAACGGGACAGGTCCAGGACTCCAGGCAGTGCGTGAAGGCGTCCATGCCGGTTGCCGCGGTGAGCGCCGGCGGAAGCCCGACGGTAAGTTCCGGATCGAGGATGGCGCGCCGAGGCATCAGGTGCGGGCTGAAGATGATGATCTTGCGGCCCAGCCGGTGCGAGGTGATCACGGAGGAACGGCCCACCTCGCTGCCCGTGCCCGCCGTGGTCGGGATGGCGATCACGGAATCGTACGGACCTCTCATGCGCTGCCAGCCGCCTGCCTGCGCCTCCAGTTCGGTCAGCGGCTCGCTGTGGCGCGCTTTGACCACGACGGCCTTGGCCACATCCAGCGCGCTGCCGCCGCCCAGGCCCACCACGCCGTCGCAGGAAGCCGCACGGTAAAGCTCTGTAGCCGCCAGCACATCGTCCTCGGTGGGATTGCCGTGAACCTCCGCGAAGACCGCGTGCTCGATGGCGGCCTCGCGCAACACGGCGGCTACCGCGGCAAAAGGCGTCGCGGCTTTGACGCCGGGATCCGTCACCACCAAGGGCTTGTTGACAGCGGTCTCTCGGAGGCACTCGGGCAGGCGCCGCACGGCGCCGCAGCCGAACAAAATCCGGGTAGGAAAAGAAAAGACGCTCAATTCCTCGAACATGAAGCGTTCACCTTTCTGCCGCCCGCGGCAATACGATCTTGCGGATCCAGTTGCGAAATTCCGTCTGCCGGATGCGCTCGTCGAGCACGTCGTCGTCTATGTCGAGCTGCCAGCGCAGATCCTTGCGCCCGTGATCGGCGTGCAGCGTTTCCAGCCGCTCGACGTAGGCCTCCAGCTCCTCGTAATTCCCGAAGAAACCCTCGGGGATCAACTTACTCGCCCGCGCCACGATGAGCCGGGCCATCTCGTGCAAATCGTACTCGGGATGATACTGCAAGCCCCAGAAGATGCCACGGCCGCACCGGACCTCGAGGGCCTGGACACGGGTGAAATCGTTCGTCGCCAGAAGCGCGGCGCCGGGTGGCAACTCGGTTACTTCGTCCAGATGACTGATGAAGGCGTTGTAGACCGGCGGCTTGCCCTCGAACATGGGGTGGCGCAGACCTTCGTCCGTCAGACGAATCTTGCGCGCCAGGCCCATTTCGCGCCCCCGCGGATTGGCCTGCACGCGCCCGCCGGCCGCCACGGCGCCCATCTGGATGCCCCAGCACGTGCCGAAGGCCGGCGTTCCCGCTTCGTAACAGCGCCGCGCGTACTCGATCTGGCGCGTCACGCGCTCGTCGTGGGTGTGGTAGATGGTGAGGTTGCAACCGGTCCACAGCACGCCGTGGTACTTCTCCGGGCCCGCCGGAGCAAGGGGGTCGTCGCTGGGAAACCACACGTCGTAGCCCGCGCCCGGCACGTGTTTGAGGAGCATTTCGGCGTACAGCCGCCAGGCGTGCTTCATGCCGACGGCGTCGAACTCCTCACGACTGGCCTTCGGGTATCCGTCAATGATCAGGAAGCGCAAAGCGGTTTCCATGGGCGATTTCAATCGCCATCGAGCGAAGCGATGATGGCCGGCAGCTCGCGGTAGTCGCCACAAACCGCGTCCGCCTGAGTCCCCCGGCTGCCGCGATCCTTCACCACCGTGACCAGCACGGCGCGGCAACCGGCGTTCCTGGCCCCGATCACGTCATTGTGCTCGCGATCGCCCACATGGACCATTTCCTCCAGAGGGCAGCCTGCGGCACGGGCTGCGTGTTCGAACATTTCGCGAGCGGGCTTGGAGCGGCCCACTTCGTCGGAGAAGGCGAAAGCGGCGAACAGGTCCTTCAGACCGTAGCCTGCCAGCAGCTCGCGCAAGGCCCAGCCCGGAGTGAAGATCGCGTCCGAGACCACGACCAGCGTGTAACGGCCGGCAAGCGCGCGCAACGCGTCGGCGACGCCGGGCGCCAGATCGGGCCGCACCCGCAGCTCCATTTCCTCGTGCCGGCGAACTAACTCATCCAGTGCCGCGGGAGGCAACTCCCGTTTCAGCCCGGCCAGGATCACGCTCAACCTTTCGCGCACGGTCCAGGTGACGTGCTGGTTGCGCCAGACGTGCCAGAAGGCTGCATCGGCGGTGTCGTACGCGCAGTCCACGAGCGCGCGCTCGATGGGCGCGTGCCGCGAAAGGTAGCGATGGAGCAGCTCGCGGCGCTCGACCGCTTTGGACGGCAAGCCCTGCGCACGCCGCTTGGGCTCGTCGGAATCATCCACAAAAACGGTATCCCAGAGATCGAAGCAGACAGCATGAATGCGGGGCATGGAGGCAACTCGGTCAGTATAGCCCGCCGGCATGGGACCTCGTCAAAGGTTGGCCTTGCCGGCGCGCGCCCGCCGCCACAAGAAAAAAGTCAGCAGGGCGCCCGCCGCGGCCACGGCCACCAGCATCGCCAGGATTGGCTCCAGCCGCTGCCCCCAGGCCTTGTACATCCAGCCCACGATCTCTTCCTGGAAGATGGGACCGATCGAACCCATGCCGTTGATGATGCCGGCCGCGGCCAGCGCGCCCCGCCGCGTGCCGACGTCAATGGCGCCCGCGCCGGAAAGAAGCGAATCCGGACCGAACAACATGAAGCCCACCAGCCCCATGCCCAGGGTGAAGAAAAACAGGCTGCCTGCGCCTAGCGTCGCCATCAACAGGAATGAGAGCGTCATCAGCGCCAGCATCAGCAAGGACAAAAATGCGCGACGCCCGTGGAAAATCCTGTCCGAGGCAAACCCGGCCGCGATCACGCCCGCGAAGCCGCACAACTCGAAGACCGTCGAAAGATAGCCCGCCTGATCGCCCGCCAGCCCGAAGTTCCGGCGCAGAAAAAATGGAGCCCAGCTCCACAGCGCGTAGCGCAGGAACTTGATCGTGAAGTAAACCGTTCCCATCATCAGCACGCTGACCACCACGTCGCGCGACCAGCCCAGCGGCTCGCGGACGCCGGCTGCGGCGGGCGCCCGCTGCGGCACATCCTCTTCCTCTTCAATCGGCGGCAACCCGACGCTTTCCGGCCGGTTGGGATGCAGGGCGACCACGAACGCCCAGATGACCAGCAGGGCCAGCGCGCCGCCAAAGTAGGACCACCGCCAGCCGAACTGCCCCAGCAACCAGGCGGCCAGGGCCGTGGAAACCAGCGATCCCACCTGGTAACAGGTGGACCACACGCCCAACACGCTGCCGCGCTGGCGCCTGCGGAACCAGAAAGCCAGGCTGCCGATGCAACCCGGCCAGCCCGTGCCCTGGGCCATGCCATTGAGGGCCAGAAACAACAGCAACGTCCAGAAGCTGTTGGTCGTGCCGAAAACGAAGTTACAAACGATCGAGATCGCGATCCCGACCACCAGTAACAGCTTGGGACCCAGCTTGCGTCCGAAGTAAGCGCTGGAAAACTGCCCGACGGCATACGCCGCCAGATAAGCCGTACCCAGGTGGGCCAGCTCGACCGAAGAAAACCCCAGCGTCGCGCCCATGTCCGCCTTGGCCACGTAAAACGGCTTGCGGCAGAAGTAGTAACCGGCGTAAGCCAGCCACGTAGCCGCCAGGATTCGCGCTTGCCAGGGCCTGTAGGCGCGATTCAATGCCTCGGTTTCGACCGATCCGCTCAGGCGTTCCAGCTCACCGCCGGCCTGACCTCGCATCCCTGGCATTCTCGCACAACCGCCCGGCCGACCCCTTCGCACCGCCCCAATCGGATTCTGATAGTCTGGCCTCTCTGAAGGAGGAGGTCTCCGTGCGAACCCCATTGAAGTGTCAGTTGGCTGCGTTGGGCGGGCTGGCGGCCATCAGCCTCACGGCGCTGGCTCTTTCCGCTCAGCAACGCGAACGGACCTCGCCGCCCGGCTACGACGATACACCCTTCCTGCCCGGTCAGCCGTGGCGAGTGCACGACATCAAACGACCGCAGCCGCCCTTGGTGCGCCCGGGCGCCAATCCCGGCGATCCTCCTTCCGACGCCGTCGTGCTGTTCGACGGCAAGGACCTTTCGCAGTGGCACCAGCGCGGCAGAGGGCCCGAGCGCGGCAAGCGACTGCCCCCGCGGTGGAAGGTGGAAAACGGCTACATGGAGGTCGTAGGAGGCACGGGCGATTTAGTGAGCAACGAAAAGTTCGGCGACGCGCAGGTCCACATCGAGTGGGCGGCGCCGCCGCTCATCGAGGGCTCGGGTCAGTGGCGGGCGAACAGCGGCGTCATCCTCATGGAGCGCTACGAGATCCAGGTCCTGGACAACTGGGACAACCCCACCTACGCCGACGGCATGGCCGGCGCCATTTACGGCCAGTTTCCACCCCTGGTGAACCCGGCGCGCAAGCCCGGAGAATGGCAGGTTTTCGACATTGTCTTCGAGGCGCCGCGCTTCGAAGGCGAAAGACTGGTCAAGCCCGCCTACGTGACGGTGTTTCTGAACGGCGTGGTCGTGCACCATCGGCAGGCGATCGTCGGGCGCATGGCTCACCGGCGCGTGGGCACGTACGCGCCCCACGAACCGGAGGGCTCGCTCGTCTTGCAGGACCACGACACGCCGGTGCGCTACCGCAACATCTGGGTGAGGCGCCTGAAAGGTTACGACGAACGCTGATCGCCGGGCGACTGATCACGTGAACATGTGAAGAAAACGCGGAAAATTTTCCGCTTGACGCGGCAGGCCGATTTGTTGTATACCACCCAAGACAGGCCGCGCAGGCGGCAACGGGGGGATCCCCAGGGGGTCCATGCCTCCTGAAAGTTTGAAAAACGCAAGAGGGAGCTTATGACCAAAGTTGTTTCCTTCGCCTTGTTCCTGCTGGCAGCCCCGGCGCTGCTGGTCGCCCAATCCACCTTCGGCTCCATCCTCGGTGCAGTGACCGACTCCAGCGGCGCCGTGGTCCCCGGCGCCAAGGTCACGATCACCAATCTGGGCGAGAACACTTCCACCACCTTGCTGACCGACGCCCAGGGCAACTACGAGGCGTTGAACCTGAAGGCAGGCGCCTACCAGGTGGTGATCGAAGCCGCCGGCTTCAAGACCTTCCAGGCGGCCAAAGTAGAGCTCGCCGCCCGTCAGGTTGTGCGCGTGAACGCCACTCTGGAAGTGGGCGCCGTCACCGAAAGCATCATGGTTCAGGCTGTGGCCCCGGTCATCACCACGGACACCCAGACCATCACCGCCAGCCTGGACACGCGCAGCGTGCTCGAACTGCCCGTGAACTTCCGGGGTGCGGGTAGCACCAGCCCCTACCGTTTGCTCGCTTTCCTGCCCGGCGTACAGAGCGATGACGGCTTCAACCTGTCGGTGCAAGGCGCCATCCCCGCGCAGAGCGAGTTCACGCTGGACGGCATCTCGACCGTCAACGTCACCGGCCACAGCCCGCTGCCCGAAGTCTACCCCTCAGCCGAAGGCATCGCCGAGATGAAAGTGCAGGGCGTGGGCGGCAACGCCGAGTTCGGACAGATCGGCGACGTCACCACCACCTCCCGCGGCGGCAGCAACGAATTCCACGGCAGCCTGTTCGAGTACTTGCAGAACCAGGCCCTGGACGCCACCCCCTTCGGCGCCACCTCCAAGCCGCCCAAGGTGGCCAACACCTTCGGCGGCAGCCTGGGCGGGCGGCTGATCCGCAACCGCACCTTCTTCTTCACGACGTACGAGGACATGCGCTTCCGCCGCTCCGCCGTTCTGCAAGCCACGGTGCCCACCGCGGCCATGCGGGCGGGCGACTTCAGCCGCGAGTCCTACACCGTGCGCGATCCCTTCACGGGCCAGCCGCTGCCCGGCAACCGGATTCCGGCCTCGCAGATCGGCAACGTGGCGCGCAAGGTCTTCGAGTTCTATCCCGAACCGAACTTCGGCCCCACCGACGTACAGCGTTCGGCCAACTTCCGCAAGAACGAGGCCGCGCCCATCACCTCCCGGCAGTTCGATCTCCGCCTGGACCACGTACTTACTTCCCGGCAATCGCTCTTCGGCAGGCTGAGTTACAAGAAAATCTCCAGCATTTCCCCCAACTGGGCCCGGCTGCCCGCTGACACCTCGGAAACCGTCCCGCGCAACTTCGTGCTTTCCCATAACTTCACCATCGGCCCCCGGCTGCTGAACGAGTTCCGCTTCGGTTTCACCCTGCAAAGAAGCGCCACGAAGTACCACTTCGACGGCAGGAAAATCGTCGGTGAAATGGGCTTGCAAAACCTGCCGCCGCTGACTTATAACGGCCTGCCCGCTTTCAACTTCAGCCAGGGCACCAGCAGCTTCAGCAAGGGCAAGCCCGGCTTCAGTTACTCGCATCTTTACCAGTGGAACAATAATTTGACCTGGGTCAGGAACCGGCACACTTTCAAGTTCGGCGGCGACTTGCGCAAGATCCGCGCGCAATCCGCCCTCAGCTTCATCAGCACCGACAATTACGGGCAGTTCAACTTTGACGGCCGCTTCGCAGGCCGCGACGTGGCCGACTTTCTCTACGGCCTGCCGTTTCACTCGGCATTCGCCTCCACCAACATGGATAACGACGGCGGCACGTGGCACTACGCCGTATTCGCGCAGGACAGTTTCAAGGCCACCTCCCGGCTTACTCTCGAGTACGGACTGCGCTGGGAGTATCACCCCGCCTACCGGGACGCCAACGGCAATATCACCAACTTCGATCGCGCCGTGCCGCTCACCGGCCGCGTCATCGTTCCCTCCGGGCGCCGCGCCCTGGAGATCGCGGCGCCCGGCTTTCTGCTCTCCATCAACGCCTGCCCGGCCCCTGCCTGGCAGGGGATCCCTTGCACGCCGTTCCTGCAAGCGGATCAGGCCGGCTGGCCCGACGGGCTACGCTTCGCCGAAAAGCACGACTTCGCGCCCCGCTTCGGCTTCGCCTGGCGCCCCTTCGATGACGCCAGGACCGTCGTCCGCGGCGGTCTGGGACGCTACTTCATGATCCCGCTCGGATCCGTGTACTACGGTCTGACCGGAATCCACTCCTCCGACGTCCGCGAATTCAGCAACACGATCACCGCCGGCACGCCCGCGTTCCGCCTTCCCCAGATTTCTCCCGGCGGCAGCGGCGTGCGCGCCGTTTCCTACGGCAATGCTTACTTCGGCACCGCCGAAGATCCTCACTACAAGGACCCGTACGCCATCCAGTGGCACCTCACGGTGGAAAGGGACATCGGCTGGGATACGGGCGTGCGCCTCTCCTACATCGGACAGCGCTTCATCCAGCAGCCCTGGGCGCCCGATCTGAACCAGCCCTTGCCTTCCACCGTCCCTTACGCCCAGCGCCCGCTCACCGATCGTCCCTTCCCGTACTGGGGCCGCGTTTACAGCTACGACACCGGCGCCAACATGGTCTACAACGCCGGACAGGTCGAAGTGATTCACCACTTCCGCAGCGGCATCAGCTTCAACTCCGCCTGGACCTGGGCCAAGCACCTGAGCGACGCCGGCCCCGCGCCCACGGGCTTCGGCGGCGAAACCGGCAACGGCCGCGTGACCGACTCGCTCAACCGTCGCTCCAATCGCGGCAACGTTTCGCCCACGCGCCGCCATCGCTGGATCACCAACGCCATCTACGAGCTGCCCTTCGGCAAGGGCCGC
>Ga0209017_10001053_pt1 | contig 22810 bp, 15 predicted proteins | sample YNPBryunderm2012_FD_185812 | JGI IMG/M metagenome (GOLD analysis project Ga0209017, IMG submission 185812) | Anoxygenic and chlorotrophic microbial mat microbial communities from Yellowstone National Park, USA - YNP Bryant MS undermat 2012... ... | reverse complement strand
TAGCAGCTCGCACTGCCGTGCCACTGCTATCGTCTTGTTATCTCTCTCCACCAACTGCTTCTTCTCCACAACTTAAGCTGCTGAAATTTTTTTTTAAGCGACTCGTTCTCTACCCGTAGTTGACCAATCTTACGAAATAGCCCTGCCTCCAGCTCATCCCGATCCTCTTCCTGCTTCTTTCTCCGGTCAGAAAATAGCTCAGGTAACATGCTCAGCAACATATTTTTCCACTTCTGAGCCTTCTGTGAAGTTATGGCACCATATTTTCTGGAGAGCGTTTCACGCTTTACACTTGGTATAGATGAACATATCCGCGGAGGTGCCGTGGGCGTGAGTGGAGATCAAAATCCGGTTACTTTGGCCATATTCTTCTCTTATCCTCAAAGGGTTATGATAGCTAATATTTCATCTGTTCCGCAGCAATCAAAAGTAGACTAAATGTAAAAAACATAAGTAGACTAAAAGTAGACTAAAAGTAGACGTTGGGGGAAGTGGGTGTGGTAGAACTCTAAGCATAAAGGAGGTTCTGCCGCCATGAAGAGCCAGCTTCATAAGAGATTACCTTTAGAGTTTGTTGAAGGGGTGTTAGAGGCATTTAATGAACATCAGCTAGGTGAGGAGAAGGCCTGTGAGTTATTGGGCATCAAGCGAGCCAGGTTGTATCGGCTGCGCCAGAGGTGGTTGGAGTGTGTGGTTGGTAATAAACCCTTTGTGTTATACGGCCGCCAGGATAGTCGATTCCATCGGTTGCCTGAGGAAGAGGAGAACTGGTTACATCAGGAGTTAGAGTATATCCGGAGGAAGGCTCAAGTTTATAGGGGACGATTTAATTTTGCTGTTCTTGCTGAGGAGGGGGCTAGACGTTTCGGGCACCGTTTTCACCGGGCTACGATCCGTAGCTTTGCGCTGAGGCATCATTATTATCAGGGCAGGCCGGAGGAGAAGAAAAAAGTTTTTGTGAGGTTTGAGACACCTGGGCCAGGGTTCCTGTTCCAGCATGATTGCTCTATGCATCGCTGGATACCTGGAGTAGGAGGTTATCAATATCTTATCCTGACCAAGGATGATTACTCTAGACTGTTCGTGGCTGCTCAGCTCTTTATAAAAGAGACGGCTTATGGGCATCTTCAGGCTATAAGGAGTGCCCTGGAGCGTTATGGCCGACCACAAGCCTATTATGTTGATCAGCACAAGATCTTCCGTTTTGTGGAACATCGCAGCATCCATGTACACTATCATCTTGGACAAGACGAGGCAGAAAGCCAGTTTAAGAGAGCTCTGCGGATGCTAAATATAGGCTTAATTTATACCGCGCCTTCCTCGCCCGAAGCCAAAGGCAAAGTGGAAAAGGCTTTTGACTATCTTCAGCGTCGAGTACCGTATCTATGTGAACGCTACAAGGTTCGGGACCTAAAAGAAGCCCAGAAGATATTGGATGAAGTCTGTCATTACTACAACACCGAGCGAGAGCACCTGGAGACGGGGGAGATTCCCCAGAGACGCTGGGATGAAGGTATTAAAGCCGGCAAGAGCCTTATCAAACCGATACCGCCGGAGGTAAGCCTTGAGTTGATCTTCAGCCTGCATTACCCTCGCACTGTGAAAAAGGACGGGACATTCAGTTTCCAGGGCAGGCTGTTTAAGCTAAAACATCTAGCCGGGGAAAGGGTCACGGTAGCTATTATCCCGTACCAAAGATTATATGTCCTGAAAAATAACCAGAAAGTAGCCGAGTTCCCACTCTAATCCCTCCCCCCGATGTCTACTTTTGATTTTTACAAAATGTCTACTTTTGATTTTTACGGAACATAGCTAATATTTCATCTTGACAAAGATGGATTTCCCCTCTACCTAAAGCGAGGTTTAAGGGTATGGCGAATAAGAAAAATTCCCCTTGACCTTTTTAGGCTGCATTCATATATATATAGCTATATGGCTAAACTGAGAAACTGCATTGTGGGAGCTTGAAGTAAAGTGAATATGAGGAAGACGACCAATGAACTTACTGAGGAGCAGTATTTCTTTTCTGAAAGAAAAAGCCTTGGAGCTTCAGAAGCAGAACCAGAACGCCTCCATCGTGCCCATCATCCCGGACCTAATTGAGAAAGACCGCGAAGGGTAGAATAAAGGAAAGAAAAAGCGAGAGGTTAATTATGACTCCAAAAAATAAAGAGGCGAGAAGTAAAGCTAACGGGGTTAAAGATTTTCGTCATGATTCTGCAAGGCGCAAGAACAACCCACCCGCCGGCGTCGCGGCCACCTACGAAGTCCGCGAGCGGCAGGCCAAGAAATACGCCTATGACCCGCACCTTGATCCGCAGCTAATCTGGGCCGGCAAAGCAGAGCACACTTCGTTCGAAGTTGATGTCGTCTCCCTCCACATCCACGAGCGCATCTCCACACGTGCGATCCTGGAGGCCGTGCGCCGTCCACAATCGTTACAGTTCGAAATGTTTGGCGAGACGCCCCTGCCGGCCGACAAACAGATCGAGTTCTATAAACACGATGTGGGTTGGGCGAACCGCCTGATCTTGGGCGATTCGCTCCTGGTGATGAATTCGCTCCTGGTCAAAGAGGGCATGGCGGGCAAGGTACAGATGATCTACATTGACCCACCCTACGGCATTAAATATGCCTCCAACTTCCAGCCCCGCATCGACCGCCGCGACGTGAAGGACAAGGACGAGGACCTCACCCACGAGCCTGAGCAGATCAAGGCCTACCGCGACACTTGGGAGTTGGGCATTCATTCCTACCTTACCTACCTGCGCGACCGCCTGCTTCTTGCCCGGGAACTTCTCACCGAGAGTGGCTCGATTTTCGTGCAGATCAACGACGAGAACCTGCACCTGGTGCGATGTCTGCTGGATGAGGTGTTCGGCAGGGAGAATTTTGTCAGTATAATTAGTTTTGCAAAGACTAGCGGTTTTGAATCTAAAACCCTTTCAAGAGCCGGAGACTATTTGCTATGGTACTCAAAGAGAATTGAAGAAATCAAATATCGTCAATTGTACTGGTATAAGACAGAAGATACGAGCGGGTACAGCAAAACGAAAGAAGGCCAATTATATTCTTCAGGTGCATTATTTAGCCCTGGCGTTACTGAAGAGGGGAGTAAACCATTTGAATTTCAAGGACAAAGATATACTCCTTCTGGTGGTCACTGGAAGACAAGCGAAGAAGGACTTAAAAGGCTGGTAGAAGCTGACAGGGTGGAAGCTGCGGGTAAGACTCTTAGATATATAAGATATTTGGATGACTTCAAGCTTGTGCCAATGAATAATATTTGGGAAGATACACAGACATTTGCAGAAAAACTCTACGCCGTCCAGACAAACACCAAAGTCATTGAGCGCTGCATCTTGATGACCACCGACCCGGGCGACCTGGTATTTGACCCAACCTGCGGCTCCGGCACCGCCGCCTGGTGCGCAGAGAAGTGGGGCCGACGGTGGATTACCTGTGATACTTCCCGGGTGGCCCTGGCCATCGCCCGTAAGCGGCTAATGACGGCGAAGTTCGATTACTACGAACTGAAAGACCCCGAACGCGGTCCCGCCGGGGGCTTCATCTACGAGACCGTGCCCCACATCACGTTGGAGAGCATTGCCAAGAACACCGAGATCGATGCCATCGCCGAAAAATATCAGTCGCAGATTGACGAGGCGCTGACCGAGCTGAACCGGACGCTAGGCAAAAACTGGAAGGAATGGGAAGTGCCAAGAGAGGTGCCAGATCCCGTCTGGCCCAAGGAGGCAAAGCAAGCATACCGATTGCTTTTTGAGCTCAAGCGGTCTGGCAAGCTGGGCGCCGAGAAGCAGGCGGAACAGCTCCTGGAGACGGTCTATCGTATGACCGGTTACCGCTGGGAACTGAATGAAATACCCGATCCAATGCCGCCGGAGGACTGGCCTGATGAAGCCAGCGAAGCCCTCTGCCGCTTCTGGGAAGTGAAGCGCAAGAAGCGCAAAGAGATCGACGAGAGCATCCATCGCAACGCTCTGCAGGAAACGCTTTACGACCGTCCCCACGTCATAGCAGGCGTGGTGCGTGTCACGGGGCCCTTTTCTGTGGAAGCGATCCCGGTCCCGGCGATGGAGGACCCGACTCAGGCGCCGATCCCGCAGTTCGTAACCGAAGAGGCCCAGGCCCGCGTGAGCGACCGTGGTGGAGACTACCTGACCACGATGATCAACCTCCTCAAACAGCAGGGCGGAGTGCTGTTCCCCGGTGGCAAGAAGCTGGAGCTGACTAACCTGCGCCCGCTCAATCTCGGCTATCTCCACGCCGAGGCAGAGGCGAAACAAAACGGTAACGCACTGCGCGTAGCCATCAGCTTCGGTCCCCAGCACGGACCGGTGATCGCCCATCAGGTTCAGGAAGCAATCCCGACGGCCAAGATGAACGGCTACCAGGTGCTGCTTTTCGCCGGCTTCGCCTTCGATCCGGAGGCCCAGGCGCTCATCCAGAAGGCCCCTGTCGCGGGACTCCAGGTGCACTTTGCCAACATCGCCCCGGATGTGCTGGTGGGCGACCTGCTCAAGACCACGCGGGCCAGCCAGATCTTCACCGTCTTCGGCCAGCCCGATGTGCGCGTTGAAGAGCAAAAGGACGGCACGTATCGCGTGGAGCTGCGCGGCGTGGATATCTACGACCCGATGACGGGTGAGGTCCAAAGCACCCGAGGCGAAGATGTGGCGGCCTGGTTTCTGGACACCGACTACGACGGCATGACCTTCCATATCTGTCAGGCTTTTTTCCCCAGTGACTCCGACGCCTGGGAGAAGCTCCAGCGGGCGCTGAAAGCTCAAATTGGTCCAGAAGCCTTTGAGAAGATGCGCGGCACCGTCTCGTTCCCGTTTGAGCCCGGCACGCATAAAAAGATTGCGGTGAAGGTAATTGATTTTCGGGGGAATGAGGTGGTGAGGGTGGTAAGCTTACGGAAGGAGGTTCCTTATAATGGGTAGAAAATATGCCAATCCTCCCATAATAGAGGCAGTCTGCGAATTCAGACTGGCATCCGGAACGCGATGGGACCTTACGGTGCCCGGATTGCTTTATGAGAAGTTGAAAGGGTTATTTCCTCAGAAAGAGCAACGGGTGATACAAGAGGTGGAACTCACGCAAGGGCCCGATGGGTTGCAACAGCAGTTCCGCACGAGCGAGCGTATCATGTTCTTTACCAACGACAGAAAGATGCTCGTGCAAGTAGGTCCTCGATTGTTGGTGATCAATGTGCTGAAACCTTATCCTCACTGGGAAGGTTTTAAGCCTTGCACCGAGTTGGCCTGGAAAAGCTTACAGGAAACTATCGAAGTACAAGGCCTAGAACGTATAGGCTTGCGCTACATCAATCGCATTGAACTGCCTGCTCAGAATGCAGAATTAAGCGAATATTTCGAGTTCTATCCATTCGTGGGATCGAGGCTTCCTCAACATATGATGATGTCCTTCCTTGCCGCAGTGGAGTTTTCTTATGCAAATGATAGGGATCGTTGCCGCCTTCAGCTGACCCCTGTCTCACGTTCAGTGATGGAAGGCAAAACTGCGTTCATGCTCGATCTGGATTACTTTCTTGCAAGACCGCTCGGAGTAGCTGTGCCGGATGTTCTGAATTGGATCGAGGAAGCCCATAGTCGAGTGGAAGAGATTTTTGAAGGCTGCATCACCGATAATCTGAGGAATGTCTTTCAGGAGGTGTTGTAATATGGTAACCAATGTTGCCTACCTTCTTGGGCGACAACTCACAGCCTCTGTGATTGCATCCCTAAGGACAAGGGCTGAGGACGTCAAATCTAAGTATCCGAATATCTCAAGCTTACCTTGGGACTTCCCTGATAGTTATTGGCTGTCTCCTGGAGAAATCGCTTTTCAAGTACAAAGAAAGGGATCTGAGTCAGTTGTAATCGATATCGAAAACCTAATGGAGTGGCTGAACCGGATGGTGCGGTTCGAAAATCCCCACAGCATCCGGGAATATCTATTGCGATTTACCGAGCTCCTAGATGTGATCCCACAAGCTGTAGATGCTGCAAAAAAATACTTTCCAAAAGCGCAGCTTGTTATGAATGTTTACCAAGATCCTGAAATCGCCGACTGCTACCTTGTCTTATTTATCAGACTAAAGCATTACGATGATTCGGTTATTGAACGATTGGAGAAGGCAGAAGCAGAGTACCTTAACCAGCTCGTGAACAAAAAAGGGTGGATTCAGCTGACCACGGACTTCAGGGAGCCGGAGGGAGAGTATGCCCTTTGATTGGTGCGATTACCTAGAGTTAGCGAGGGCGCTTGTAGATCTGCGAGGATCTAGCTACTCACAGGAGGCGACTCAACGCTCTGCCGTCAGCCGAGCCTACTTCGCCGCCTTCTGCTCGGCGAGGAACTACGCGGTTAACAACCTAGGATATAAACCTGAGAGAGGCGCGAACGATCATGCAGAACTTAGGAAACATCTTCAAAAGCAGCGATATCCTGAGTTAGCTTCACGCCTAAACAAGTTACGACAGTGGCGGAATGCCTGCGACTACGATAATAATGTTTCTCAGCTCTGTGAGATGGTTAGGGATAGTCTCAGGGTTGCTGAGAAAATCATTCATAAATGTAGGTGATCATGCTCGTAAATAATGCTATCCTTAACTCGCCCTTTGAAGAACCTGCGCGCTATTGGGCGTATGAAGCAGGCCAGCCGGTGATCAAGGAAGGGCGTCGGCCAGCTGGTTATTACCTCAAAGCTCGGACGCGCGGGCCGCAGAAAGCCATCCTGGAGGAAGAGTTCGTCCTGATGGACTTGGTCAACACCATTCGGGAGAGGATCAAAGCGTGGCGAGAAAGGGGCTATCCCGGTATCACGCCAATCACCCGGCAATTGCTCAATCACTGGAACAACCCTAAGCGGGAGCGCAAACTCTTCTTCTGCCAGCTCGAAGCCGCCGAGACCCTGATCTGGCTTATTGAAGCCTCTCCAGCGGAGAAGCAGGGCATCATCATTCCCAAGGACAACGGTCTTACTCGCTACGCCTGCAAGATGGCAACGGGGAGTGGTAAGACCGTCGTTATGGGCATGGTCATTGCCTGGCAGGTTCTCAACAAACTAGCAAACCCTCAGGACCGGCGATTCTCCGACGCCATACTCCTCGTATCGCCGAACCTGACTATACGAGAGCGTCTGCAGGTGCTTCTCCCCTGGAAGCCAGGTAACTACTACGACAAATTCGACCTCGTGCCCCGTGGGATGCTCGTTCAGCTGCAGCGAGGCAAATTCGAGGTCACGAACTGGCATCTCTTCCAGCTGCGGGATGACAGCCGCTCCAGAAGTGTTGTGCAGCGGGGCGTAGAAACTGATGCCGCATTTTGCCGCCGAGTGCTCAAGGAGCTTGGGACCAAACAGAACATCCTGGTAATCAACGACGAGGCTCATCATGCTTATCGGCCGTCGCCATTGCCTGAGGAGGTAAGGGCGCAGCTATCTCAGGATGAGATCGCGAAGCGCGAAGAGGCCACCGTCTGGGTAAGCGGGCTGGATCGCATCGCCAGTGTCCGCGGCATCAACTTCTGCGCAGACTTTTCTGCCACTCCCTTTTACATCAAAGGCAGCGGTTATGAAGAGGGAGCTCCATTTCCCTGGATTATATCGGACTTCGGTCTGGTAGATGCTATCGAGTCGGGCATCGTCAAGATTCCGCGCGTGCCGGTTGACGACAACACCGGTGCAATCATCCCAAAGTATTTTCGCTTGTGGGAAGCAATCAACCAGGCGCTGCCCGCCTCTGAGAAGCAGACGGCCCGCCGTCGCGCCAAGCCTGAATCGGTGCTTCGGGAAGCGGAAGGGGCGCTGGCCACCCTGGCCTCCGAGTGGAAGAAAACCTTCGATGAATTTCAGCGCTCAGGTTACCCTGTGCCTCCTGTCATTATCGTCGTCTGCGACAACACAGCCTTGTCTAAGCTGGTTCACGAGCATATTGCCAGGGGCAATGTGCTGCCGGAGCTCGCCAATGGCTCGAACGGTGAGGTGACATTCCGGATAGACACCGAACTTCTTGCCGAAGCCGAGACGGCCATGGAGGGAGAGACGAAGGCGGAGGCGGCGCAGCGCCTTCGCAAGGTTGTTGACACGATCGGGAAGCTGGAATGGGAGGGCGAAAACGATCCTCCAGGAAAACACATCAGGTGTGTGGTGTCGGTCGGGATGCTCAACGAAGGCTGGGATGCCCAAAATGTGACTCAGATCCTGGGTATTCGAGCTTTCACGTCCCAACTCTTGTGCGAGCAAGTTGTGGGACGCGGCCTGCGACGACTGAACTACGACGATTTCTCCGAGCCCGAGTACGTGGATGTTTATGGCGTTCCGTTCGAGGTTATCCCGGTAAAAAAGAAGCCATTGAGCCGAACAGAGAAAGTGAAAGTTCCCATGCTCGTGCGAGCACTACCGGAGCGAAAACATCTGGAAATTAGCTTCCCCCGAGTGGAGGGATACATTATCGATGTGCGAAGCCGCATCCGGCTGAACCTGGAGGGCATACCCTATCTGGAGATCGACCCAGGCAGCGAGCCGACCGAAGTGACGGTTAAGCCAGCGGTCGGTTATCGGATCGGGCGGCCCGACCGACTCGGTCCGGGTCCGGATGTGGCGCATGACCGCAATCCGTTCCACAGCCACAAGCGGCTCCAAGCGACAGTATATGAGATTGCTGCTGAACTAACGCGCAGACTCAAAGAAAAGCGAGAGCAATGGAGTACACGACACATCCTCTTTCCTCAAGTGCTCAATGCCGTGTGGCAATACCTCGAGGAGCGCGTCATCCTCAAACAGGATGTCCCGCTGCAGGAGGTGGCACTCCTCAAGTACAAGCAGCGGATCATCGAACGGCTGACTGAAGCCATCGAACCGGATACTGAGGCGGGCGAGCCCCCTATCCTTCCAGTCATTGAGAGATTTCGGCCCATCGGTTCGACGGCCGAGGTCCTATTTCGTACCGTGCGCCCCTGCGTCGGCACAACCAAGAGCCACGTCAGCCACGTTGTGCTTGATGCACCCAAGTGGGAGCACAGCATAGCGTATCAGCTTGAACGGATGCCAGAGGTGATCGCTTATGTGCGCAATGACCACCTGGATTTCACCATTCCTTATGAATGGCAGGGGGCGCGACACGAGTATCGCCCGGACTATCTTATCCGCTGGCGCTGCGAGGATGGGCGGGAGGTGAAGTTCATACTGGAGGTCAAAGGTTTCGAGACGGAGCAAGACCGGCAGAAGCAGGCCGCTGCGGTCCGGTGGGTGAGGGCGGTGAACCACCACGGGGAGTTCGGGCGGTGGGCATTCGCTCTCTGTAAGGACCCTGGGCGACTGAGAACTCTGCTGGTAAGGGAGATTGAGGTATTCTGCGGCACTCGGAATTAGCCAGCCAACCAGCAATTCCAGACCTACAAGCAGGAGAACTCCTCGCTCTTTGTTTACAACGAAGCTCTTGTCATATCCAAGCTGGAGACATGTATCAGTGCTCTCACAGCCGGCGAGAATTGATAGATGTTAACCGATGCCCCGACAGCTAAGCCTTAATCTGAAGAAATTTATTGACTCAATCCCTGAGCCTCTCGCTGATGAGTATTTCAAGTAGAAGGTTAAGAGTTAAAGCTCTCTGCTATGACACCGTCAACAAATTTCTTTATACCATTAAGCAAGAAGACCTAAAAAGCAGTATCCTTGAGTAGGCCGTGTCAGGTCGTGTTTTCTTTCAGGTTAAGAAATGGTATCCAGACTAACGGCAGAATATGGAATAAGTGGTTCTGTAGTCCAAACATCAGAGAGGACGGGAGAACGATAGTAAGGGTGAGGCGTTCCAGTAAAGAGGTTAAGAGTAAAAATCAATAATTTTTGATTTTTTAATTGCAAGAGTACTTGACAGAGCTGATCTAAGCGCGGCAAAAATAAGAATGTTCAGCCTGTAATTATAGGAGGGGTAAGTTCGCAAAGTTTAGGGGGATATAACATGGATAGCGAAAAATATAAAAAGTCATTTTATGAATTGATAGAAAGCAGTTTTAATGGGAGGCCGATTTTGCAAGCATAGAAAAGGGCCTGGAACACTTGAGAAATGGAGATGCCCTAACTTATTCTTTTTTACTGTATACCTCTATATACCTCCGCATCAACCTCAATACTTTTAATGCCAGATTTTTAAAGTATCAATTCTAAAGAGCGCTTTCTTTCCTCTATTTGAACTCAAATAGATGGCCATGCTCATTGAGGCTCATATGTGTCTATGCATCCGCTTTTTCTCTTGTTTACTGGTATATTCTTTCTACATCACTCCCAATAGCTTGTTGTCTGCCCCGTTGCTTCCAGATACTACCTTTAGACTGGATGCCGCCTCCTAACCTGAAAGAAAGCGAAACTTGACATGAAGAAAATTAATAAATAATAAATATTCAAAGGGAAAAAGGAGACATTAGAAACATGAAAGAACCAAAAAAAATTGATTTTCTAAGGGTTATGGGATTTTTGGGTTTCTTTCTACTTTTATGCTATTTTTTAAATGTTAACGTTTTTGATTTATGCGCCCAGCAGATACCGGTTAAAAAAATTTCCCCACCAAAAGCTCCAAAAAATATTAATGCTTCAAATGATCCTATCCTCATTGAGAATCTGGTTGTTTCAAATGATATCAATATGCAGTATACAATTAGGCTAAAAAATAATACCTCTGATGCCATTCCCCTCAAGAAAATTGAGGCAAAGATTTTCCATTATAATAGAGCTGGTGCTACCTGGGTTCCGTCCATTGAATTACTGCAACCATCTATAAATACAGTTATCCAACCTCAACAAGAAATTGAATTAATTTATCGGTGTCGTGACGATGCAGCAACAATCCTCGGGCAATTAGATAATAACATTCTTGCTTATAATTCTGAAAATAAGGCCAGGGCTTGTATTCGGTATAGCAACGAGAATTATTGTTATGAAGGTGAATTTCTCTGGAAACCCAAGCTGGCCGACTTGCGAATCAACGAGGCCAAAATAGAATATAAGCACGAAATTAGTGAAAGCGGGTTTAATCATGACTGGTTTAGATTTAACATTGTGCTTGAAAATTCAGGAGATGCTCTGCCCATGTTCATCGGCAATTCCAAAAGAAAAACTGTGGAGACAAATTTCATAAAAGCATTAATAACAAGGAAGAAGGATAATAAAGTAATAGCTATGATTGAGGCCCATCCTGTTATTGGATCTCAGAGAGAAAATTCATTAGATACCTATCTTGATACTTATTTTAGAATAAACCCAGGTGAAAAACGACAACTGGTTTTTGAGACCGATAACCTCACTAATTACGTGCTTGATTTAATCGGGGAATTTGAAATTACCATAGGATTTGATTGTCCGCTTGAAAAAAACAAATAGTATATACCAGCATCTATTTGGTGATGCCAACTGGCAAAATAATATAATCAAGAAGGATGTAACTCTGGGCAACGACCTTTTTGAAATAATTTCTTTTTTCCCGGACAAAATTTCTAAAATTGAACCAGCAGAGAAACCACAGGGAGAGTTTCCGAGAATGGAGCAGGACCTTATGTATATAGATCTTAAGAGTTATCTAATTCTGTCTCATTTAGATGATACAAAAGACGTAAAAATTTATTTCAATGATGAGGATCTTAGGATTTTTAATATAAAGATAAAAGGGTTGGGTGGCCAGGGCGAATATCGCGTTTGGTTTAAGAAACCTGAGAAAAGAGTACGCGGTCGCTTTAAAGTAGAAATATTGGGTATAAGCCGATTAGCTGATAAATACCTGGAAATTACATCTGAATCAAAAACAGCACCTTCAAAAATTGAGTTGCCATATTACTTTGACTCCACTCCAGCAAATTGGCTCAATCTGTTTCCTTCAGCATTTACATATGGTCTTATGCCTATATATATTGAGGGCGTAAATATAAAAGGAAATGCCCCTGTTAACTTCTTGGTTGCAGTTAGATCTAAGGATTATACCTGGCTTGAACAAGGAAAAAGCTGGAGCGATGTTAATAAGGATAATCCAAACGCAGATTTATCAAAATATGTAAGCAGCCTATCCTCTAATTATCAAGTATATTTGTTCATTAGGCCAAAAGATAAGCTTCAGTGGCGCGATATTGGAAAATTAATTTCTCCCAAAACATTAGAAGCTAATAAACGTGAGGTAGTAACATTTACATTAGACGAGGCTAAGGCACTCCTGGAAAAGAAGCTTACCTCAGGGGAGAATGAATTTCTCATACTGGTCACTTACACTACTACTGAGGAAAAAGAGCAAATAGAAGTACCATCAGATATGTATTGGTCCAAGTTTACGTTGAAATAGCAAGGATTCAATATTTTTAGCTTTAATAGCTTGGTTAAGCCCAAGGTCGGAATTATCATTGAGAAGAAAGGAATTTTTTTGAAGTTTTACCTGGCTGCATGAATAGAAAGAAAATAAATACGATGCGGAATAGTGGCGAAATCAAGGCTTTTTCTGGCTTTTGAGGTTGACGAGCTTTATTTGGCTCAAGGTTGATAAGTGCCATCGCCTTTATAGGCGAGATTTTTATGAGTGAAACAAGGCAAAAATTATTAGAAGCCAAATATTTTCTTGAGCGGGTAATTGCATTTGAGGCTCGGTAGGGAAACCGATTTGATTTATCATAGGAACAAACTGATAATCCTCGGGGCTAAACTTTTTGTAAATATTTGAGAAAGGGCATGCTAAATTAAATTGTCTTTCATGTTGGGTTAAATTTTTAGCGGTTATATTGGCACTGGCTCAATCTGAGACGAACCGGAATAAGAAGTCTCTAATTCGGTTAAAAGCGGGGCTGGTGAAGGGCCAGACAGATTTTTTGGCCGCAAGGCCTAAATCCCGGGTATATTCATCCAGTGAAGCAAGGTAAGCTTGAAGTTTGGCTTTATAGATATTGGGCTGGAGCTTAAGCTTGTTCTTTTTTAAGCAATCTATGTAAGATTCAACGCAACTTATAGCCGGGCAGTCAGATACCGCTTGAAGACGAAGAGCTTCGAGCGAACCACTTTCCTCTATTCCTGGAATCATCAAAATAGAAACTCTGGGATTTTCACCCGCGGGGACGATTTCTTTTTTAAGCACAGGCAGTCCAGCATTTGCCAGGGCAGTCTGGACACTTTGAAAACTGGCTTTTGGATCAGAGTTTGAATCTCTGATTATTCCTATCGCTTTAACGATATAAAAGCCTGGGGTTAGGGCAAAAGCCTTTAGAAAATCATTCAGGTTATTTTTGCCATCAAGACTGTGTATTTGAACGCCAGATATTTTTGAGTTTTCTAAGAAAGCTTCAAAGAAATTTATATCGTCTTTTCCTTCAACTATTAGCTGGTATGGTGCGCTAATTTCCTCAGGCTGGCGACGGTGGCAGGATTCTTTTTCCGGTGTTTCCATCTTTTTTGCCCTTTTGCTTTATGCTTAAATTCAGCGGACTTCAAGCTCGGAAGATATGGCTGTTCCTAAGGTATTTTGATCGTAGATGACAGCTCTGATGGCTTCATCTACTCTTTCCAGGCGAATCAGCTTGAAATCATAATTTTTTGATTTTGAAAATGCCTCATGGGCAGCGGCAATGCACTCCAAGCTGTGGGTGGTGGCGAAAATTTGAACATTAAATTCTCTGGCTGCTTCAGCAATAACGGACCACGCTTTTTCCAGGACCGAATGATGCAATCCATTTTCAATTTCGTCTATTAAAAAAACTCCCCCAGGAGCATTGCCAATATGGAGGATTATGTTTGTTAGCTTGACCATTCCTTCTCCCATCAAAGGAAGAGGTATAGCACGTCCTGTTCCTATATCCCCATGTAAGACCGGCTCGCCCCCTTGCACACGAACGAAAATTCGTTTGAGTCTTGGCTCAATTATTTTCAAGGCTTCAATTAAGATATCAAGTCTGCCTTGTACTTCAAGTTTCCCTAAGCGTTCGGCCTCTTCCGTATGCGGTATTTTTATTTTTGAGGCCTGGAAAAAAGCTGGAAAAGGCGGAGCCGGCGGAAATGGTTCAATTCTCGGTCCTTTTTGGTCGATTATCATATAGCTTTTGGCTGAAAAATCTTTTTGCTCATAACTAAATTCGATGACCTTGGCGGTTTCGGTGGTTCCCAGTCTAGTGCTGTAGCTGAGAGGCTCTTCCTCTGCTTTCGCAGGTTTGGTGTTTAATGAATAACTCAGTTTTTTTAATTCTTCCGGCTTTTTTAAAATTTTTATTTTTAGACGCCTTTGGCCTGAAACCGAATTTTCACCGGTCATTTCAATGGTTTTGGCGGTGTCAAAATTATAGAAAAGCGAGTCCCAAGGCGTTTCTGTCCAGGGGGCAAGCTCAATTTTTACCGATTCAATTCCCCGGAAAGCATTTATTCTCAGAGCCAGTTCTGGATTGACTGAGCCGCAGTGGAGGAAGAAGGCTTCCAGGAGGGCAGTCTTCCCGATATTATTTTTCCCCACTATCAAATTCATCCGTTCCAGATTGCTGATTGATAGTTTTTCAAAACAGCGAAAATTAGTGATTTCAATGGACTTATACACGGCTGGCCTTCCTTGCTGAAATGTTACGTTAAAAATTTAACACTTAAGTGACGCAAAAATCAACAAGATTTTCTCGCCAGGCTGAGAGTAGAATTATAAGAGCAGAATTAGAGATATGATTGTCTGGATAGAAAAATTCTGATATTTTGTTAGCTAACGTAAGCTAACGCAAAGCATAAACAAAAGCACGCGAAAAATAAATTGGCGCAAAGAAAAAAAACTGACGCAAAAAACAAACTGAAAGGTTGGAAAGGCCATGGCTATAGCAGGCTATCATAACAGAGTGCTGGAGGTGGACCTCAGCACCGGTTCCATCAAGGTTGAGCCGCTTCAGCCGCAGGATGCTCTGCTTTACCTCGGCGGTCGCGGCCTGGCCACCAAGCTTCTCTACGACTGCATTAACCCCAAGACCGACCCGCTGGGACCAGGCAACATCATCGTGATTGCCACCTCACCGCTCATTGGCTCGCAGGCGCCCACCTCAGCTCGCGGCCACATGGTCTACAAATCGCCGCTTACCGGCTACATCGGCACTTCCAACTCGGGCGGGGCCTGGGCTCACACCTTCAAAGCCACCGGCTACGACGCCATCGTCATCCGCGGTCGCGCCCCGCATCCGGTCTTTATTGACATCAGCCCGGAAAAAGTGGAAATCAAGGACGCCAGCCACCTCTGGGGAAAAACTACCCACGAGGCCACCGACCTCCTCACAGCTGAAAGCCGCCCTGGCGACCCCTACCGCGCTCTGGTCATCGGGCCGGCTGGCGAAAACCTGGTGCTCTATGCGGCGGTGGCCAACGAGAAAAACCGCGTTTACGGACGCTGCGGGCCGGGAGCGGTTTTCGGCAGCAAAAACCTTAAAGGCATCCGCGTGCGCGGCAAAGAAAAAATCGCCATCGCTGATGAAGCCCGCTACCGGGCTGGCCTGGACCAGTCGCTCTACCTGATGAAACAGGCGCCCATCACCAAACGGCTGCTGCGGGAGCTCGGCACCTCGGGCCTCATCCTGCTCATCAACCTCATCAATATGCTGCCGCACCGCAATTTTCTGGATGTGGAGCACGACGAGGAGAAGGTGGAGCGGATATCGGGAGAAGCTATCGCCCACAACTACCTGGAAAAAGCCGGCTCCTGCTACCTCTGTCCCATCGGCTGTCAGCGCCACACCCGCGTTAAGGGACCCGATGGCAGCGAGCGTCGCGGCGAAGGTCCCGAGTACGAAACCACCGTGCTCATGGGGCCGGTGTGCGACATCTACGACCTGAATTACATCATCCGGGCCAATTATCTCTGCAACGAGCTCGGCCTGGACACCATTTCCTTCGGCGGAACCGTGGCCTGTGCCATGGAGCTTTACGAGAAAGGTTACCTGACCAACGAGCAGACTGGCGGCCTGGAGCTGCGCTTCGGCCGCGGCGAGCTTCTGGAAAAGCTGGTAGAGCTTACGGCTTACAGGAAGGGTATCGGCGCCTTGCTGGCTGACGGTTCTTACCGGCTGGCTCAGCGCTTTGGCCATCCCGAGCTGGCCATGCAGGTTAAAAAGCTGGAAATCCCGGGCTACGACCCGCGGGCTTCCTACGCTCAGGCTCTGGGCTATATGACCTCGCCAACGGGGGCCTGCCATCTGCGCGGGGGCTATGCGGTGTCGCTGGCTTTCTTCGGCGGGACCCGTGAAATCCCGCGCTTCAGCCTGCTGCAATCGCCCATCGCCATCCGCAACATGCAGAACACTGGCATCCTGCAGGATAGCCTGGGTGTCTGCCGTTTCACCGGGTTTGCTTTTTCGGTGGAGCCCTGGGCCAGGATGGTGAGCGGTATTACCGGTCAGGATTTTTCCACCGCTCGCCTGGAAGAAATTGCCAACCGCATCGCTACCCTGGAGCGTCTTTTCAACCTGGAGGCGGGTCTCAACCCGGAAGAGGAAGACCTGTTGCCCAGGCGCTTTGCGGAAATCCCGATTATGGCTGAAGGGAAGCCGAGGGCTATAACGCTGGAGAACATGCTTCAGATGAGACGCGATTATTACCGGGCCCGCGGCTGGAACGACGACGGCCGGCTGAGCGAGGAGCTGCTGCGCAAGCTTCAGATAGAACGCAGGAAGGCGGCTGGCCAGTCTGAGCAGGAGGTTTGACATGGCACCACGAAAATGGCAGACCAGCGAAGAAATTTTCCGGCTCTTCCACGCTATCGGTCGGGCTTCACTGCTTTACGACATTCAGGACAGCCACAGCGGCAACATGGCCATCCGCTGGCGGAGTCCGCAGGACGAGGAGATGGTGGTCATCACGGCCACGGGCTCACAGAAGGGCGACCTGGAGCCCAACCATCTGTGCTATCTGTCGCCGGCTGAAACTGATTTCGGCTACTACAAGGCTTCATCCGAGACTGACATCCACGTGAAGATTCTGAGCTTGCCGGGTGCGCAGTCTTCCATGCATGCTCATGTCAAAGAGCTAGTGATGGCCACGCTTGATGACCAGCCGACGCCCAAGCGGCCAGGGCCGTTTGTGCCGGTTGACCAGCTGGCTTTTTACCATTTAGGGGCGGAGATTCCAGTGGACTGGTTTGCCGTGCCCAGCGGTTCGCCGGAGATGGCCAAGGTCATACCAGCGCGTCTGGCTGAACATCCTCTGACCATCATCTACGGGCACGGAGCGATGACTAAGGGGCGGACGCTCAAGGAAGCTTTCTTCAATTTGTGCCTGGCTAATAACGCCGGCTACATCATCAGGCTGCTGGAAAGGCAGTGGCTGGCGCTGGAGAGAGACAGAGAAACTCAGGGCGGGAATAAGGTTAGCGCGGCCGAAAAGGTTAAAAATAGGTTGGAAGAGATGCGGGCGAAGATTAAAGCTGACCCGGACAGCTATTTTCATTTCAGGCCCGCACCTTACAACGTGGACATAGACGGACGCTGCGATTTTCCGGAAGAGGATGAGATTTTAAAGGAATTCCGGAAGGCGGGGAACAGGCTGTTTGAGTCGCGGCTTTCGCCGTTTCACACCGGGTCTATGTCGGTGCGCGGGGTAGATTATCTGCTTTACGCCCCGCAGGCGGCCATGCCTTATGAAGTTGGCGGACCGCTGCTTCGGCTGCCGCTGGCGCCACAGGCGGGCGACGATTTTGAACTGGCTCTTCACAAAAAAATCTACGCGGAGAGCGATTTTCAGACCATCATCCATGCCTATGTGTCGGAGGCGGAAGCCCATGCCCATTTTGTTTATCCGGGCGAGGAGCGGCCGATTGAGCGTATCATTCCGGTTGATGCTGAGGGCAGCTTCCTGTACCTGGTCATTCCGGTGGTCGGGCCAAAAGTAAAAGAGGAAGAATTCATCCGGCTTCTTCATGACTACAAAATGGTGGTCGTGCGCGGGGGCGGGGTCTGGGCTGTGGGGAGCCAGTCGCTGTCTGAAGTGCTGCATCATCCTTCTTCCCTCCGCGAGATATGCCTTTACCGGATTGCGGCTGTGGAGCGGGGGCTGGACCTGCGGAAGATGGAGCCGGAAAAAGCCCGGCGCTGGTAAGCAAAGCCCGCTTTCTTATGTCACCAGTTTCTTGCCTTCCCCATGGATCAAATTACCATTTTTGAAATTAATTTACCTAAAAGCTTGCTGCCGGCGATAACCATTAAAGCTACCAACAGATGCCAGATAATTTCCCACCAGGGATTTTTCCTTTTTCTTATGGCAATTGAGTAGCTTAAAATAGCCAGTATTAATAGCCCCCAGATAGATGAAATTATTAGAGCTGTAGGTGAAGGGAACTATAAAACAATCAAAACGAAAGTGAGGGCAATAACCAATCTGGTTAAATAGTTACCGTAAGTAAATAAATTTGTCTCGCGTTTTGGAACTCCTTCTGATTCTTTGTAGATGTGGATGCCTAAGGAGTCTGAGAGATTATCAACGATAGCAATAATCAAGAGACCGGTGATGATCTGCTTTTTGGCACTTTCGCCTTGAGATAGCCCGGCGATTAATCCCATACTGGTGGTAATAGCGGCAGTGGCTCCAAGGCTGAATTTGCTAATTTTCATTATGTCTTATTTTAATAGAAATTCGGCAGCAGACCAAACATGTTTTTCTCGCATTTATCCAGCTTCCAAAAAATAGGTAATTAAAATAGGAAATAAAAATAGGAAATATAGTCTGTGTCCCCATTTTTTACAGAGGGGAAAAATTAGTGAATGGGTATAATGTCCCCCATTTTCAGGGCGTCAGCGAAGGCCTGGTAAAGCTGGGTGTTGTCAATGATTTTGGTGCCGGGGTACCATTGTCCCTGGTACCTGGCCACGTAGGTCGAGCCGCTGCCCTGGCCGTAAACATAGACCATGACCAGCTCGTTGGTGTGTTCGGTGGTGGTGTAGGTGACCAGATCATACTCACCGGGACGTCCGAGCTGAGCAGGTTTACCCTGAGGCAGCATGCCTTTGCCCAGAAGGGGCTTGCCGTTTTTATCTCTTTTAAGCCGCATAAAACTGTTGGCGTGGTCAGCCGTGACCACCAGCAAGGTGTTGGACCAGTCCAGGTCATCACCGGGGCGGTCGACGTAGCTGATGGCGGCTTTAACGGCTTCGTTCAGGTCCCAGACAGTACCGATCATCCAGGGGTAATTGTTTTCGTGATTGGCCCAGTCAATGTCGCCCTGTTCAAACATGACAAAGAAACCATTCGGATTGTGGGAAAGAACTTTAAGAGCTGAAACGACGGCCTCTCGCAGGAGCGGGTTTTCCGTGGTCTGGCGGTGGATCTGGGGATGACCGGGGCTGTTTACTGGAAGCGGCGGCTCAAAATTTCCGCCGGGTCCTCCGAACAGGCCAAAAAGTTTTTTGTTAGAACGAACGGCTGCCTCGGCTGCCTGAAGCAGGGCCTTCCCGCCGTCTTTTCCTGCTTCTCTCTCTACAAATACATAATCCGAAATAGTTCCGTTTTTAAGGTCGCGGTAGGCTTCCTCAGAGATGAAGGTAAACTTATTCGTGCCGGATGGTCCTGGATATCCTCCGCCGATCACGACCTCTGGTCTGGTGAGCCGAATAATTTCTTCAGAAATCTGCTTGTAGTTGCCTCGGCTTACGTTATGGCTGACGTGGGCGGCTGGAGTGGCGTGGCTGAAGGGCACGGTGCTGACCACTCCGATGGAAGCACCAAGCCGCTCACGCATAAGCTCGGCTAAAGTTTTTAGCTGGCCGTTGGGCGGGTCGCCGGGCAGCCAGGAGATGTTGCCGTCATCAGTTTTGTAGCCAGTGGCCACAGCCGTAGCGGCGGAAGCTGAGTCGGTGGCCGGTATTTTTGAAGTTTTGCCTTCGGGTGGTATGGGAAGTCGGGTAAGGAAGTAGCTTGTCTGACCTGACGGGTCAAGGGGAAAGGGCCAACGTCCGCCAAGTTCCGGGTTGTAGCCGAGGAGCGGGTCAAATGAGTCTCTGCTGTAAAGCGGGCGTCCCTGCTTGGCCGCGAACTGATTGTAGGTGGTCACATCCCAGGTGGTGCAGGGCAGGCGGTAGAAAGAAGAAGTGTGCCAGACCAGCTTCATCGGCTCGCCGTAGAGGTACTGGCTGGCAGCGATTTCGTGTTCCAGTTGCAGGCCGTCGCCGATAAAAAGAATGATGTGTTTGAGGCGAGGCTGGCTGGCGGAGCTGGTTTTGCCGGGAGAAAAATTCAGCGAGCAGCTTTGATGGAAAAGAAAAATTGTGGCGGTGAGAATAAGGATAAAGATTGCGAAGTTTTTGCTAATTATGTTTTTCCGCTTTTTAAATTGGTCTCTTTTCTCCAATTCTTTCTCCTATTTGTAAATCCATTCTATTGCTATTTGACTTTATCATTTTTGTATAACAGTGTTTTCCTCATCTTTAGGGTTCAGTTACGGGGTCAGAACACCGTTCAAGCTTGAATCTGTCTGGCAATCTTTACAGCTCAATGGGCTGGGGCCCTTGGAGCTCAGGGCGGCCCATAATTAAAAATTCATTTTACAGTTTTTTTTACACTTTATGAATAATTTTTGGCTGCTTATGTAGAAAAAAGTCTTCGTTGATATTCAGGGCAGAAGCGAGTATAAATTTATCAGGTGCAAAGAGGAGAGAGAAAGGGTTATTGAAGGAAGGTAGGGAAGATGCCCTGTTGGCATAAACTCAGGTTGAACCCGGCAAGCGAAAAAGAAGCTGACTGCCCCATCCCGGTTTTAAGCGTTCCCAACCTAAATTTATTCTTTGCTTTCAGAAAATCTCTCAAAAATTTTATGTCCTGCTTTCAAAAAATAACGAATCGTGTATAATAGATGCCTAAATGTACATAATCCTATAGGAATTATAGGATATGTGAAGCCGGGAGGAAATAATGAACATGTTTTGTTTTCAGTGTCAGGAAACTCTGGGAAACAAAGGCTGCACCAAAGTTGGGGTCTGTGGTAAACCACCGCTGGTCGCCAACCTGCAAGACCTGCTGATTTATTCCCTGAAGGGTATTTCCTGGTTAAACCTCAAAGCCAGAGAAAAAGGAATTAATGAGGAAACTACGGACCGCTTTCTCCTTGAAGGACTTTTTTCCACGGTAACCAACGTTAACTTTGACCAGGAATTTTTCCTGGAGCGGATAAGGGAAGCTGTGGCCTTACGCGAGAAATTAAAATCGGGTCTACAATCGGCCGGTTTCCGTCCTGAAGAGTTGAACCATCATCCGGCCGTTTCCTGGACTTATCAAACTGATTTAGACCTGATAAATTTATCTGCCACGGTTGGCGTGTTAACCACCCAGGATGAAGACGTGCGCTCTCTCAGAGAGTTAGTAACCTACGGTGTTAAAGGCATAGCTGCCTATGGCTACCATGCCTACCAGTTGGGTTTCAAGGATGACGGCATCTATCATTTTATGGAAAAAGCGCTGGCTTCTACTCTTGATGATTCGCTGAGTGTTGACCAGCTTACCGCCCTGGTGCTGGAAACAGGAAAATACGGGGTGGAAACCATGGCCCTTCTGGACCGGGCCAACACCTCAACCTACGGCCATCCAGAAATTACCAAGGTTGATATCGGAGTGAGAAACAATCCAGGAATTCTCATCAGCGGTCATGACCTCAAAGACCTGGAGCAGCTGCTGGAACAGACGGCCGGCACGGGAGTTGATGTTTATACCCACGGTGAAATGCTGCCGGCTCAGTATTACCCGGCCTTTAAAAAATATCCTCATTTTGCCGGAAATTACGGCAACTCCTGGTGGCTGCAGTACAAAGAGTTTGAAAGCTTTAACGGACCGATTCTGATGACTACTAATTGCCTCATCCCACCTCGCGATTCTTACCGGGACCGAGTCTATACCACAGGGGTGGTGGGTTATCCCGGGTTGAAGCATATTCCGGAAGGGCCTGACGGCCGCAAAGATTTTTCTGAAATTATTGCCCATGCTAAGCGATGCCAGCCGCCGGTGGAGATTGAGAAGGGTGAAATCATCGGTGGGTTTGCCCATCACCAGGTGGTTCAGCTGGCTGACAAAGTGGTAGAAGCAGTTAAAAGCGGAGCGATTAGAAGGTTCTTTGTCATGGCTGGCTGCGACGGCCGCATGAGAAACCGGGAGTATTACACCGAGTTTGCCAAAGCCTTACCAAAAGATACAGTGATTCTGACCGCCGGCTGCGCCAAGTACCGCTATAACAAACTGGGGCTCGGAGATATCGGTGGAATTCCCCGCGTGCTGGATGCCGGACAGTGCAACGATTCTTACTCGCTGGCCGTGATTGCTCTGAAACTCAAAGAAGTGTTCGGACTGGATGATGTCAACAAGCTGCCGATTTCTTACAACATTGCCTGGTATGAGCAGAAGGCAGTGATTGTGCTGCTGGCTCTGCTGTACCTCGGGGTGAAGAACATTCACCTGGGTCCAACACTTCCGGCCTTCCTTTCATCGAACGTGGCCAAGGTGCTGGTAGAAAAATTCGGAATAAGCGGCATCGGCACCGTGGAGAATGATATAAAGCTTTTCCTCGGCGAGTAAAAATCCAGAAACCCTGAAAGTCGGGGTGGCATAATTATTGGTGGTTTTAAGAAATTATCCGATTTGAGGAGCTGGACAGCCATGCCGCAGGTTGTTTTAAGGGCAACGCAGCTGATTTCTTAAAAAAGTTTTAATTAGAGCTCAATGTTATCATCCTGGTCGGAGCGAGGAAAGATTAAAACCCCGGCCTAAAAAATCGGGCTCTAACAAATACCATATTGGACCAAGCCCTACAGGGCTTTCTTCCCAGAGTAACAGAAG
>Ga0209017_10001050_pt1 | contig 22855 bp, 14 predicted proteins | sample YNPBryunderm2012_FD_185812 | JGI IMG/M metagenome (GOLD analysis project Ga0209017, IMG submission 185812) | Anoxygenic and chlorotrophic microbial mat microbial communities from Yellowstone National Park, USA - YNP Bryant MS undermat 2012... ... | reverse complement strand
TAAACAAGAACGTCCGAAAAAGACGCGGCGGCTACGTTTTGTTCTTCTGGACTCTGAGCCCTGCGCATGATGGGTAAACAAGAACGTCCGAAAAAGACGGCAGGCACGGAAAAACCCTGGGAGGCGGCGGGTTAACTGCCGGGGGCTTTGAGGCGATCTTCTTGTTGGTGGCGGAGGCGGATTTGGCGGGCCTGTTGGCGGAGTTTCTGGGCCTGGGCCGGATCGGGCGGATCGGATTGTTCGAGCAGATCGGCGTAGAGTTCTAGGGTGTCGGCCAGATCGGGATGATTGGGTTGAGTTTGGGCGAAGGCAGCCTGTTGGATTTGTTGGGCCCGTTGGAGGAATTGTTTCGCTTCGGCCAGTTGACGAGTTCGGATAGCCAGCCGGGCGGCACGAACCAGCAATCGGGCCACGGTAGGATGTTCTTGATGGTCCGGGCCCAATAAATGTTCGAGGGTACTGAGGGCTTGTTTATAGCTGGTCAACCCGCGGGGGGGTGCTGTTTTGGCCTCCAGGGCTGCTAGGAAGGTCAGGGTTTGGATCATATCCGGTCCTTGTCGGAGGCCGATTTTTTCCGAACTCAGAATCCGGCGTGCCTTTTCCAACTGGGAGCGGACTTCGGCCGTGTCGTCTAATTCCAGCTTGGCGTGGGCAAGGGCGTTCAGAATTTGGGCAGTAAGCAAATGTTCTTCACCCCAAGTGGCCAAGGCCATTTGGAGAGCCTTTTCAGCCACGTCTTTGGCAGCAGAGTACTGTTTTTGTGCCAACAAAAGCTCCGCTTCCCAAAGCCGAATCGTCGCCAGGCGAGGATGATCTTTCCCGAGAGTTTTTTCCCCTAGGGCCTCAGCCCGGAGGATCAATGGGGTAGCACTAGCGATATATCGGGCCAATTCCCCATAACAGAGGGCCAACGTACAGACCGGCCCCATCACGGCCGGATGTTCCGGCCCGAAGACCTGTTCCATATTCCGCAGTGCCTCCAGAGCAGGCAGTTCCGCCTCCCGATACTGAGCGTAACTGCGGGCCAACAGAGAGACGGCACATTGATAAGGGGTGCTCAAAGGACTTGATTGGGCCTGTTCGATCTGTGGTTGGAGCACGCGGCGTGCATTGGCAAGGGCTTGCTCCGCCTGGGCATAGTCCCCTAGGACGAGATGACACATGGCCAGATTGGTCCACCCATCGGCCACATGCAGATGATCCCTGCCTAAGGATTGCTCCCAAACCGTGCGGGCCTGATGATGGAGCGTTTGGACGCCAACCAGTCGGCTTCGGAGTTGTTGAAGGACGGTTTGGTTATTGACCACAGCGGCCAGCAGCGGCGGATGGGAGCCGAAAAGCTCCTCTTGACCGAGCAGCTCCTGGGCTCGTCGGTAAAGGCTTGCCGCCTCTTCCCACTGCTCCGCGGATCGGCCCACTATACTGAGCACCGTCGCTTTTCCATGGAGCAGACCGCTTAAGATGCGTTGCTTTTCTGGGGGGAGATTGGACCCGGAATCTACCAGTTTCAACGCCTCGTTGAGCCATTGGAGTGCCTCGGCATACCGGGCCCGATACAGGGCGGTCATGGCCGCCTGTCCTAAAACGAAGGGATTCTGGCGGTTGCGCTGGAGGAGCTTTTCGTAATGTTCCCCTGCGGTCGAAAAATTCCAACTATATACTTCCGTTTGGGCCAATCCGAGCGTGGCCCGTTCCAGGAGGGCTGCATCCGCAGATTCCTTCAGCACCGCTTGGAACTGCTGCCGGGCCTCCTCAAAGCGTCCCTCGGCCAACAGTTTCCAACCCCGTTCCATCCGAGTCGGGCCTGCCGGCAAATATCGAGACAATTGCTTCAGCTTGGGCGGCATCACCGGCAATTGCACCATCGCCCAATACGGATCGGTCAGCACCAAGACCGGCGACAGCAGTTCCTCGCCCAATAGTTGGGCCGGGTCTTCCAGTTTCCGTTCCGCCACCCGAATCGGTCCCCAGGGCGTTAGCCACCAGACAAACACCAGCAGGAAGATTCCTGTACTGCCCATCTGCCGAAGGCTCACCTCGCCCAATCCGGGAAGCTTCACTTTTCGACGTTTTTGCCGGGCCTCCCGCAACGCCTTGCCGAAATCCACATGCACCCCCTTCTGGATTCGCAAGGCCAATTCCTCTGATTCCGGCTCATGGGTAGCTAATAGGAAAACGACGGTGGCCCAGGCCGCACAAGCCAAGCCGCCCAGACATACCCCCCACCAAGGGAGTTCCCGGACCAAAAAATGAGCTGCCACGATCCCCATCAGGCCCAACACGCCCAGTCCCCCGGCGGCCCATCGCCACTTTCGGACCGAAGGCAGTTGGCCCTCCAGCAACCCAGACGGTGGCCCCCCCGCATATTTGATTTTTTTCGATTTCTTAGCCATGGAGCAGGAAAAGCTCTTCCAGATCGATTAGGGAAACAGCCGACGTCGTCTCCTTCTTTCGGGAAGTGGAACCTGAGTGCCGTGCCATGGGAGTCGTGTTTCCAAACCCCCCTTCCCTTTCACTCAGTATACTTCCCAGGAGGGCCTTCGGCTAGACGGGCTGCCGGCTAGCTCTTCCTGCCTATCCCAAAGGGCCGGCGCCGCCCGAGCAGATTCTTCCGAGGAACCTTTTCCTTTGGCAATCCCAGAAGTATGATAGAGAAACAGGAGGGGACCGATTTTCCGGCAGACCGACTGAAAAAGGTTTCCTGGACTATTTCTCCCACATGGAGCATACCTTCGGAAGAGGCGCCGAAGTGCCGCTCCGGGGTAAGCGGAAAACAACGCAGACGCCTCTTCCGTGGCAGAACAGACCGGCCAAGCAGGAGCTTGAGCGCCTGAGGACTCCCGGCTGGCGAGTGTTCGGGCAGACACGATCAAAGAGGTGGTTCCGAAAATCCGTTTTCAGCGGATGTGCCACCAACCGGCGGTCCCCAGACTGCCCAAAACCCCATAAAACCGGGCATCGTGGGAAACCGGAAGGGTGGGGAAACGGTTGGGGGCGCCGCCCGGGTGCCCATTTCGGGATAGCCTCTCCGAGTTCCAGGATTCCCTGAACGGGGAGCGGTTTCCCCTGGTGGTGTCATGTGAGGATAGCCTTGGTGGAATGAAAAAGGAGGCTGGTTATGTTCGTGTGGATTCAATGGATGAGGGTGATGGACGTTGCTGTTGTGGCTGGAATTTTGACGGTTGGTGGGACAGAGCGAGATTTTTCTCATCTCGGTTTGCCGACCGTTCTCTCGCCAGTTGGGAATTGGTCCGTGCTGGAAAGGGAGAGCTTGGTTTGTCAGGCTGAGCAGAAGCCTGAGGAACCACCGACCGAACCTGCCAACCAAGTGCTGCCGAGGGAAGCGCCCGGCCGGTTGGACAAACCGCCTGCCGAGGGGAATCCCCCGGCCCCAAAGGGTGAACAACCGCCGGCTCCCGAACAACCCAAATCCCCGGCCGAAAAGCCCACCTCTCCAGCCGAAAAACCCAAATCCCCAACCGAACAGCCCAACTCCCCAACGGAACACCCTAAATCTCCAGCGGAACAGCCAACACCCGAACAGTCCAAATCGCCGGCCGACCAGTCCCCTACCGCAACGGAACCGCCCAAATCGCCGATAGAAAAGTTTTCGACGCCGGCCCCGGAAAAGAAGCCGCCCGCCGGGCAAGCCGACCTGGATAAGGCCACGGAACTTCGGTTCAAGGCGAAGAAACTTTCCGACCTAGAAGAAGTGATCCGGCTGTGCCGAAGCGCTTTGGAAAAGGGGCTGGACGAGGCGGGCACAGAGTACGCCAAGACCATGTTGGCCTCCACGTTAATTCAACGGGGAGTGGCAGTGGCCAAGGCCCTGTTGGAAACGCCGTTTATCCCTCGTCTGGAGCCGTTTCGCCAATCGGCCCTCAACGATCTGGAAACTGCCGTGGCCATCCTGCCGAATCAGGCGGAGGCCCTGGTATTCATTGCCCGGTTGCATTTGTTGCCCGGCGGGGATGCCAAACGCGCCGCCAAAGCTCTGGACGATGCCCTGGCCGTGCCCGATGCGGAGGCGCCCACCCGAGCGATGGCTTTTCGGCTCCGAGCCTCCTTGCAGCAAGATCCCCAGAAACAACTGGCCGATCTGAACGAAGCCCTTCGGCTTCAGCCGGAAAACCCCGAAACGCTGCGGGAACGGGGCGTCGCCTATGTGGAACTAGGCCAGTGGGATAAGGCGTTGGCCGATTTTGACGCCGCTTTAAAACTCGATCCAAAACATATTCCCACCTATATCGCCAAAGCTCTGGTCTTGAGCAAACAGGAGAAATACGACGCTGCGCTGGCCGTCCTGGCCGAGGCCAGAAAAATCGATCCCAAATCCGCGGAACTGTGGGTTCAGCAGGCCCGTGTCCATGTGCTTCAGAAAAACTTTCCCGAAGCCATCAAGGACTTAGACGAAGCCCTGAAAGAGGCGGGGGAACCTTTAGTGGTTCGGCTTCTGCGGGCAGAAGTTTTTCAAGAAATGGAACAATTCGACAAGGCCCTCGCGGAAATCGACGAGGTGCTCAAACAGGAGCCTGATCTCCGTCTGGCCGTTCGATACCGCGCAGTGCTCCTGGCCGAACTCAAACGCACCGAAGAGGCCGTCGAGCTGATGGAAGATTGGATGCGTCGGCATCCGGATGACGAAGAAGGTCAGCTTCAATTGGCCTCCTTGTATCTGGCGGACAACCGCCCCCGCCGGGCCATCGAACTTTTTACGGAAATCCTCCAGAAAAACCCGGACAACCCAGCCGCTTTGCGAGGCCGGGGCGATGCCTATTTGAACATCGGTAAACATGCCGAGGCCATCGCCGACTATGAGCGGGCCTTAAAGCTCCGCCCCAACGACAGTGGACTATTGAATAACTTCGCCTGGGTGCTGGCCACCTCACCGGTGGATTCCCTCCGGAACGGTAAACGCGCCCTGGAAATGGCCCTGAAAGCCTGTGAACTCACCCAGTATAAAGAAGCTCATATCCTAAGCACTCTCGGCGCCGCCTATGCCGAACTGGGCGACTTTGAGACGGCCAAAAAGTGGTCCGCTAAAGCCATCGAACTCGGACGGGCCGACCAAAAAGATCAACTCCGTAAAGAACTAGAAAGCTACCAACAGCAAAAACCCTTCCGAGAACTCATCCAAACCGAAGAAAAACAACCCAAACCAAAACCCAAACTCCCCGGCCTGCCCGAAGAAAAACCCAAAGAACAACCCAACGCGCAACCCGAAGAAAAGCCCGAAGAAAAACCGCAAGGAAAACCCGCTTCCCCGTAGGCGTAGCGGCGATGTCTCCATCGTCCCCCTATCCCTGGAACATCCAGGAGAGCGAAACGTCTCGGCATGGGGTTTCGTGCGACTCACCCCGGGATAGCGGCCAGCGCCTGCCCCCAGCAGTCCAAAGAGCTACCGCCCTGGGGTACCCCACACCACCTGCCCCCAGAGAGGCGGCACCTCGACTGGCCGGAACAAAGGCAGTGCATCTATTGGCTGCCAGAGAGGCCGCCCATCTATTGAGCTTCGCAAATCGGCCAGACAGGAAATTCCCGGGTTTTTGGCCACACCGGTGTCCTTTGGTTTTGCAAAGACCAATCATGACTCCTCAGAAGGATCCACATGTACTGGCCCGGAGAGAGGTGCATATCGACGGACCGCCCACGAAGACTGCATATCGACTAGCCGGTGGAGACGCCGCACTACTACTGGTCTGCGGTGCCACCCCACACACCGTGCTTCCGCGTCCATCGGGGAAGGCCATAGAACCCAAAAAGCTCCTGTCCCTCCGCCGGGATAGCGCAGACGTTCAAGAACCAGGCCGGTAGCAGCGGACTAAGCTCATCAGGGCAAAGCCAGTGCCGTAGGCCTGGTGATAATCATACAGCGGATAGTCCCACCAGGAGCCGTCCGCCTCTTGCAGGCTGAGCAATACGGTAGCCAGATGGTCCTGATAGGGCGGCCGTTTTTCCGCCGGCAAGAGTTCGATACACCGGGCGGCATAGTAATGCCCGTAGTAGAAAAAATATCCGGCAATGGCGAAGAAAGATTCATGCGGCACGGGGCGTTTTCGGCCCAAATCCAGCCAGCCGTTGCGGGCAAAAAGCCGATCCAGCCAGGTCGTCAGCACCTGGTCGGTTACCAGCGGGTCGCCCCAAAGCCGCAGAGCCAAATTGCAGGCCTGAGAACGCCCCAGGCTGCCGGCAGGCCGATTGACCGGATGCATGGGCTCCCACCGGAGATATTCGCCGTACAGATAGCTGAAATCGGGTTTTCGCTGTCGGCGGATGCTGGCCACGGCCCGTTCGACCAGATTCGGAGGCACTTCCACACCCAGTTGCCGCACCTCATGCAAAGCCACTAGCACCGTAGCCGATACAAAACTGATACTAGAACCGGCCGGTTTCTGCGTGCGAAGCTGGAAATCGTAATAGCACCACCCGCCATCGACCGTTTCGTATCGTTGCAACAGTTCGATTTGCTGGCGGATCAGGCGGAGGATTTCCTGCTGACGGGCTTGGTCGTGAGGTTTGCGGGAGTACATGCGGGCCAGGGCCTGCAAAGCGTAGGCATGGCCCCAAACATTGTAGAGGGCATCGGGGGTGGCTCGGCGCAAGGTGGGCAAATGAATAAAAATCCACTCTTCCCCCCGCTCGATCGCCCGACGCACCTCTGGGCTGGCCAAACCCGGCTCCCGGCCCCCTACTTCCAACAGAGCCGACAGGGCCAGGGCCGTCGTTCCGGTTTGAAACGCATGATGGGCGCCCGGCGCCGGCGCATAAATATTCAGGTCCTTGGTCCGCCGCGCTGATCCCCAGGAACCGTCCGGATTCTGATGGCTGACCAAGAAAGCCACCCCTCGCTGAATGGCACGATGGATATCGGCCGGTTCCGGCCTGGGCACCGGCGGCGGCTTTGGCCCCTGCAAGGCCAATGCCGGCAGCTTGGAGTCCTGCAAATGGGGGGATTGACTATGTTCGGCCGATGTAGCTGGCTGCAAGGCTGGTGTCAGCGGTCTGCCGGCCTGCAAGGCCAACGGCGACGTCCGCGTCCTCGGATCGGACGACCCAAGGGCTGATCCGCCCAATGAAGACTCAGCAGCCCAACCCAACTTCTGGCCGGCCCATCCTTCCCAGAACTCCCAGGCTCCGAGCCATCCCATCGCTTTCCCCAGGAGGCAGAGAAAAACCACCCCCGCTGTCCCCCCGGATAATCCGGTCCACCGTTCCAGACCGTGGTGCCGTCTCATAGGAACACTCCTTCAGGTCTTGGAATTAAGGGGTGGCATCTTTCTTTTTGGGCGGTTCGGCTAGGATTTTATCGCCCGGTTTCAGGCCGCCGGTGATCTCACACTCGGTCTCCTTTTGTCGGCCTCGAACCACCGGCTGACGCAGCGGCTCCTTGCCCTCGACAACCAAATACACATACGCTTTTTCCTCGTCCAGGGGGTCCTGTTCGATGGCCGACTTGGGCACCACGAGGGCATCGGTTTTCACATAGGGGACCAATTTGACTTTGCAGGCCATACCGGGCATGAGGGCGTCGGCCTGTTTGTCCAGGGCTGGAGTAAGGCGTGCTCGAAACTTTCCGTCCGCCACAGGCACCCGGTCCACCTCCGCCACCACGGCAGAGAACTTCAGGTCGGGCAGGCCCTTCGGCTCCACCTTGGCCTGGAGGCCGGGACGAACCGCATAAAATTTCTCCTCCGGCACATCCACCACCAGCGTCAAAGGCCGAACCTTGAGCACGGTCATCACCGGTCGGCCGGGCAGCACCTTGTCGCCCTTGCGAAACAGGGTGGTTTCCGCCCCACTTAGCCGGCCATCTTGCAGCCGACCATAATAGACAATCCCGTCGGCCGGCGATTTGAGGGTCATCAGGGCCAGGTCGGCTTCCAATTGGGCTAGCTTTTCTTGGGCTTTGCTGTGGACCAGTTTGGCCTTTTCCAGGTCCGCTTTGGCCTTCTGAAGCAACAGCGGCAGACTGGCTTTGGCCCGCTCGGTGCGGAGCCGCTGAATTTGTTCATCGGTTTTCATGTCCTCCTCCCGACGGGGCAAGGTCAACTGGGTGGCCGCCTCGTGCTCCTTCTGGGCTTCTTCATAAAAGAACTTGGCCAATTCAACGAAAAACCGTTGCCGCTTCAGAATAAATTCTTCGGTCTCTTCGGTGAGATCATCAGCCTTATACATTTTTTCCAATTGGCGAAGTTCTTCCTCTTCGCTTTCCAACATGTATTGCGCCCGTCGGAGCATCAAGTCCGCCTCTTTCCGGGCTAAGGGCTGCCTTACTTTGAAGAATCGTTCGAAATCCTCGGCAAAACGTTTTTGTGTTCGTTCCACCAAGGCCAAATCGATCGGATGGACACTTTCGGCCCACTGAACATCCAATTGGGCTAGTTGGAGAGCGATTTCCGCTGCCCGAAGCTCAGCCTTGGCCTCGGTGATGGCGTCGTTCAGCTTTTTGGCGTCAAACTGGATTAAGACATCCCCTTGGCGAACCTGGGCCCCGTGTTTGACAGCCGAAACCACCTCCCAATCCATCCAAACCTGAGGTTTGAGCACCAGCTCCTGGGTATCCCGGGCTTCCAAATAGCCTTCCAGGGTAACTTCCACCTTGAACGGCTTAGGCGTGATGGTGATGGTGGGCGGCTTTTCGGGGACCTTCTCGGGGACTTTCTCGGTGGCCGGTTTAACTGCCGGAGCCTCCGACGGTTTAGGCGTTTCTTTTGGGGCCGACTCTTTGACGGCCGGCTGTTTTTCGGCAGGCGGCGGAGTCTCTTTGGGTTTTTCCTCCGGTTTAGGGGGCGGAGGAGGAGGAACGGGTTTTTCCTGTTTTTCTTGTTGGCCGGATTGCTCCGGCGGGGCGGGCGGTTCCGCACCGGCTACCCTACCAAGGCTTCCTACGCCAATGAAAAAAATCCCTCCCAGAACCCCTAGGAGCCACAGTCGAAATACCAGGTTCTTCATTCGCACAGCCTCCAGAAAAAAGCTAGGATGGGAAAAAAATGGGAAAAAAGGTGGGATGGGAAACCTCTGGCCGAGGGAACCACTATTCGGAAGTGGGGAGGACCATCCGCAACCCCCTGGTGAGGAGTATTCTTCCCACCAAACAGTGGGGAGATGAAAGCGGAAATTTACCCCTTCCGGTGGGGACATAATCCCCTACTTCATGTGAACCGTAGGGAGCAGGGGATTACAAAATAACTCCTTCGGTGGGTACCAACACCCACCATTTATGGGGCAAACGCTAAGGTAAGCAAACGCTAAGATAAAGGAGGGCCAATGGGGGTTCTTCCATTCGCCGGGTTCGGTCCGAGAAACAAAAACCACCCTATTGGCGGGGTCTAATCTACTCCTTTGAGGGGTAATTGCCCGGACTCCGAAAAAAATTAACCGCATTGCCTACGTTCTGCTGTTTTCCAGTGTGATTGGAACCAGCTATTTTTTCAAGAGAGTGATTTAAAAAACCCGGAAAATCCCCATCGCCTTTCAGAAAAAAGATCCAAAGCCCCTTTTTTTAATTTGGCGGATAGCCCGTTCCGGCTTGGATTTTGGGTAACATCTTAGCCGTATGGAGGGCGGCAATGTGTCATTCCTGTGTAAGCAGGACTCTAGGTACCTTGTGTCCCCCAAACCCCCCACACCAGGCCTTCTCGACAGCCGGGGAAGAGACGATTTGCTTGATTCGGCTAAAATGTTACGATTTTGGCTTGGTTTTTGGAGGTGACTAAGGAAAAAACCGGCGGGGGGAGAGTTTTTTCCCGGTTCTGGAGCAACGGGGCGGGAAGGTTTCTTTCCCCAACCATGGGCCGGGGCTGCCGGTCTTCGCTCCACTCTGATATTCGAGGTGGGGTTCCGAACGGTTGAGGGCATCCGTATTTTAAGCGGATGTATATATTTCCCGGGGGGTATCCATAAAAATCCAGGTCTCGGCCACTATATTTTCCAGGGGTATTCATAAAAATTCAGGTCTCGGAACACCGGGGGCAACAGTTATTCCTTGGAAGAGGGACGGAAAAGATCGGCTTTACCAGCTCAAAATATTCCATACTTTTAATGATCCCTTAAAGAGGGAGGAACTCAGAAGAGCGCGGCTTCACCCTATCGGGGGATTAAATTCCCCTCTCCAGGCACTATCCCAGGAGAGGAGGGCGGCCTATCCGGAGATTTCCCCGGCAGCCCCCAGGCATCCGGCTGCTGGCGAACTATCAGAACCTGTCGAACTATCCGGCCCAAGAGAAGGGTTTCTTATATGCTCCCAGGGACTCATTCCAGGAAAGTTTCACGTTTCCGGTGGGGGGCCCGGAAGGGTTTTTCTCTATTGGAGATGCTGATTGTGCTTACCACGATGGCCATCTTGGCCGGGGTGGCTTTGACCCATTTCCAAGAAAGCACTCTAGACGCCAAACGGAGTGTGCTGATCCATAACTGGCACGTGTATCGGGCGCAGATTCAGCTTTATCAACTAACCCATCTGGGGCAATATCCGGAATTGCGGAACGGCCAATTGCCGCAACTGTTTCAGCCCACCAATCAATATGGCCGGATTGGTCTCCCAGGGCCTGCGTATCCGTATGGGCCGTATCTGGACGCCCCACCGATCAACCCCTATACCATGACCGACACGGTGGTTTATGTAGAAAACCCCGGGCGAAGACCGACCAAACCGGTGGGCAAGGCAGCCTGGCAATACGATCCGCTTACCGGCGACATCTGGCCTAACCATCCGGAGTTCTTCCAAGACGGCCGCCTGCAAAAGCTCAGCCAGACAGGCTTACCTACCTCGTTGGCATTAGGCAGATGATAGCCCCTGATCGGTGCCCAGTAGAGAGGGCCAGCAATTTTCCCTCGGACGGCCTCTGGGGGAGTGGGAGGGTTACCATTTCAGGCCGAACAGGTTTCCCCGGCGTGGGGAAGGTCCCAGGCCGCCTTTGAGTTTCAGAGGTTTCTTTTCTTTCTGCTTTTTGGGCGGTGGAGCAGATTCCGTGGCTACCGGTTCCGGGCCAGTAGGTTCGGTAGAGGCCGGTGGGACGGCAGACGGTTCCGGATAGCCCGGTTCGGTAGCAGATGGCTCGCCGGGGGGCGGTTGCCGGGAGGTTGTTGGCACAGAGGGGCTTTCCGGCGTAGCGGGGGATGGTTCGGCCGCCGGTTGTTCGCCACCGGATGGCGGAGGCGGCGGCAGGGCCTGCCGGATCGAAAGGCTCATCCGCCGCTGCGCTGGATCGACTGCCAACACCACGACCTCCACTTCCTGTCCCTCTTGGACCACATCCCGGGTTCGCCAAACCTTTTTGTGGGAAAGTTCAGAAATGTGCACCAGCCCTTCGACACCCGGTTCCACTTCCACAAACGCCCCGAAGTCCACCACCCGGCGGACAATCCCCCGCACCATCGTATTGAGCGGATATTTCTCGGATGCCCGAAGCCACGGGTCTTCTTCCAATTGCCGAAGGCTCAGGCTAATCCGCCCCGAATCCGGATCGACCTTTTCCACGACCACCCGAACCGGTTGGCCTACCTGGAGGACTTCGCTGGGATGGTTGATCCGGCGCCAACTGATCAGGCTGATCGGCACCAGCCCGTCCACCCCATGGCCCAAATCCACAAAGGCGCCAAACGGCATCAGTTTTCTCACCACGCCTTCCCGGATTTGGCCGGGGGCCAGGCTGCTGAGCAATTGCTGGCGGGCTTCTTGGCGTTGTTGTTCCAGCACGGCCCGTCGGCTGAGGACGAGGTTGCCCCGCTGCGGGTTACATTCGATCACCTTGCACAGGAACTTTTGTTCTACATACTCCGACGGGTCGCTTACCCGATACAAATCCACCATGCTGATCGGGATGAAGCCCCGGATATGGCCGACTTCGCATTCCAGGCCGCCGCTGTTATGGCCGGTTACACGGGCCTCGACCAGCATTCCCTCGGCCAACTGGGCCCACTCCGCCACCAGGGCCGCTGAGGCCGGCAAAGTCAGTTCATACAACCCCTCCTCCGGCACAAAGCGGGTCACAATCACTTCGAGCTGCTGACCCACCTCAGGAGGCTGGACAAATTGTTTGAGCGGCACCACACCCTGTTCCCGGCCGCCCAGCTCCACAAAGACTTCATCCCGATGAATGCGAACAATCCGAGCTTGATGCCGGGATTCCGGCTCCAGCAGACCTGCCTGCGCCGAAGCGGCCGATTCGACCAACAGCTCTTCCACCGGGGCGTCGGCCAGAGCTTCTTCCAATTCGGCGGCCAGGTCTTCGGACAACTGGCTTCGGAGATTCGGTAGCGGATATTTTTGTTTCGCAGGAATCCCACTCGGCGCCAATGGACTCGGCGGAGCGGGAGATTCCGCTTGGGCAGGTTCGACTTGGGCAGCCGGTTCACGCAATTCCGCCTCTTTCTGGGCCTCTGCGGAGGCGGGAACGGCCGGTGGCAGGCTGGACGGCGTCGGAGGTTCGGCCGATACGGTACCGGCCCTGCTTGCTTCTCCCGCAGCGGGGGCGGAAAATTCAGCCGGGCCAGTAACTGCCGCCGGACCGGCCAATCCCGTCGGGCCCGCCCATCCCGCCGCAGCGGAACATCCAGCCGGGCTAGCCAGTCCAGCCGTACCAGCCAATCCCACTGGGCCGGTTAATCCCGTCGGCCCAGCTAATCCCACCGGCAGGGACGGCATGGGAGCCATCGGGCTTGGAACGGCACTAGAAATCGTCGGAGCGGTTTCCGCCGGCTTGGCGGCGGCACTTTCCCCAACTAAATGGGCGGCGACCCCTTCGCCAAGTAACCTTCCCGCGGCACCTTCCCCAACCAAGCTTCCCGCGGCACTTTCCCCAACCAAGCTTGCACCGGGCCTTTGGCCAGCCAAGTTTGCGGCGGCACCTTCCCCAACGGAAGAGGGTAAGATGCCTCCTGCCAGAGATGCCGACAGTTCTGCAGGTTGAGCTGTCTGGCTTGCTGGTGGGGTCGAAACCGCCTGGCCAAGTTCCGGTTTTACCGACCGGCCAGCCGAACCGACAGGGGATACTCCGGAGCCAGTCGAAACCGCCTGGCCAAGCTCCGGTTTTACCGACGGCACCGGTCCCTCCCCCCTCCGGAATCCAGCAGCTTCTTCGCTGGAAGCGCCCTGTTCGGAAGATCCGGTTGGGAGAGGACGTACAGGCCGTTTCGGTTTCCGCCCGCGCCTTTGCTGAGCCGACGGTTCCCCTTTTGCTGGAACCGCCAAAGCCGGCTTCGGTTTATATTGACTAAACAAGCTGGGGTCCCGCTGAGAACCGATCAAAATCCGCCGTTTCTTCCCCTCGGATTGCAAGGAGGCCTGCTCGGAAGGTTGGTCTGTGCCGGCCGGAGGCTGTTGGCCGGTTGGCAAAACGGTTTGCCCAGCGGGGCGTTGGCCGGTCGATAAGGAGGGTTGCTCCGGGGCTGGCGGACCCCCTTCCGGGCACCCCAAAGAAGCCGCGGCATTCGCACCCTCTTCGGTTCCTTCTGTACCGAAGGCCTTTTCCGAGACTGCATCCGAAGAGGCGGCCTCCGAAATAGAACCACCGGCTCCGGTACTGCTGCCTTCCGCACAAACAGGCTTGAGTTCTTCCTGGGGGGATTGGGGGGAATATTCGGTGCTCATCGGACTACATCCAACGGACGGACTCTTTTATCCGATCCAAGGGGATCCCCGGACGGTACCCGGAGATCCCCTCTTACGGTAAACTTCGGAACTCTGCACAAAAGACTTATTATAATCCCTCGGGCGGGGATTCTCTACGGGGTAGGTTCTGTTGGGGGGAATCGGTCAATACTCCCGCAGACCTGAGAAATCAGTTCCCCCGCAAAGGCTATCCCCCAATGGGTAGCCGGCGGCAGCCTCCATCCCTTTCCAAACTGTTCTGACTAACCAAAATGCCGTTTTCTTAGAGGCTGTCCCGAAATGGCTACTCGGGGCCAGTGCGGACCGTTGCCAAACCCTTCCGTCCGTTTTATGGGGGTCTTGGTAGTCTGGGGGCCGCCGGTTGGTAGTACATCCGGCTAAAAACGGAATTTCGGGACAGCCTCTTAGGGTTTGGAGAGGCTTGGGGGGTTCCCTTGGTCGTGGTCCCCCGCTCCAAATCGAATTTCGGGACAGTCTCTAAGAGCCGAGCGCATCTCAAGCGGCTGGCCGCCATGACCCGTTACCAACACCCCCAACCGAAGCCATCGGACTGGGAAGGGGTTTGGTATTTTGAACGGCGAAGATATGGGGAGGGAATCCTACTGAGCGGTTAGGTGGAGCGGACGGACCCGGACATTTCGGTAGGCCACTGGGCCGTGATCGCCCTGCAAAAACAGGGGACCTTGGGGGTGTTCTTTTTCCACCCGCCAAGCGTGGCCGGTCGGCCAGCGCAGTTCCACGTTCTCATGAATCACCTGGCCGTTGAGGACCACTTTGACAAACCGGGCATTTTCCACTTTCTTACCGGTCCTGTCGAACCGAGGCGTCCGAAACACGATGTCCAGGGTCTGCCATTGGCCGGCCGGTTTGGCGGCATTGACTCGTGGCGGCACCCCTTCGTCGATCGTATGATACCGGGGCCGTAATTCTGCCCGGGGATACACTCCGCCGCAATCGCTGCCGGTGAGCTTCTGTTTGCCATAACTATCCAAAATCTGGATCTCGTAAAGCCCTTGGAGTTTGACGCCGGCATTGGAACCTTTGGGGATGAGGAATTCCACATGGACTTCCAGATCGGCAAACTGCTCCTTGGAAGAGAGGTTTCGGTCCATAACGCCTCCTTCCAGGGAACTGATGACCACTCCTTGGCCGGGCAGAGCCTGGAGCTTTCGGCCTGTTTTAACGTTGGGGTCCAATTGGGCATCCCCGGCCACGATCCAGCCGTTGCCGCCTTCCCAGGCTGCCAGTTCTCTGCCGGGCGGCATCAGTTCTAGCCACCCGTCCGACTCCGCCGACAGCAGCACCCCAGGCCATCCTCCGTAAACTCCTCCCGCCCCAACCCACACCAACCCCATAGCCAGTGCCATCACCCGGTTCATGACGTATTCCTCCCTTTAGGCTAAGGATTTACTTTGCCTCCGAATGAGGTTTGGAACACCCACCCAGCCGAATTCTTCCTCTCGAAATCCGCCATTCCATCTCCCAATTCCAATTCCTTCCCATCGGCGCTGGGGAAAAACGCGACTCCTTGAGATAGACAAAGCTGTAACATTTTTTAATTTGAGTGTATCTACCCGCCCGGCCCCCTACCAGATGGAGGGGCTAAAAATCGGATCGAACACCGTAGATGGTGGTCATCGTTCCCGGTGGATACGGTTAAGTTAGCCGCCTCCGGGGAACTCACGCTTCGGGCAAAGAGGCTCTTCGTCCCATCAGGGAAAGGAAACTTTCGATGGGTAAAAGGCTGGTTTTGGGTGGGCCGATTATTCACTCCAGGTCAAGACCACTTTGCCGGACCGGCCGGAGCGCATCACTTCAAACCCTTGTTCATAGTGGGTGTAGTGGAACCGGTGGGTGATGACCGGTTCGACGTCCAGGCCGCTCTGAATCATGACGGTCATCTTATACCAGGTTTCGTACATCTCCCGGCCGTAGATGCCTTTGATGGTGAGCATGTTGAAGATGACCTTATTCCAGTCGATGGCCATTTCGGCCGGCGGGATGCCGAGCATGGCGATTTTGCCGCCGTGGGCCATGTTGTCCAGCATTTCGCGAAACGCCTCTGGGCTGCCGGACATTTCCAAGCCCACGTCGAACCCTTCTTTCATGCCGAGCTTTTTTTGGGCGTCCCGAAGCCGCTGTGTACGGGCATCCAGTAGCAAAGTGGGTTTCACACGGCGGGCCAATTCCAGCCGATAGGGGTTGATGTCCGTAATCACCACGTATCGGGCGCCAGCATGTTTCACGACGGCGGCGGCCATGATGCCGATCGGCCCTGCCCCGGTAATGACCACGTCTTCGCCCAGGACCGGAAATGCCAGGGCCGTGTGGACCGCATTGCCGAACGGATCAAAAATGGCCGCCACATCCAGCGGGATGCACGGATCCAGCAGCCAGACATTGGTCATGGGCAGGGCGATATACTCGGCAAAAGCGCCAGGGCGGTTGACGCCGATGCCGACGGTTTCGGCGCACAGATGGCGTCGGCCGGCCATACAGTTTCGGCATCGGCCGCACACGACATGGCCTTCGCCGCTGACGATATCGCCGGGGCGGAAGTCTTTGACGTTGCTACCGACTTCGACGACTCGGCCGACGAACTCATGGCCGACGACCAAGCCGACCGGCACGGTGCGTTGGGCCCAGGCGTCCCAGTTGTATATATGGACATCTGTTCCACAAATCCCGGTCCGCAATACCTGGATCAGCACATCGTTAATCCCGATCTCCGGCACCGGCACCTCTTCTAACCAAAGGCCCGGCTCCGGCCGACTCTTCACCAACGCCTTCATCGTCCTGGCCATATGATTCGCCTCTTCCCAAGGACATCTCTCTCATCTTGCCAATCCGGCGAGAAAGGCCGCTTCGTTGGACGGTATCCACCGGCACCAATTCCCCCAATCGGTGGCGCGCTAGCCATGTTCAGCCACTCCCACTTGGAGGAGCCCGACCGGATGGATACACTCCCATTACGAGGCCCCAAAAACATCCTTCAGAAGAAAAAAATATTGTACCGCCTTTTGCTCCGTTGTCATAGGCTTCTGGCAAAAGATGCAGGAAAGGACGTTCCTTCGCCCCGGCCATCCCACAGCGGCTTCGAACAACCCAAACAGAAGGTTCGTTTGAACGGTGGATCAAAAGCGGGGCGTCATAGTTTGACTCTATCTACCCGTCCAGGCCCCTACCAGATGTAAGAGCTAACCATCGGATCGAATACCACAAATGGTGCTCACAGTTCCTGGAAGATACAGTCAAGATAGGCCGGGCCAAGCACTGGATCGGTTACCCTCCCGGCGCCCAATGGCAGAACGGTTCCCAGGGCAGATTCCGAAGGATGCCGAAAAGTATTCCTACCAGGCCTACCAGCAAAACCACCCAAGGGCTGTAGAGCCATCGGCCCGGCCATGCCCGATGGGGCCAAAAGGTGCTCACAGTCCAAAGGACCAGGCCATATCCCACCCAGGGCGTTAGCAGCAGCACGAGCGGGTTATAGGACCAGGCCTGGGCCAATCGGCCATGCAGCAAGGCATGCGTCGCCCGTAGTCCGCCGCAACCCGGACAATACCACCCGGTGAGCCGATAAAAGCTGCACATCGGTATCGGCCATCGCTCCGGATCCCACCACCAAAGCAGACCCACCAACACCGCTGCCAGACCAGCTAGGATAAAAAAGGTCCGCCGAATTTCCCGTTGGTTGGCCTCGTCGAACCGCGGGAGACGTTCCGGCGGCAGCGCATCGGTAGGAACAAGCCGGGAAGGTTCGGATTTCGGCGGCGGACCGGGTGTTGAATCAGCCAGAGGCGGACACTGCTCCTCCGCCGACAAACCGATGGGCTCATCCGTCTTCGATACCCGAACCGAACCACGCTGGGGCGCTGGCATGGAAGCAAAACCTCTGGAATAAACACCCGTCCTATTTATCTCCGCTCCAGCAGAGCAACAACCTGGCTGCAAACCGGAGATTTAGGTGTCCTCTCTATTTTTCTATTTTGCGGAGATTACTGGAAAAACACCTGTTAGCGGAAGGTCGACTTGACGGCCGGATCGTTCAGGACAACCAAGGCCCAAATGCCGATCGGAGTGCCGATCAGAAAGCAGCAGGGCGATGTACATGGGATAATGCTCAAGATGGCCGCCGTCATCGCCAAGCCATAGCTTTGCAAGTTTTTCATCCGAATCGCCCCGAGCAACACCACAATGGCACATGCCAGACCAATTAACAGGTTGAAAGTGTTGAATGAAAGATTCAGGAAGAGTTCCAGGAATTCATCTCGAGGTCCTTCTTCTCCTGCCGCAACGCCCGCGCCGAAGAGTCCCAAGAAAAAGAGAGGTAGTAAAATCACACAAAAGGCAATATCAAGGATTGCCAGTACGATCAGCCAGGTGGCCGGGGCGGAGACCCTAGATGTGGCCATATATTGCTGGGCCGAACCATAGGGCGTCGTAGGGGAAACCCCACCGGGCATTCCGGACCGCTGGCCGGGAGGGGTAGCCGTCCCATTGAGCAGCGATTCTGCCGGCGGTGGAGTCCATCCGGACGTGCCGGCATTACCCCATGCCGGCATGTCAGCGCCACCGCCTGCTGCCGAGTCGGCTCCCAGACCCGCCGCTGGATATCCTCCTTGATCGGCGGGAGGTTGCCATTGGCCGGGGCCGGCCGAGGGCGGTTGGGCCGTCGGCTGACCGCCAGACGAAACCGAAGGAACCGGAATCACATGGCCACAGGCGGGGCACTTGGCCTGCCGGCCTGCCACCGCATCCGGCACCCGCAATAACTTCCCACAAACCGAGCAGCGAAATTTGATCGGCATTTATTACACCCTTTCCATTGTCAGCCCCCCCAGGTTAGGTATCCTTCTCCTACTCCCGGCAGGGGAAAACCAGCCCACTGTTCCCCTATTCCCTTAGACCGAACACCTTTACACAGTGTAGCGAATCTCCTCTTTGGGATCAATCCCCAAAAGGCAACCCGTCAACTGCACATCAGGAAGAAGCAGGATTCTGCGTTAATGGAACGCATTCTTGACGGCCGGATCGGTCAGCACCACCAGCGCCCAGATGCCAAAGGGAATACTCAGCACACAGCAAGGCGAAGTGCAGGGAACAATCGCCAGCAGGGCGGTGGTCATCGCCAACGGATAGTTTTGCAATTGTTTCATCTTGATACTGCCCCAAAGGAGGACCAAATCCAGCAACAGCCCTGAACCCATACCGATAAGTAGCGCCGTCCGATCAGGGTGGCCAAGCTCCTGGGCTGGTTGAGGGGGCGGCTGCCCCTGGGCGGCCATCCCCAACGCCACCACCACCAAACTCATCAGCCCCATGCCGAAGGCAATCGTCGAGAGGGCGATCAGCCAATTGGCCGGCGTACTCAGCCGCTGGGAGGCATAGTGGCGATGCCAGTCCCAGGTCCCGGTGAGCGAACCGGCTGTGGCGGAACCGGCGCCCTGCCTGGTTTGTTCCATCTGTGTGGGAAACGGTTCGGCCGGGAAAGGCCCGGTTGGAGCGGGAGGAGGGAAAAACTCATCCCCGGTTGCCATTCCGGAACTCGGTTCGGGCGGGAAAGGCTCTGGTGGGGCACTCGGCCGCTCCAGCCACCTTGGATCGGTCCAGGTGGGACTATAGGGGGTTTCTTCTCCGGAGGACGAGGGGCGTTCGGCGGACCAACGAAAAGGAATCGGCGTCTGCTGCCCGCACAGGGGGCACTGGGCCAACCAGCCTTCGGCACCGTCCGGCACCCGCAACCGCCTCTGACAACCTGGGCACCGAAATTCAATGGGCATACCGCAGAGCCTTTGAAGAGCAACAGCTTTGGGGAAGCTGCTATTCAGAATACTGCTCGAACAGCCGGCTTGGCAAGGGAGCGGGGTGGCCGTTGGCTAATCGGCTTAATCGACTAAGAAGTGGGCAGTCCCGTGGCGGCAACCCGGGTGAGAATCCTTTTCGGGTAAAACTGCTCCCCACTATTTGGTGGTTGCAATTAACCCAAGCAGAGGAATTTCCTAGAGACCCCTCTGGTCTTTTTCCGCCGGAAATGGTAAAAAGCTAAAAAGGAATTGATTCCAATCAAAGGGAAAGATCACTTTCCTATCGGGAAGCTTTCGGGGCGTAGCTCAGCCTGGTTTAGAGCGCTTGGTTCGGGACCAAGAGGTCGCTGGTTCAAATCCAGTCGCCCCGACTCTGATGGGGGTCGTTGGCGGGTGGGGTCAACGCCCCCCTCTTTCTGTGCAGTGTGCGTACCCCCGTCTGTCAAGCCGGTAACTGGTTATCCCCAGGGAGCAACTCCGTGGAATCGCCTGGGGTTGTTGCCGGGTTTTCTTTTCGTTCCGGGCAGTGATCTTCTTTGGCCAGAAAGACCCTCTATGCCTGAGCGGGACGATCTGTACGAAAATCCGCTGATCAGTCGGTATGCATCGCCGGAGATGGCGGCCTTGTGGGGTCGGCAGCGTCGGCATGGGCTGTGGCGTCGGCTTTGGCTGTGGTTGGCCGAGGCCCAGGCCGAACTGGGACTGCCCATCACCCAGGAGCAACTGGAAGAACTTCGCACGCACCTGGACGACATCGACTTCGAGGCGGCGGCCCAGTATGAACGGCGTCTGCGGCATGACGTGATGGCCCATATTCGGACGCTGGCCGACCAATGCCCCAAGGCTGCTCCCATCATCCACCTGGGCGCTACCAGTTGCTATGTAACCGACAATACGGATTTATTGCTCATCCGGCAGGCTTTGGAGCTGGTAGCTCGGCGGTTGGCGGCGGTGATTGATCGGCTGGGTCGATTTGCCGCTCGGTATCGGGACCTGGCCTGTTTGGCCTTTACCCATTTTCAGCCTGCACAGCCGACCACCGTAGGCAAACGGGCCTGCTTGTGGGCCTATGATTTCCTGCTGGACCTGGCGGAGGTGGAACATCGCCTGGCCGACTTGAAAGCCCTGGGCGTCAAAGGGACGACCGGAACCCAGGCCAGCTTCCTGGCCCTTTTCGGCGGCGATCACCAAAAGGTCCGCCAACTAGAACAGCTCGTTTGCCGGAAAATGGGCTTTGCCGAGGCGTATGCGGTTACCGGCCAGACCTATCCTCGGAAAGTCGATTTTCAGGTGTTGGCGGTCCTTTCGGGCATTGCCCAAAGCGCCCACAAAATGGCCACCGACATTCGCCTGTTGGCCCATCGCAAGGAGATCGAGGAACCGTTCGAACCGGAGCAGGTCGGCTCCTCGGCCATGGCGTATAAGCGGAATCCGATGCGGTGTGAACGGATTTGCTCGTTGGCCCGGTTTGTCATCAGTCTGGAGAGCAGCCCGGCGACCACCCATGCGGTCCAGTGGTTGGAGCGGACCTTGGACGATAGTGCCAACCGTCGGCTGGTGATTCCACAGGCCTTTTTGGCCGTTGATGCGCTGCTGATTCTGTGTCAAAATGTTACCGAGGGCCTGGTGGTCTATCCGGAGGTGATCCGTCGGCATCTGGAGGAGGAACTTCCGTTCATGGCGACGGAGAATATCCTGATGGCGGCCGTAGCGGCTGGTGGGAATCGGCAGGAGTTGCATGAGCGGATTCGGCAACACAGCCAGGCTGCCGCCGCCCAGGTGAAAGAGCACGGTCGGCCGAACGATCTTTTGGCCCGATTGGCCGCCGATCCGGCCTTCCAGGCCCTGGATTTGCAAAAGCTGCTGGATCCGTCGGCCTTTGTCGGACGGGCGCCAGAGCAAGTGGATGAATTCCTGGCCGAACTGGTCGAACCGATCCGACGCCGATACGCCGAGGCCCTCAGCCAACAGGCCCAGGTCCACGTATAACCGCCTCATAGGCTTCCCAATCCCCGAGAAGGAAATCGCCCTCTTGTTGAGCAGGCCGGTAATCCGTCTCTAAGGGGAGTCGTGATAAAATGTTGCGTTTGGCCACAAAAGTCGGCATCAGGACATCGAAATTCTGCCGGGAATGAATCGTTTTCCGTGGGAGGGGGAGGTATGTCAGTGATTAAAAGTACCTTATCAGGGAAAACTGCGGTGGTTACCGGTTCTTCCCGGGGCATTGGGCAAGCCATTGCCTTGGAATTGGCCGAGGCAGGGGCAGATGTGGTGTTGCACGGCTGGCACCACCCGGAAGAAGCTCGGGTGGCCGCCGAGACGATTCGCCAAAAAGGCCAAGAAGCCCTGGTTATTTTGGCCGACTTGGCCGACCCGGCCCAACAAGATCGCCTCCTGGAAGAAGCCTGGCAATGGCGTCAAAAGGTGGATATCTGGATCAACAATGCCGGCGCCGATATCCTCAGCCGGGAAGGGGCCTCATGGCCTTTTGAACAGCGTTTGGAAGCCCTTTGGCGAGTGGATGTGGTAGGTACGATTCGGCTCAGCCGACAGGTGGGCCAGCGGATGAAACGGGCGGACCGGGGCGTGATTATCAACGTCGGCTGGGACGGCGTCCACCGGGGTATGGAGACCGAGACCAGCCAACTGTTTGCCGCTGCCAAGGGAGCGGTGATGGCCTTTAGCCGAAGTTTGGCCCGAGCACTGGCCCCCCAGGTACGGGTCCTTTGTATCGCTCCCGGATGGATCCGCACCCGCTGGGCTCAGGAAGCTTCCGACCTCTGGCAACAACGGGCGATCCAGGAATCCCTCCTGGGCCGATGGGGTACCCCCCAAGATGTCGCTGCCTTGGTCCGATTTCTGGTCAGCCCGGAAGCCGACTTTCTCACCGGCCAAATCATCGAAATCAACGGCGGCGCCCGCTAGACTCTCCCAGAGGTCTCCTAGTGGAACCCCTCCATGGGAAACTCCCCAAAGTTTTCGCTATCTTCCGTCTGCCCCTCCATGGTTTCCCAGAGATGGACGCTGGTTTTGCGAAGATACCCAATTCCCAGGAGACTCGGATTGTTTCCAAAAACTTCCAGTCCGACCCAAGGGCACCGGTCGGTGCGGGCCGAGGTGGGCAGATGCCTATTGGCCCTCTCGATCAAAAATGGAGATTGGGAAGCGTTTTTTCCAGAAAGTAATCCTTTAGAAAGTAATCCTTTAGATTGACTGTATCCACCGGGAGGAATTACCACAACCTGTGGAGTGGAATCCGATTTTCCCCCCTACAAATGGTATGGGCCTACCAGGGTGGAGACTGTCAAGTTAGCGGAATGCAGGAGGTAGGGTGTCATTCCTGCGCAAGCAGGAATCCAGGCTTCTTTGCACTCACCCCCCGTGTCCTTCCTGCGCAAGCAGGAATCCAGGAAAGAAACGACTGGATTCCCACTTT
>Ga0209017_10001043_pt1 | contig 22992 bp, 16 predicted proteins | sample YNPBryunderm2012_FD_185812 | JGI IMG/M metagenome (GOLD analysis project Ga0209017, IMG submission 185812) | Anoxygenic and chlorotrophic microbial mat microbial communities from Yellowstone National Park, USA - YNP Bryant MS undermat 2012... ... | reverse complement strand
AAACTCGAGCCGCCCCGTCGTAGTTCTCGTTGGATTCGCTTTGATGCGATCCTCCGGTCCGTTGGCGAAGGTTCGGGCTTCTCTTCGACAAGAGATCACAGCGCGCCGAGAACCCGGAAACCAGAACGCTGGTGGATCGGCTCGACCCAAGCAGGTGGAGGGCTGAGTGAAACTCAACTCAACCCGCGCCAACCCCGCCGCGGTATGGACAACGAAGCTGGCGCGTGCAAACCGGTGAAGTGAAAGTGATGGCGGACGTTCGCAGTTGGAGTCGAAGTCGAGACTGTCCGATCGGATCGCATCGCATCGAGCGAGGCGCAGTCGCGCGGACAAGCCAACCCGAACCGCAACCCCGTTTCCGCGCTAAAACGATCAATCAGATCGGGTAGAGGTTGCCCCGAGCGGCTTTCGCCGCAGCGCTGCCGCGGCTCGCCTTGATGAGCGGGAAGGTTTGCATTTTCCCATCCACCTCAAGGGTCAAGACGCCGTTTCGGATAACCGAGGTGGCCACCCGAATGGTTCGCATCTGACCGTTGGGCAGCCAAACCCGAATTTTTTGCAGGTTGGGCCGGAACGTCCGACGGCTGACCCCGGTGGTCTTGATCCCAACTCCGCCCAGATACTTGGCTTTGCCGCGGGTCGTGACATGGTTTCCAAAACTGGTCTTCTTGCCGCTGACTTGGCAAACACGAGGCATGGTCAATCTCCCCGGCGACGAAAATCATAAGACGATAACAGGAATCGCACTCCTCTTCGCAAGCGTCGGGGGTGCGAATCGACCGCTCCAACATGCGTACCGACACGGCGATTGATCGGACCTAAGGGACTCGTCGAACCGACGTTGCGTCGATCTGAGAGGAGACCATTGCCACACGTCGGGGCGTTGGGAAAAGAGGAGCGGGAGGCGAAGACACCGCTAACAACCCACGCCGAGCCGGGAACGAATGAGGTGGAAGTGGAGCGGAGACGCATCGCGCTGAGTCAGTCGATTCCTCCGAGGCCTGGCGTTAAACGTCCACCTTCTTCTGAGGATCGTGTGGCTTGCTTCGTTGGATATTGCCGCACTCCTCAACGAGATGGCATACCTTGTGAGGCGGGACGGCGAGCTTGCATTGAGGGCAAATGGTCAGGGCGGGAACAGTGAGGAAGTCGTGACTTCGTCGGGTTCCTTTACGGGAAATCGACTTCCTTCGTTTCGGAACGGCCACGCCGAAAGCTCCTGGGCGCGCTGCGCGCGAACGGAAAAACGAATCGGTTGACGCAAGGATTCATCACGAAATGAAATCCACCCACCAAACGGAGCGTCGTGTCTTCAGAACGACTCCGCGAAGCGAATTAGCTTAATGACAACGCCCCGGTGAATCAAGAGCGCGTGGTCGTCGAGGGGGCGTTTTGGTACGCTTTGTTCTTCAATCCGCGAATCCGATGCGCATTCTCTTGACAATCGCAGTTGACTCGCCGAAAGTAGAATAAGTATAGCCCTGACACCAAATTGAATTGAATTGAGTGGTGGGCACAGTGGCCCACATTGACCTACCCCACGCGGACGACGCCCTGGGTTTCCTCCATCGTTCGTTCCATTCCCCCCCGCATTCCAGGTCGGCCCCGCGTCTCTCCCCGCCTCGACGGAGACGGCCCCGGCCAAGAGGAGTCCCCTCCCCATGACTCCGTGTCCGTTCGTTGTCCCAGTCTGCCTTCCCCTCCGCCGATGTTGGTTTGGAAGTCGCTCTATGATCGGCTTCGTGGTGGGAAGTTTAGTTTGGGGGTTGACGATCACTTCGTCTGGGGCGACATCCCCAAACGCCAACGATCTTACTGGCGAACAGATTTACTTCAAGCATTGCGCCTCCTGTCACGGCGAGATGGGTGAGGGTGGCGACCTTGAAGACTCCTGGCCTTTGGAAGGGGATCGCCCCCTAGCCGATCTGGAACGGCTCATTGAGCAGACGATGCCCAAGGCCGATCCTCACACGATCGTCGGTGAAGAGGCCCGCAAGGTCGCCCGTTACGTCTACGACTCGTTCTATTCCGACGAGGCCCGCGCCCAGCGCCAAGCGGCCCGGATCGAACTAGCGCGGCTAACGGTGCGGCAATATCAAAATGTGGCCGCCGACTTGATCGCCTCGTTCAACTCCGGCCCCGAACGCAAGCCCGACCTGCCCAACGGGCTGGCCGCCGAATACTACGCCTCCCAGCAGTTCCGCCACCAGGATCGCAAGATCGAACGGGTCGATCCCAGCGTCCAGTTCCGCTACGACGGTCAAGGCAGCCCCGACCCCGAACTTATTCCCCCCAAGGCATTCGCCATCAAGTGGCGAGGCTCGATCGTCGCGCCCCAAACCGGACGCTACGACCTGATCCTCCAGGCCGACAATGGCGCGCGACTCTGGTTCAACGAGGAGAACCGAACCCCTCTGATTGACGCCTGGGTCAAGTCCGGCGACGACACGAAATACGAAGCCGAAGTCCAGATGGTGGCCGGACGGCGTTATGGAATCCGTTTGGAATGGTTCAAGGGCGAGAAGGACACAAAGGCTGCCCTGGCGCTGAAATGGAAGCCGCCCGGCGGGGTCGAAGAGCTGATTCCAGCCCGTGTATTGCGTCCCGAATGGAGCCCGCCAGCGTTCGCTCTAACGACTCCGTTCCCCCCCGATGACCGCAGCGCCGGTTACGAACGCGGTACTGCTATTTCCCGCGAGTGGCACGAGGCCACTACCGAAGCGGCCCTAGAGATCGCCGGGTACGTCGCGGCCAATTTGCCTCGTCTGGCCAAGTTCAAGGAGCAGGACGACGCCCAAACCAAGCTCAAGGCGATTCGGTCCTTCTGTGCCACCTTCGCCGAACGCGCCTTCCGCCGTCCCCTCACCGACAGCCAACGGCGGTTCTTCGTCGATCGCTGGTTCGAGACCACCGACGACCCCGAGGCGAGTCTCAAACGAGCGCTGCTGCTGATCCTCAAATCGCCCCGGTTCCTCTACCGCGAAGTGGCCGACCCGGTCCCCAACGCGCCCGGAGACGTCCGCCCCCGCGACGACTACGACGTGGCGGCTCGGCTCTCGTTCACCCTTTGGGACTCGATCCCCGACGAGGACTTGCTTGAGGCGGCCGCCCGCGGTCAACTCCGCGAACCCGACCAAATCCAGGCACAGGCCCGCCGGATGCTCGACGACCCCCGCGCCAAGGTGAAGGTCCGCGAGTTTTTGCACCAGTGGTTGCGAGTCGATCATCTGCACGACCTCTCTAAAGATTCGAGTCAGTTCCCCGACTTCGACCCGGCGTTGGTGTCCGACCTCAAGACCTCGCTCGACCTGATGCTCGACGAGATCATCTGGAGCGAGACGTCCGACTACCGCCGGTTGCTTTTGGCCGAGACAGTGCCGCTCAACGCGCGACTGGCTCGGTTCTACGGCCTAGAACCCGGCGAGGGTGAGGCTGCCACCGCCGACTTCCGACCCTACGAACTCGACCCCGGCGAGCGAGCCGGGGTGTTGACCCATCCCTTGCTGCTGGCGGGCTTCGCCTATCACTCGACTAGTTCGCCAATCCATCGGGGTGTATTCGTCTCGCGGAGTCTTCTGGGACGGTCGCTCAAGCCGCCGCCCGAAGCGGTCGCCCCCCTGGCCCCCGACCTCCACCCCGACTTGACCACCCGCGAGCGAGTCGTTCTCCAAACTAGCCCCTCCTCGTGCATGAACTGCCACGGCTTGATCAACAACCTAGGCTTTCCCCTGGAGAAGTTCGACGCGGTGGGACGACTCCGAACCGAAGACCACGGCAAACCCATTGACGACTCAGGCTCTTACCTGACCCGCTCGGGCGACTTGGTGACCTTTCAAGGCGCGCGGTCGTTGGCCGCCTTCCTTGCTCAAAGTCCCGAAGCGCATCGCGCCTTCGTCGAACAGCTGTTTCACTATCTGGTCAAGCAGCCGATTCAAGCGTTTGGCCCCTCAACCTCCGCCGACCTGAGACGAACCTTCGTCGAGGGCGAGTTCCGCATCCGCGATCTGCTAACCGAGATTGCCCTGGTCGCCGCCTTCGCCGACCCCCCCCAGCCGAACCCCGAATGACCCCGGCGATCACAACGGGGTTGACCCTCCGCCACGTCGCAAGGTCTCCAAACCGACCCTGGCCCGGCGGCACGCAATTGACGCTGTTCAAATTTTGAGGAACATTCGGCTCGAAATGAGCGTCGAATCTTCCAGACCGAACGTGTTCGTCCGATTCTCCCCCCTGTCCCGCGCTCGTCGCGCTTCTTACTCGCACCGCTTCGGATCGTCACGCTTGCGTCCGAGCGGCTCGCCTCCCCTCCCCCCACTGGAATAAGTCATTTCATTAGGAGATCTCCGTCGTGACCTCCCCCCGATCTCGCCGCGAGTTCCTCCGTCGCCTGGGCCTCAGTGCGGCGGTGACGCCGTTCCTGCTCAACCTGCCCAGCCTGGGCTTCGCCAACCAGCTCGAACGCAAAAAGCGGCTCGTGGTCATGTTCAGCCCCAACGGCATCGTGCCCAAGACCTTCTGGCCTGACGAGGAGGGATCGGAGTTCACCCTCAAAGAGAGCCTGACTCCCCTGGCTCCATTCAAGGATCGGACGTTGATCCTGCACGGGGTCTGCGACAAGATCCGAGGCGACGGCGACAACCACATGCGAGGCATGGGCTGTCTATTGACCGGCATCGAACTGTTTCCGGGCAACATCCAAGGTGGTTCGCACACCCCGGCCGGTTGGGCCAAAGGAATCTCGATCGACCAGGAAATCAAGAATTTTCTCCAAAGCCGTCCTGAAACCAAAACCCGGTTCGGCTCGCTGGAATTCGGCGTCCTCGTGCCCGAACGAGCCGACACCTGGACCCGCATGGTGTACGCCGGTCCCAACAAGCCGGTCACGCCCATTGACGATCCTTATCAGATGTTCACTAAACTCTACGGTCGTGCCAAGGACCGCGGCCACCTCAAGAGCGTGCTGGACGACGTGGTTGCCGATCTGCACAAAGTCCGCGACGCCGTTTCCGTCGAGGATCGCCGCCTGCTGGAGGAACACGCGGCCTTCGTCCGCGACATGGAGCGCGAACTGACCGAAACCCGGAGCGCGGAGCTGGATCACCCGGTTCCCCAGCTCGAGCCGGGTCTCAAAGAGGAAAACGACAACCTGCCCCGCATCAGCAAGGCCCAGATCGACCTGATGGTGCAAGCCTTCGCCGCCGACTTCATGCGGGTTGCCACCCTGCAATACACCAACTCGGTGGGCAACGCCAAGATGCGCTGGCTCGGCGTGGACGAAGGGCACCACGAGCTTTCGCACGAGCCGGACAGCAACGACGCGGTCCAGGAAAAACTGACTCGGATCAACCACTGGTATTGCGAACAACTGGCCTACCTGGCCCAACGTCTCGCCGAGACCCCCGAGCCCGGCGGAGTCGGTAGCATGTTGGACCACACTCTGATCGTCTGGACCAACGAACTGGGCAAGGGCAATTCGCATACCCTGGACAACATTCCGTTTGTTTTGGTCGGCAACGGTCTGGGGTTTGGCATGGGCCGGTCGCTCAAGTTCCCCAAAGTGCCCCACAACCGGCTGCTGCTTTCGCTGGCTCAAGGCATGGGCCACGACCTCAAGGAATTCGGCAATCCCGACTACTGCAAAGACGGCCCGTTGGCCCTGAGCTGATCCAACCGAACCTAAAACTGGGTTCAGCTGTCCGCAACGCCGAGCCGATGACGTGTTGGGCTACGCTGGCCCACTCAACCATGCACGGCCTGGAGATGGTTCCAATTGGGGAACCATCTTCAGGTCGCCGCTGTTGGCATCGAACTCACCATCTTCATTCTTCATGTTGATCAGCGTGGCCAATCAGCCGATTCCTTTGGTTCCGTCACCGGCCGATTGGGTCAGAGTTCAAGGCCGGGGAATCGGCTCCTCTCTCCGGCGAATTACATAAAAGAGGAAGTGACACTCCTGAATTGGTCACGTTGGCCGATTCGTTGAGGAGTCACCGGCGGCGTCGCTCCCAATCGTCCAATTGACCAGAACATTCCTTTGAGAGGCCGTTCTCGCGTTCCTAGTTACATTGGTATTCTCAAATTATTTGATATAAACGTATTGAGAGCGAACCGCAGCGCGGTTCCGCGGGTGGCGGGGCCAACCGGCCTCTTTCTTCAAGCTGTCTTGGAGGTTATGGTGGCATCGAGCGGGGGAACCGTTCCGGGAGGGCGGTTCGAATCCGATCCCACCTATGATTTTTGGGTTTAGTCTCACGAGGGGGACGATGACGAAACGGACTGGTTCGAGTTGCGCGATGTGGCGTGGCGGGTCGCTTGGCCTCGTGATGGCGTTGGGAATGATGATGGTTGGGTGCGGAGGTGCGGGAGGCCCAGGCGGCGGCCTGGGATTGAGCGGCGCGCTTAGTCCAGCCTCGGGAGTGGCCACCTTCGACGGCAAGCCGGTGGAAAACCTGTCCCTGCAACTTGTGCCGGTGGACCACAACACCGGCGAGGGACTTATCGCCACCACTGGACCCGAGGGACGTTTTGAACTCGGCACCACCGACGGTCGCAAAGGGGGACAACCAGGGCGCTACAAGGTCACCATCCTGCCTAGCTTTCAGGTGGACAAAGCGATTTCGAGCCGGATCCCCGACTCTTACAAGGATCCCACCCTCACCAATTTGATTGTGGAGATTCCCCAAGGCGGGTCGTCGGATCTGAAAATCGACTTTCAATCGTCGGCCACGACTCGTTCCAACCGCTGAACTTGGCGGTTGGTGCCATCCGTGAGCGATGGGGATCAGTCAACCAGGGGTGTCTTGGCGGGAAGTCGGGTTGTGCGAACCGAGTGGTTGGGGCAAACTCATTGAGACGGAGGCGCTTGCGAACGCCGCCGCGTCCCCCTTGATGAGAAGGCCTCCCACCGCGTTGGAGGAGGAATCGGCCACGTCGAACGGGTTCGATCAAACGGGTCGGATCGAGGGGCTGGTTCACCAGGCCGCCACCGAGTCGAGGGCGACGTTCGGGAGTCGGATCGGATCGTGGGAGGATTCGCCGCCCCGAGTCGGTCATTCCCACGCGCCTTGTTGCTCGCGTCGGACTTGGCCGACCGTGAGGAAACCGCGACACCAGACGGGAGATTCAGGGATGTCCGAGGAAATGATGGAAGGTCCGGGCGGCGCCGCCGCTCCCCAGGGCGGAGCCAGCCCCAACCAGCCGATGGTGGCCGAAGTCCACGTGGATGACAGCGGAGCTTTGCCCTCTTACACCAACTTCGCCCGAGTGATGGCGACCACCGAGGAGGTGATCGTCGATTTCGGCTTGAATCCCAATCCGTATGCGCCGGGGCGTCAGGATGTCAAAGCCAGCCAACGGATCGTCATGAACTTTTTCACTGCCAAGCGTTTGCTCCAGGCGCTGCATATGACGATCGCTCGCCATGAGCAGTTTTTCGGCACGATCGAACTGGACGTCAATCGTCGCCGCATGGCGACGACTGGCGGTTCGGTCCAGCCTGGCGGTCCCCGCATCGCCCCCACCGAGTAACCGCGGCTCCAAGGCAACCCAACCCGCTGGGCGTTGGAAGGGAACGCCACTCATCCCTCGGAAACACGAGGGCGTCCAGCGGATTGAAGTGATGTCGTCGCGTATTGCGATGACTTCACTGTCCACACCGGTGGACTCCTTCCAAACTGAGAGCCATTGCTTCGACACGGCCAAGGCCCTCCTTGAGGGTTCTTCGGTCGTGTTTTTGCGCGCTGATCGGCTTGTTGTGATCAATGGGTTTGATGGGTTTGGAGTGAATCACGCGAAAAGCATGATTTCGCTGAACTTCGGCAACACGACGGTCGATTCACGATGATGAGAGGTCAAGGACGCGCCGGTGACACCGCCTTTGCCGAAGGTGCGATTCCGGTGGTTTGACCACGTCGAGTCGCGATTGGATCGGATCGAGTCGAATCAAGACGAGTCGAATTGAGCCGAGTCGATCGGGAGGCGACGGGCCCCCTGGAGGCGGGTTCGAGGCAAGTCTCGGCCTGGTTTCCAGACCAACAGCCCCAGGATGGACACGGACGAGTTCGACGAAGGAGAGAAGGATGTCTCAGCCCTCCCGACCGCGGTCGCGTCAGACCGATCGGCGTCGCAAGCAGAGCTTGATTCCCGAGTGCGTGATGCGGCTGGAGGAGCGCGTGGTCCTCTCGCCGATCGTGTCGGTCAACAACCCGGTGGTGACGATCATCAACCAGAACGATTCGAACACCGTGTTCGAGATCGCCGTTTCGGAATCCGCCCCGGACGGCGAATTGCTGAGTTCGGCGGCGACGACGTCGGTGCGTCTGCTCTCGCCAGTGGACCAGTTCGGCGGCGACATGGTTCGGATCGAGGCCGGTCCCGGCGGCGAGTTTGGTCGGGCGGTCTACGCGATCTCCCGAGGCGCGCCCCAGGTGGCCAATCCGATCAGACCGGCGATCAACCGTCCGGGAACGATCTACCGGGTCGATCCGGCCACTGGCAAGGCGTCGATTTTCTTCGACCTCAACACCGTGGTGCCGCAGTTGCCCGCTGTCGATCCCGGCCCATTCGACCCGCCCAACGACGCGACCAACGACGCCCGCTCGGTGGCCACCGGCCTGGGCAACTGGTACGACCTGAGCTTCGACACCGAGGGCTATTTCGACGGACGACCCTCGTTGTTCGTCACCTCGGTCGATGAACTCGACCCACGTAAAAACGCGATCTATCGGATTGGTCCCGACGGCTCGTTCCTAGGCATGTTCACCCAGTTCGTCGAAGGGGTGGAGAACAACAACCTTAGCATCAACCCCTCGGCGATCCATGTGTTGCCGGCTCATCAACAAGCCTTTCTACGGGGCGTGATCGCTGGGGACGGTCAAAGCAACGAGCCGGTCGTCGGCAACTTGGTGCCCGAATTCCCCCGCCGTGACTTCAACGCATTGTACTTCGACGCCAACGAGTTCCGGCCTACTCAACGGGTGGTCAACAAGGCGATTCTGCCCGACGGGGTGGAACTGACCTCGCTGGGCTTTGGTCCCCAGGTGGCGATCGTTTCGGCTAACCGGGATTATCCCGAGCCGGTTTACTCGGTGTTCACCGACTTTGGCAGTCCCACCTCTCCTGACGGTCCGGGCAGCCCGCGTTACTCGGGCGTGGAGGGATTGACCGGCTTCAACCCCAACGTCTTCTCATTCCTGATTGGTCCGAATCAGGTTCAGACCTTCGACAACGCCATCGTGTCCGGCGACTTCAACCCCGACACCTTCCAGGCGGCCACCACCCCCTACCGCCGGTTCATCGACGCCTCGTTCGACCAGTTCGGCTTCTTCTCGCTGGGCCGGACCATCGCCGCCGACGGCACGGTGGGCCTGCCCCAGAACGCCGGATCGCTGTTCGTGGCCGACCTCGCCACAGGCCTGACCGTCACCCTCGATCGCCCCGACTTCGACGGCTTGGAATATCCCGACACCTTCCCTGACACCATCACCGTGCCGGTCATCGGCGATGGTTTCATCACCGCCATCCCCATCGATGCTGGCGGCAACCCGGTCTTCGTTGGCGTCGCCGTCGGCATTGAGTACACCTACCTCCCAGTCGCACGTGGTTATCGCGGCGATGGCGCGTTTGGCGGACGCATTGTTCGCATCGACCCAGCCGGCACGGTGCGCAACTTTGCCGAGAACTTCAACACCTTCGACACCGCCTCGCTAAGCGGCCAACCATTTTTCCGAGTGCTGTTCCCGACCACCGAGGGCGGCGCATCGATTCACACCACCTTCGAGGGCCTGCTGGCGGCCGAGAGCTTCCTGCAACAAAACCTCTCGCTCAGCTTCTCCGCCGACGGCACGATTTTGTACGCCTCGGACAACGACGGGATCTGGCAGTTCCGCACCACCGAGAGCCTGGCCGGATCGAGCTCCGGTCAAATCATGGGTCTGGACGACCTGCGAACCCTCGGCGTGCCTTACGACGGACGCGACAGCGCCGTGGCGGTGATCGACACCGGCATCGACGCCCGCACGCCTCAGTTCCGGGGCCGGGTCGCGCCGGGCCGCCGTCTGTTCAACAATGGTCGGGGCGACGACGACCAGTCAGGTGTGTTGGTGGGCCACGGTACCCCGATCGCCGGGGTGATCCACCAGTTCGTGCCCCAGGCGACCCTGCTGCCGATCGACGTAACCGTGCCGGGTGCCACTCCGGATGTCGCCGAGGCTGCCGGCATCGGTGCGACGACAGCGCAGACCCTCTATCGCGGCTTCGAGTACCTCTCCCGCAACCCGTTCGTCAGCGACCCGATCCGTCCCGACCGTCAGGCCCGCGTGGTTGCCGCCGCGGTTGGCATTGGCACCAACGAAACCTTCCAGACCGAAGGGGTCGCCTACCGCTCCTTCCCACAGATCGTCGCCGCCTTCAAAAACAGTCTGCACCGCCTGCGACGCCTGGGCATCGCCACCGTCGCGCCGGCTGGCCAGAATGGTCAGGAGATTGGCACCGGCGAGAACGAAATCGGCACCCCGCCCGACGTCACCACCCCCGGCGACACCAAGGGGATGTCGCTGTTGGCCACCCTCAACGAGATCATCTCGGTCACGGGCGTCTATCCCTTCCCATATGTCAGCGACGGCCAGTCGGTCCCCAACGACCGCACCGGCTTGTCTACCAACCGCGCTGGGGTACCGATCAACGTCTTCGATGACGAGGCCGGTGACTTCGTGGCCAATCTCATCGACCTGGTCGCCTTCGAACCCGGCGGAGCCATCTACGCCGACCGCTTCTTAGGCGCGGTCAACCGCTCGGTGACCACCGACTTCGCCGCCCCCGCGCTCGATCTGCCCACCTTCTCCCGCACCAACCCCGGCGTGGTGACCACCAACGTGCTGGATCAGGGGGGAACCTCGCTGTCCGCTGCGGTCGTGACCGGCTCGATCGCCTTAGTGGCCTCAGCGCTGGATTACTGGGGCGACCTGGCCGAGGTTGGCTTCACCGCCGACGCCTACCTGACTACCCCGGTGGGAGTCACCACCCTGGACTTCGGGCCGCACCAACTGCGCGATCTGTCGGTATACGCCAACCCCGACGGGATCAACTCGATCCTCCAATGGACCGCGGTGCCCGCTACCGACAACGACGACGGCCTCTCGACCGGCAATCCGCCACAACCGCTGCTCAGTCAGATTCCCAGCCGCGGCCCCGAGGGAGTCGATCTGTTCAACCCTGGCTTCCCCAACTACGCCCGGATCGACGTGGGCAACGCGGTGGCCGCCATTGAAGGTGCAATCGCGCTGGACTACCTCATCCGCAACGACTTCCTGCGAGTCATCGACACCAACAACAATGGCTTGATCACGGCTCAGGAGATTCAGAACTTCGTGGATGGATCGGTCGGGACCGAGTTCGCTGAAGCCCGAGCGATGGCCCGCCTGCTGGGCGGCACCGGTTCCTCGCCGATCGGCGGTTCCGAGGTGGGCACGCCGCTGGGTGAAACCTTCTTGGGCGAGACCCCCGGTCAAGCCGAGGCGCTGCAACGCCGCTACAACTTCTTCGACTATGTGATCGACGGCCAACGCGACGGGGTCATTTCGATCGAGCAGTACCATACCCTGGCGCACCGCCTGCTGCCTCAGCCGGATTCGTTCGTAATCGTCGATCGCCAACGCTCTTCGGCCAACGGCAACCTGATCGAGCCGACCGCGCGGCGCAACTATCAAGACCTCCAGCGGCTCAGCCCGCGCTATGTTTTCGTGCCACCCCAAGCGGTGGCGCGGTTCCGCAACATCTCGCCGGCTCAGTTCGGCGTGGGTCGCGGCGATCGCCCCGGCACGACTCGACCGTTCTTCACCCTGTTCCGACTCAACAGCGCCAAGCCGGTGCTGAACACCGACATCAATCAGATTGCCCGACGCCCCCGAGCAGGCATGGCGGGCAACCCCAACAACCCAGTGCTAGCCAACCAGACCCCGCGTCCTCCAGCCAACCCCAACCCCACCCCGCGGACCAACTCGGCCTCCCCTCCGGTGAACGAGTCCGCCGCCGCGGTCAACCCAGTCGAGACCACGGTTCCGACGACCACCAACACGCCGGGCGAGGCCGTCGCGGTGGGAACCGCCACCACGACCCCAACCACGCCCACCACGGCTCCAACTCCGCCCACGTCCACGCCCACGCTGACTTCGGGTCAAAGCGTGGTCGAAGTGACCGGCGGCAACGCGGTCACACCGGTGGCCTCCACCCCGGCCGCAGCTCCAACGACTCCAGCCCCCTCGGCTGTCGCATCTCCCCCAACTCCAGCTCCGGTCACGCCGACCACCCCGGTCGCGGCCCAGCCCAACGACTCGTTCAACCTCGAGGCCCTGCTGGGCGGCAGCACCTCGGCCGCCGAACAAGCCCGATTCCTGACTAACTTCAACAACCGTTTGCTCATGGAGATCCATAACTATCGGGTTGCCGAGGGACAAGGCATCACCACCCCCGGCGGTGAACGAGCTGCGGTGATCCAAGCCGCCCTGCGGCAACTCAACCCACTGCCCCAGGACCTGCGCCGTTTGGGCATCTTCGCCCTCAACGACACCCTGGTCAGCTTCGGCCACCGCGCCTTCGACCCCCGCATCGCCGACACCATGCGTTGGGAGGATGTCGCCCGTCGTCTGCTTCTGGGCGTCTAACCCACCTAGAAACCTAGAAACCTCTCCGCCGCCCTTCCGCGGTCTTGCTTGATGGATCCGACGTGATTGACCGGCCGCGCCGTCGGCGGGAATGCCCGATTCCCCCCGGCGGCGCGGTCCTCTTGGCGCGCTGTTGCTCCCCTCTTGACTCGGCCCGGCCCAAAAGCCCGACTCGGACCACCTCCCCGTCGCAGCGAATTGGCTCGACCCGCTTGCGAAGTCGCGGCCGCACCGTGTGACCATCATTCGGATCGTTCAAGTCCCGAAAGTGTCTCCGACCTTGATTCAAATGACTGGGGTGAGTTCAGGAGAAATTGTCAGGAGAGTCGAGTTGAACCTAAACTCGACTTAGACCACTCGCTCACCAGGCTTCCTTGAAGCGAGAGCGCTGCGGCCAGTGATCGGCGACCTCACCGTGATTGGAATCGTTGTCCGGCCGTGTCCCACCGAACCCGCGACGCGGAGCGCCCGACCATGTCTTCCCCCCCACCTCAGGAACGCCAGACCACCGAGGATGACTGGACGGCCTGGGCGTGCGAACGGTTGCTTGAACAACGGATCCAAGGCCACTCCTGGAGTTACCGCCGTGGGGCTGGTCCGGCGGTGGAGTCGTCCGTGATGGCCTGCCTGGCTCTGAACGCCGCCGGACGCGACCCGGATGGTCGCATGCTGCGCGAGGTCGCCGACTGGCTTACAACATTTCAGGAAGCCGACGGCTCGGTGGCGGCCCGCCCGGAACTGCTCCGCCCCGCTTGGGCGACTTCATGGGCGATCCTCGCTTGGAGCCTCGCCGATGAGATCACCGAAGGCCCCCCGCTCACCGAGCCGATCCGCCGCGCCGTCTCCTGGCTGCTAAACGTCCGCGGCACGACCCTAGGAGGTCAACAAGACGTCGTCGGGCACGACTTCAACCTCGTCGGCTGGCCCTGGATCGAAGGCACCCACTCCTGGGTCGAACCCACCGTCATGGCCGTCTGGGCCCTCAAGAGGGTCGGCATGGAGAACCACGACCGAGTCGCCGAGGCCCTCAAACTGATCCTCGACCGCGCGTTGCCTTCGGGAGGCTGGAACTACGGCAACACCAAAGTCTTCGGCACCGAACTGCGACCCCAACCGGGACCCACCGGCCAAACCCTTGTCTTGCTGGCCGGAATCGCCCCGGAACGTCTCCCCGGCGACACGTCAGCCAAAATCATCCTCCCTGCATTGACTTATCTTCGAACCAGTTTACCGAAGACCCGGGCCGCTTGCACCCTCTGCTGGGGACTTCTGGGTCTGGTTGCCTGGGGTCAAACCGACCAAGCCACCCTCAGCACGTCCTGGTTGAGCGAATCGGCCGAGGATCTTCGCCGCCGCCCCGCCAGCGCCGACCCGTGGCGTCTAGCGCACCTGATCGCCGCCCAGTTCGCCCAGACCACGTTGGAATTGCTGGGAATCGTCCCCACCATGCCGCCGTCCCCCCACCGGGAACTCCCCCGATGAACTCTGAGACCTCACCCACCCCGGAGACTCCCGAATCCTGCCCCGTTTCCACCTCGCGCCGCGGCTTCCTGGCCGCCGCCGGGTTGGGAACCGCCGCGATTGCCGGTGGTCTGGCCCTCTCCAACGGCGGCGCGGCGGTTCTAAGCCGCGTCTTTGGCCATCGCGGCCTCCCCCAACTGCCGCCCCGCACCCAGCCGAACATCACCGCCGAGGTGCTGATCACCCGCGTCGCCTCCTACGACGACGACGCCCGGCTCGTGGACACCATCTCCCGCGGCCTGGTTGAACTGGGTCTCGACCTGGATCGGGTTCGCGGCGCAACCATCCTGCTCAAACCCAACTTGGTCGAACCCAGCACCGCCGCGCCTCAAATCAACACCCATCCCCGCTTCATTCGCGCAGTGGCCGAGGCATTCCGCAAATTCGACGCCGGCGAGGTGCTGGTCGCCGAGGGCCAAGGTCACTGCCGCGACACCGACTACGTTCTGGAACAGTCGGGCCTCAAAGCCATCCTTGACGAGGACGGCATCGAGTTCATCGACCTCAACCACGACGATATCTTCGTCGCCCGCAACCCGATGGGAGCCACTAACCTCCCCGAGTTGTTCCTGCCGGCCACCCTCAAACGGGCCGACTTCATCGTCTCGCTGCCCAAAATGAAGACCCACCACTGGGCCGGCGTGACCCTCTCGATGAAGAACATGTTTGGCGTCATGCCCGGCCTCTGCTACGGTTGGCCCAAAAATGTCCTTCATTACCAGGGAATCATGCAATCGATCCTTGACATCAACGCCACTGTCCGACCCCATCTGGCGATCGTTGACGGCATCGTGGGCATGGATGGCGATGGTCCCATCATGGGTAACCCCAAACCAGCCGGCCTGATCACGATGGGCTTCGACCTCCCAGCCGTGGATGCCACCTGCGCCCGCCTCATGGAGATCGACCCCAACCGCGTTTGGTACCTCGCCCAGGCCGACGGACGCCTCGGAGCCACCGCCGAGAACCGCATCCACCAACGCGGCGAAACCATCGCCGATTCCAAACAACGCTTCGAATTGGTCGATCATCCAAGCATGAAAGTCTTCCGAGATTAAATTCACCCCATAAAATACAATTTCAAATATCAATGTCGGACCTTGGTGGAAACGACTCGGGTGATGGTCAACACAACCTAGTTCCCGACCATGGGCGACTTGTCAACCACTGCGCGGAACTGGCGGGCCAATTCCCGGAGCCGATCGGTGTTTCCCGAGGCAATCGCCTTGGGGTCCACCAACGCGGAGCCTACTCCTAGACAACAGGCCCCGGCGTCGAGAAACGCCCGCGCCGTCGTCAGATCGACCCCTCCGGTCGGCATGAGTTTGACCTGGGGCAACGGCGCGCGGATCGCCTTGAGATAGGCGGGGCCTCCCACATCGGCTGGGAACAACTTGACCACGTCGGCCCCGGCTTCCCAAGCCGTGAGAATTTCGGTGGGGGTGAAGGCTCCGGGCATCACCACCGCGCCATGACGCCGGCATAACCGGATCACTTCCAGATTCAAGGTGGGTGCCACCACGAACGATGCGCCCGCCAAGAGCGCTGCGCGAGCGGTTTCGGGATCCAACACCGTGCCGGCTCCCAGCTTGATCCGATCTCCCAAGCGACGGCGGGCCTCCTGAATCACCTCAAGGGCGTTGGGCACGGTGAACGTCACTTCAGCGACATCCACCCCGCCCTCGGCCAATGCCTCCAGCACACCCACCAGACGATCAGCCCGCTCGGAGCGCACCACTGCCACAAGCTTACGCTCCAGGATCGCCTCAAGGGTTCGATCCCGATCTAATAAGGTTCGATTCATGTGACGCTTCCTCGACTCGGGATTTTGGGTCGCCGTTCCAACGTGAAGAGAAGAGGAGCTGAAAGGAGACGAAAGACGCGCGGCGGAACGACAGGTCGAGGTTACGGTAAGGTGACGACGCCGTGGTGTCAAATCGGTCGTCGGGAGGTCGTGCCGTCGTCGGGGTTGGGGTCGAGGCGGGAAGAAGGAGCTTCGACCCACTTGAAGACCGGTTTGACCGAAGTGTCGTTGGCGCTGGCACCGGAGACCGATTTCCGCAAAGAAGACGAGTGGGTGGATCCAGGTTGGGTTTGCAAGGCGTTGGCTTGCGAGTGCCGTCGCGCCAGTTGTGACTCTCCCCGATCAACGGACCAATGCTGGGTCCGTTCCGAGTCGCTCAGAATCAGGCCGGTCTTTTCGTGGTGGCGATACAGGCTGATCGTCGGCTTGTTATCGGGACCGATCATCGTCAGTTGAGTCATTAACGCCGAGGATTCCAGGACGACGTGGTGGCCTGAATCCGGTTGCCGCAGGGTCAACGCCGCGCCCGTGTCGTCGGTGATCCGCAACATCGCCAGAACTTCGCCACGACCATCGAGCAGGTCGAGCGTGGGCAAGCCGTGATGCTGCAGACCCAGCACCGCGCGGGTCGCGCCCTGGGCGTCAACGAGGCGAAACTCGCGCGCTTCCAGCACACCGCCTCGATTCAGTCCCCCGACCCCGCGCATGGCCGCCAGACTCACGAGCAAAGCGCCCAATCCCAATGCGGCGGTCTTCCAGGTTTGGTGGGCCTGTTCCAGACGAATGAGCCGCGTTTCCCACTGGGGCCCCTCGTCGATGGTATCGACTGGGGCGGGACTGGGAGCGTGTTCAACTCGCGTCATGCCGTTTCTCCTCGATTCGCCACGGAAATCTCGTCCGCAAGGTTGATCCCGATCCCAATCAGACAATCCGCTCATGTGCGGAAATTTCCATTCGATGAGAGGGACCGCATTCCGGTCGAGAGCGATTCCGTCTCGGATTCGGTGCGATGGTTCGGGGTTGATTTGAGAGGCTCGATCCCGCAAGGGGTGGGGAGAAGTTCACTCACACTCACACCCGCTCCGGTGAGACCTCGAAGGCCAATCGGAATCCCCGCCATGAGGGGATTCGTTCGACCAGCGTGTTTGTTCCACCTCGACGAAAAAATTCATCGAATAGGCGGAGGATTTTTCATGTTTTCTCAGGGTGTGGTTGGGGACGTCGGGGATTGTTGAGTCTCGTTCTCTTCCAGGAGGCCGCCCAGGAGGAATTCGCGGCGCGAGAGGTCGAAGACCACGGGCGTGGGGGGGATTCCTCGCGCCACCAGACGGCGTCCCAGGTGTCGGAAGACGGGCCATTTCTCAAGGTTGGAGGGTTCGCCCTCGGGGTCGGCTCGGTCCAGGGAGCGTCCCCAGACGATCCAGGTCCGCGACTGAATCCAAATGAACAAGCCGCGAGGGTCGGTGGGATTGACCGCCACCCGTTCCAGCCAGAGGGCGTCGGCTCGGGCGAGGTCGGCGTCCTCCGTGGTGGTCCGCGACGAGTCGCGCAGTGCGTCGCGTTGGTCGCGGAGGAACATGGCCAAGTGGATCGCGTTGCGAAGGCGTTGGGCTTCGGGGGCGTTGGGGTTCGTCGAGCCGGAACGGGCGGCATGGCGTCCGGGTTCGCGGTTGGGGTCGAGTCCCAGATCAAGGCGGTCGGGGTTGTCATTCTTGAGGATCAGCCGCACGAGGTCGGCAGCAACCCGCTCCTCCACCTCGCGCGCGGGCAACACCACGCCGTGTTGGTCCAGGATGGCTTCGGCCTGACCGTCTCCAAACACCAGTCGGGCGGCGGGCTTGCGATAGCGTACATGCAGGATCAGCCGATTGGGCCAGACTCGTTCGACTCGTTCGACCGCGTCGATCCAGGGACAATGAAACCGCACGTCGTCGGCCAAGCGGTCTAGATCAATCTCCAGAGGGCTGAATCGGTCGGGCCAAGCCGCGCGTTGAGCCACTTGAATCGCCAGATCGGATGCGGAGGGGCGAATCCAATCGGGCGGTTCCGGCCGCCACTCGATCGCCTCGGCGGTGGTGCGGTAGATGTCGTGACGGGCCAACCACGATCGCGGTTGGTCTCGAAACCACCAACCCAACACTAGGGCGACCATCGCCACAACGAGGATCCCACCCCGCCGCCACGCGCTACGGGGCATCCCTCGAATCCGATCCGAAGCCGCCTCTAGAGCCGACGTCCGAGGACGACGCGAGCGGGTCGTTGACGGGGAGGATTCCGAAACCGCGGGGCGACGCGGATCAGGGTGTGGCAAGACTTCGATGGATTCCTCCTCCTGGTGGTTGATTCGGAATCCAGAGCGAGGCGAGTCCGTCGTGGGCGGCGTTTCGCCTAAGCGCGGTTTGGAAAGTGGGGAGGGTTCCGAGGGGACCGCTTCCGGTTCGGCTCGATCGACCACTGGTGAGGATTCGGGCTGGGACGGAGCTGGGTTTGAAGCTCCCGATACGCTCGCGCTCATGGTCGAGATGCGGACCCATTCGGGGAAAAGGGGAAGCGGGACGATCCGGGTTCGGTCGCGTTGAAGGCGGACCCAACGGGCAGAAATGACCGCGACCGCGACGCTCGCTTCGTCCGCTCTGCTTTGACTCGACCCAGCAGGCCAGGCAAAGTCGATCCGACGCAACCTCACCCGATTCGATTCGATTCCATTTCACCAATTCCAATCTCATCCGACCCGACTCCACCGGTTCGGTTCAAGCGCATTGGGTGAAGAGGGCGGAGCGGGCCACGACCCCGCCTAGTTGGTCACCAGATCGAGAGATTGACTTCCAACTCGATTTGAAATGCCCGGGCGATCCGATCGCGCACATGGTCGATCAGACGAGTCACGTCCTCGGCCGTGGCGCCGGGGTGGGCGATCAAGAAGTTGGCGTTGCGGTCGGAGATTTCGACATTCCCAGCCCGCATTCCTTTGAGGCCGGCCGCTTCGACAATCGAGGCGGCCGAGCGTTCTGGCGAGGGGTCACGGAAGATGTAGCCGGAGGATTGATGACCGTAAGGCTGTTGTTCCCGTTTGATGATCCACAGGTGGCGCATCCGTCGCACCACCTGTTCGGGGTCATCGCGTTGGAGTTGAAAATCGGCGGCGATGAGAACCCCATCCACCACGGGTTCGGTCGTGGACGAGGCGTTCAACTCGTCCCGGTCGGCGGTGTGGGGTTGGCCTCGGCCATCGAGGAATTCGATCCGTTCGACCAGGGAGCGAAGGGCCACGTGGCGATGAGCCGCCCCTGCGATGAGTCCGCCCCCTACGGTGCCAGGGATGCCGATCAGCGATTCCAGACCGGAAAGACCGGCGCGGGCGGCAGTGGAGCAGAGCGAGGTCAAAGGCACGGCGGCCCCGGCCCGAATCCGCCCCGATTCCGGGTCCACCGTGAGGTCGGAGAAGGCGGGGCTTTCCAGGTGGATCACCACGCCGTCCACCCCGGCGTCGCGGGCCAGCACGTTCGAGCCGCCGCCCAGGAGACGGATTGGCAAGCCCGCCTCGCGGCTTCGAGTATAAACGGCCGCGAGTTCCTCGGTGTGACGCGGACGAGCCAACCGGGAGGCCGGACCACCCACACGGAACCAAGTCAGTGGGGCCAAGGGAGCATCGGTCGTCACGATGGCGGAAAACTCGTCCAAAGGATGCATGACAGTCCGAACGGGCCAGAGTTCAGTGGGAGAGGGGCGGAGCGAACGGCGTTGCTCGACCGACCATGACCATGCCGGGGCGGGGCGGGACCGGGTCGGTCTTCATCATGCCGATCCCGGCCCACTCTGGCAAGACGAACGAGTCGGACCGGGTTGCCCTCCCATTGCCTTGCCCCACATGGCCCATGTCCGCCGGAGACATAACGATCTGTTCCAACGGTTTCCTCACCTTCACTTTTCACGATTCACGTCATTCGGGATGGCGCTGACTATTGCTTCCACCCAAGCCACCGCGCCCGACCATTCCAGGCGATCGTGTTGACCGCCCTCTGGTGTGGTTCGACCGACCCACACCAAAGGCGCGCAGGAGGTTGGACGAGGCAGTTCTCCCAACCAGTCCGGCACCCAGCGTTGCGAAACCGCGTGATCCCCGAGACGATCTAGACTCACCCAAGCCAACCGGGTAGGCGGAGCCTCGTCCCCCCCAGCCTCCCGAGCCGCTTGCCAGAGGGGATCGTCGAATCGTTGGCCACCCGCCTTGACCGCCTCGCGGCTCCGGTTCCAGGTCACTGGGTCGGAGGCGATCAGCCAGCTCGACCCTGCGGCCCCCATCGTTGGGCCGCTGCCTCCGAGCAATCCCGCGAGGTTGCCCCGCAGTTTGAGCAACTCCTCGCCCGCCCGCCCGGCCGCCTCGGCGTTGGGAAAGTGCAACGCGATGGTCCAAACCACGCGGGAGCGCGCGGGTTTGGCTGGAGTCGCGTCCCATCCCGCCCACGCGGTCAAACCGATCAGGTTGGGAAAGACGAATCGCTCCAGATTAGCTCGGGCCACCAGCGCGATCGTGGCCAGGCGGGATCGAAGCGGCAGGGCGGTTCGGTTGGCGGGATTGGTTTTATCGAGCGCATCGAGCAACCTGAAGAAGTCGTTCCACGCCTGGGGCGTGGGATTGAGTCCCAGCGTCAACGCCGCGACCGCGGATTCAGACGGCACGCAGGCAACCCACTCAGGACGGATCGCTCCCGTCAGCAGGTCCAGCCGCGCTCCTTCGGCGCGAAGATCGAGCCGGGTTCCCGTTTCGGTTGGGCTGGCCACCACGACCACTTCACGGCATCCGCTGGTTCGAGCGAACGCGTTCCAGAGTCGCCAAACGGGGTCGCTTTGGTTGTCGTCCGGGTCGTCGGACGCGCTGGCGTTGAGACGTTGCGGGGTCAGTCGAACGACCAGGGAACCGGGATCGATCGGCGGCGAACCAGCAGGCATCCCAGCTGGGGTTGGGACGGGTTTGGCCAGTGCGGCGGTGTCGGGTCCAAGCAGAAGCCGACCATCGCGCCGGGTCACCAACACGAGCGGCTCTATGCTGAGCCGTTCGATCGGCGGGAGGTCATTGAAGTTGGATTCGATCCCGTCGGGCGCGATGGGACCGACCCCGGGGGTGGTCAGGGCGTTGGCGGTGACGAAGGCGTTAAGGACGCCGTCTTCGTCCGGCACGATCGCCCGCCAGGTCCAACCAGGTTCCTTGGGGCGGGGAGCCAGTTCCAACCGCAACCCATCGAGCCGTCGAAGTTCCTCGACCATCCCCGGATTGAACAGGGTCACCGCCGCGTCGAGCGCCTTGTTGGGCAACCGCTGGCTGGCTTCAAGCGGCCCCACTGCCCGTTTCCAGGCCGCCATCGCGGCCGCAGGATAAGCAAACCGCGTGGTTCGACACCACCTATTGACCCGTTCGATCGCCGCCCCCGGATCGACCCACTCTACAACAACGTGAGGCTCGTCGGCCGAGCTGACCGCGATCAACCCCCACGCCAGCAAAGCCGCGATTGTCATGGGAAACGATCTCCAAACGGAGAATTGGTAGAAAAGAATCGACGAGGATCTTCGGCCGAACGCTCGATTAAGATCGGAGTGGGAAAACGAACCGCCTTGACGGCCGGCCTGGATTGGGCTGGGGTCAAGGCGATAAAAGAATCAACGAATCGAAGAGTTGAGTTAAGGACGACGTGGAGGCGGGTTTGAGTTGATCATTTATTGAAGGCTAGCAGGAGCCGGACCTTCCTGCGTGCCCTTCTTCGGATTGGCCAGGACACCAGCTTCGGTCGCCGGCGGGGTAGCGTTTTGCATTTCAGGCGGAATCGACGAGGGAGCCGAGGGGCCGCCGGGGTTGGACTCGCAGCCCAAGCCCACCACCAACAGAGCGGCCGAAACAAAGCCAGCAATCAGGACGCGCATCATAGAACAAACCTCAAGGAGAACATTGAGCTTGAGATTAACGAGTTGGGAAGTCCCATTAGGACGCGAAGGAAAAACGATACGGAACAGAGGGAGTCGCCTCCGTTCCGCATCGTGAGAGCCATGAGCATCAGGGTCATCATACCGGAAGGGAAACCCTTTAGGGGATAGCATGGTGGTCCTGATCGCAGGCGGCTCGCTATCGAAGCGGGAGGACACCATCGAAGTGAGAAAGGGATCCGGATTAGAATTAGAGGGAATCGGCGGACACGACTTCACCGCCAGAGCGGGTCGAGAGGGCACGATAGACGCCGATGTTTCGCAAAGCAACGGGGGGGTTGTTTTGCAGGTTGCCCATGTCGATCGTATTCTTGACAAAGCGGACCGTACCATCACCGAACAGGAAGTTCAAGCCGCCAGGGTGCTGGCTGAGGAAGCCGAACTGACCCATTCCCTGGCATTGGATGTTGTAGGCCCACCCATCCACGAAGCCGGTCACGTTCAACGTACCTGGGCAAAAACTATTCTCATTCACGAGAAGACTGGCATTAGGCCGGGGCACAGTGGTGCCGAAACCCTGAATGCGGGTGGTTCCCAGCGACGCCCCGAACCAGAGTGAGCGGTTCCAGAAATTGAACACGCCATCCGGATCGTTAATAAATCGCGACTTCTCGCCGACGAAGAAGGTGTTGCTCGTGCCGTCCGTGAAATCGGCAACTCGATAAACGAAGTTCTTGCCAAACGCGCCGTCGGGATCGATCTCGTTGGGGCAGCCGTACCACCAACGATAGATGTCGCGCATCCCTGACGAGGCGGCATAGGACGATTGCGAGTACGCATTGTTCGCGGTCAAGGCGGGAGGCGTGTGTCGGAAGTCGGAGGGGCATACGTAGGTTTCAACCCGAGTGATGTAGGCGGTGAAATTCACCCGGCCTGGAAGCAGACCCCACTGGGTGCCGCCGCCCGCGGCGAACGTGAAGTTGATCGAGTTGAAAATCGCGGTCTGCTCGGCGAACGGCAGGATGAATGCAAACAGGCTGTGACCCGCGGGCTGGAAGTTGCCGCCACAGTTGTTACCTGCCGCGGCAGGCG
>Ga0209017_10001039_pt1 | contig 23038 bp, 12 predicted proteins | sample YNPBryunderm2012_FD_185812 | JGI IMG/M metagenome (GOLD analysis project Ga0209017, IMG submission 185812) | Anoxygenic and chlorotrophic microbial mat microbial communities from Yellowstone National Park, USA - YNP Bryant MS undermat 2012... ... | reverse complement strand
TAGCTGATTGATCGGAGGTTCTCCTGGAACAGCAGGAGCCACCTTCAAGCCCGGTTCCGGGGAATTGATCGTAATCGGTTTGTACGTGTTAGCAGCAGGTGCGTTGCTCATGGTTGGTCCTCTTGTCCTTTACCTTGGGAATGATACTCGATAACCGCAATCACACTATGGGAAAAGGGTAGTCTAGCTCGCACCCTTATGGGAAAGGGAAGACTAGCTCCTACCCACGCCTTTCATTGTAACAGCTACAGGTTTATTCTGGCAGCGAGGAAGGAAGGGATAAGTCGTTGCCGAGCGGGCATGATTCCAGCCGAACTGGAACTGCTTTGCGGGCCAGATAGGCCTTGGTTTGCGCAATGGTATATCGGTGGTAGTGGAAGATGCTGGCAGCTAAGGCGGCATCAGCTCCAGCCTGATAGGCTTGGTAGAGGTGCTCTGGGTGTCCGGCCCCGCCGCTAGCCACCACAGGAATCGAAACCGCTCGGCTCACCGCTTCGAGCATTTCCAAATCGTAACCGTTCTGGGTTCCGTCTGCATCCATGGAGGTCAACACGATTTCCCCAGCTCCCAAGGCTTCTACCTCCCTGGCCCAGGCGACGGCTTCCAACCCGGTGGGAATTCGTCCACCGTTGATGTGGACTTCCCAAATAGTCTGACCGTCCCGTCGTACCCGTTTAGGGTCGATGTTGACCACCGTGGCACAGCGGCCGAAGCGACGTGATACCGCCGTGATCAATTCCGGTGTCCGCACTGCAGCGGAATTGAGACTGACCTTTTCCGCACCAGCCTGGATCAAACGTGTGGCATCGTCTAGTGAACGAATCCCACCACCCACTGTGAACGGCATGAAGATGCTATCGGCCACTTGTCGAACCACATCAAGCATAATGGCTCGTCCTTCGTGGCTGGCAGAAATATCCAGAAAAACGAGTTCATCCGCCCCCTGTTCGTCATACTGACGAGCCACTTCTACAGGGTCTCCGGCATCGCGTAGATCCACAAAATGCGTGCCTTTGACCACTCGTCCCCGATCCACATCCAAACACGGAATGATACGGAATTTCAACATGCCGCTTCTCAAGGGAATTCGATCCGTCGAATGCTACGGGCACAAACATACGGGAAAATCCGCGTTTCGCTACGAGACGATCTTTTCTATCAGCCATGCTAGCATCTGCCAAAGAACAAGACAACCGAGCCGGCAATGACTCTAGCCTGTGTGTTTTTCTCGGGAGACAAAAATCGTTAGGAGTCTGGCAGCCCCTATCAAGTTGCCTAATACCAGCTATCGTCGCCATGTCGGTCCTTATCGAACTACGTATGCCTACCAGCTTCGGTCTGGCAGCTTACCAGAGTTGCTGATGCCGGCTTACAGTAGTAACTCCGCTAGGTTCGCCCCATGGAGTGTAATCCCTCTCGTCGCCCTGTCACCGGTCGGCAACGATAATACCGTGATAATCTGGCGCTGTGGAGGAAATGGGTACGATCCCAGTTGGAGGTCGCAGAGAAAATGCTAACGGATTCTTTGGGCGGCGATCCAGAGCATGTAGGTCACTCGTTCACGCAAGAGATGTCGTTTCATGCGGGGCAGATATAGGTCACGCCAGAAATAATACAGAGCCACTATAGCCAGACATGACAAGGAACAGACGAATACAGGGTACACAGTTACCTCCTTTCTCATCCCTGAGATATCAGGGGTTACCGCCTCTTCAGGCCCCCGCGGGCGATTCCTGACGCAAATCTAGTGCGCCCATAAGAGGTGTCAAATCAATAGGAACGAAACCTGGTGGGTCATGCTCCAGGAACAGTGTTTTCCGCCGGATGCTTTATGGTCTCAGCCAAGAATTGGCGATGAATGAAAATCCAATTCAGATCAGGCATGATGCTGGCATCCAAAAATCTCCGCTTTGTCATGCCGAGTATCTGTCATTCTGACCTTCCGTAGGGAAGGAACGCGGGGGCGATAGGTCCCGTTGGGGGGGAGGCGGGGTGTTGGATCGTGCCGAGGACCACGCCTGTCCCTGCAATCCACTCAGCGGGACACGACCCAGACGCAGGCGGCGATCACCTACTTGCAGTTCAAATACGTCCTCCAATTCATGGTAACTCAGGAGTTGCACGATGGTGCCGGGGATCAGGCCCAGTTCCCGCCAGTGGCGCAGGCGTGCTGGGTTGTCATCCTGGACTTCGCGGATGATCACGGTTTGGCCCACACGGAAGGCTGGCAAAGGTTTGAGTCGCCGACGACGGAGGGAACCGGTCCGCGAAGGGATTGGGTGGCCGTGGGGGTCCTCCAGGGGTTCTCCCAAGTAATCGGCTAAAGCTTGTTCCAACCTCGGGGAAATGGCGTGTTCCAGGGCTTCGGCCTCGGCATCCACTTCGCTCCAGTCCAGTCCCAGTACACGGGTCAAGAATAATTCTACCAATCGGTGGCGTCGGATCACCCGCCGGGCCGCCATCACTCCAGCACGAGTCAAGCGGGCACCACGGGACGGCTGGTATTCAATCCATCCCCCTTCTGCCAGGCGCTTGAGCATGCCCGTCACCGATGGACCGGTTACTTTCAACGCCTGGGCAATGGCTGTGGGTGCCACCTGCTGCTGGGCCCCACCCAGACGATGGATCGTCTTCAAATAATCCTGAATCGATTTGCTCAACGGTGGCGTCATACACTGGCGTCTCCCCAGGTCGTGCTGCTGCATTCATCATATGTCGCGCACCTTGACCCCAAAAGTATTCTCCGGTCGCATCGTTAGGTATCATCTGACCGCATTGTTCGAAGGGCTTTTCCCAACGGCACAGCAACGCATCCTATCGACGGTAATACGAAAACAGTTGCATCTATCCCACGATACTATACCATCCAAACGGGCAGTACCCCTTGCATTGGCCTGCTTTTTGGCGAGGTTGTACTACGGTGGGAGAGTCCGAGGTCAGCTTGTGGCGTTTGGCGGTTCCCCCGGCGACAACCGGCTATAAAGGGATCCTTCGAACTCTTTGGAACAGGTGTCTATCATGTTGGCATCGCAGACAGCATTGATTGTTGTGGATGCGCAGCGGGGTTTCACAGAACTTTGCCCTGAGGAGTTGCCTATTCCTGGCGGGCTGGCGGTTGTACCGGCCATCAATGCTCTTCTGTCCCTGCCTTTCGCCAGGATCGATGCCACTCAGGATTGGCACCCTCCGAATCATTGTTCTTTTTTCGGGCAGCGGGATAATCTTTATCCGCCCCATTGTGTCCAAGGGACGTTGGGTGCCGAGTTTTTACCAGGTCTCGACTCCCAACGCTTCCAGACGATCTGGCGGAAAGGGTATCAGGTGGACCGTGACGCCTACGCCGTCACGGCTCAGCATCCAAGTTTTGCCACCTTTCTTCAGGCTCAAGGGATTATCAGCGCGGTAATTTGCGGCCTGGCGTTGAACATCTGCTGCTTTTTCACCGCTCGGGATTTACGTCAAGCAGGCCTCGATGTTTATCTGGTCGAAGACGCCAGTGCGGGTATCGACGTCCCTGCCGCCGGACTGTTCCAGGAACAAACACGACAAGAAGCCGCTCGCTTGGGAATCTCCTATGTGCATGTATCGGACATCCGGCAAATGTTGCAACTTGTTTAGATGGTTCATGTCGGCTACGTCCAAGGGGTTGACCGACTCACGGTGCCAAGGCGGCTTATCTTTCCGGTCACGTTGGGGTAGGGTGACTGGTCTGGAATAGCCAGATGCTGCTTGCAATAGCACGTGCGAATCGTCACGATTACGAGTACTTAGGATTTACCAGCCCAGATAGCCCCGCAATTGCTCCAATCCACCGGCTAGAGCTTGCTCAGTTGTGGCATAAATGCTGGAACCATTACTAATCGGACGGGCACTGGTCATGTCCACAATGACGCAGGTGTACTGATTCCGAGCGGGTCGCACTTCCAGACGGTACAGGGGTTGTCCTTCCAGCCAGACTTCAACAATATTCGACTGGAGGTTCCGCCGGAGTAGGCCCCCACGTCGTTGCAGCCACTCTGGGGTTGGAGGAATGGCTAATTCTGGAAAGCTCAAACCGTAGATTACCGGCATGCGAGGTTTCCTCCATCACTTGTTCCCGACGGTTTCCAACATCAGGATCGGATTACCGATTCGTACAGGTACTCGGGGTGATGGGTCCCTGTTTTCGAACCGGTAGTGCGGCATATTTCCCAAAAAGCCCCCATGGGAAGGGGGGTAGGGGCAAGTCGCCATTTGGGCGAGCCTTACTACGGCTAATTGTTCCGAGGGTTGAAATAGACAGAAGGATTCTTTGGAGGATGTCTCTTGCAGTGTGGATCTTTGGCCGATAAGACAAGTTCCTCAATTCATTCCGGCAGAGGTTGGTCTTTTGTTTCCGGCAGGAACGGCAGCACAGCCAGACCGAGTAGAAAGATACTGCACATGGCCAGGCCGGCGTAACGGAAAGGACGATCAGGGTAGAGTCCACCTTCGGCAGCATAGGCGAACACTTCGGTGGTGAGCAGGCTCAGCATGATCGGTCCGCTGGCGGCAATGAAACGCCCTACGTTGTAGCAGAAGCTGGTGCCGGTAGCTCGTAAGCGGGTGGGGAACAGCTCCGGCAGGTAGATAGCATAGCCGCCGAACAAGGCCAGCAGGCAAAAGCCCATCACGACGTTCATCCAGAGAATATCCAGGCGGGTCTGCATTAGGGTAAAGACCAGGGCAACACTACCGGCAGCAGCCAGGAAAGTAAGGGCGAAGGAGGGACGGCGTCCCAATCGGGCGGCTAGCCAGGCAAACGAGGACATGCCCAGGAATGCTCCGACGTTGATCGCCAGGGAGGTCATCCCCGCCCAGATGATCCGCTGGCCGGCAATGTACCGTTCCTTGTCGGCACCTTGCAGTCCTAGTTCGTTGGCCTCAGTTGCGAAAGCGGTATTGGAGATGCGTTGGGTCAGATCAATAGAGAAGAAACCGATACCCCACAGGCCGACGACCCCAACAAAGGCTAGCAGCATGCCTAAAACGGCATGGCGAGTGATCCAGCCACCACCGAACAACTCCAGATACGAACCGAGTTTTTTCCCCAGTCCCTCGTCGGCTGCGGCTTTGGCAGCCCGCCAGCTCTCCGGCTCTTGCAAGCGACTTTGGATCAGTATGACCAGCCCTGCTGGCAAAATCCCAATAAGAAACAATATCCGCCAGGCACTTAGACCATACCGCTTAAGCCCGTCGAGATGACCGTTGAGTTCCAGCAAGCCTAAAGCGATAAACAGCAGCGCTGCGGTGATGTTGCCAATGGCCGACAACGCCTGCATCAATCCCAAGGTGAAGGGGCGGGCGTGATTAGGCATGGTCTCAGCCAGCAGAGCCACAGCCGCTGCAAAAACTCCGCCCACCCCCAAACCGGTCAGAAAGCGATACAAGCAATAGTCATAAGGTCCCAATGACAGGGCACTCAAACCTGTGAAGACCGAATAAAGCAGGATGGTCAATGTCAAGGTGCGGACACGACCCAACCGGTCGCCAAACATACCGAAGACCAGTCCGCCTGTGGCCCAACCAATCAGGAAGATCGACGTGGCTCGACTGGCCCAGCGGGTCACAGCATCCCGATCGGCAGATGGACCGCCCAGCAAATCCGTCAGCGACATCATCCGGGCCAGGTTGAACAACTGCTGATCCATGCAGTCGGCCATCCACGCCAACGCCGCCACAATAAAGACGAACCACTGATAACCGTTGAGGTCCCGCAAGCTTGCCCAACCACTTCGTGGTTCTGTGGTTGTCACTGTGGCCATGATCTTGTCCTCTTTCCTGGCGGTTGTGGTGACGTAGCGGCTGTCGATGAACCACACGTTATTCCACAATACGGACAGATGGCGGTTGTTTCCCGATGCTTACACGCTGAGGCTCTAACAAAGGCGGGAGCGGCAGCTATCTCATCACGCAGTCGCCGCTTTCCCGAAGTTTACGCGTTGAGACTATAACAGAGTCCAGCATACGTCCCTCCGTGATGGAAGACCAGTATCCGCTGGGCGTCTGGACTCGGTGGCTTCATCTGGAGTATCGAGGGGCTCGTGGCGCAACGGAGCGGAACCCACTCCAGCTTGAGAAGTGTGGCATAGAGAACGAACGACCTGGGCCATGAAATGCTTTGTCGAAGAGATCAGATGATGTGTGCATCGCAGTTCCGCCAACCGGGTGGGATCCGGTGGCTTTGGGTTACGGCGATGGCGATCACCATGGGAGGAATCAAAGGGCGGCAGCGTGCACCGGTGTGAAAGTGAGACGATCCTGGCTTGGTTCGTGATCCACTGTGACCGTATCCCCATCGCGGATTTCACCGATTAGCAGGAGGCGAGCCAGAGGGGTCTCGATTTCCCTTTGAATAGCACGCTTGAGTGGCCGAGCACCGAAGGAGGGATCGTAACCGACTTCGACCAGGAATTTCTTGGCAGCGGGGGTCAACTGCAGGGTAATCTTACGATCCTGCAGGCGATCTTGCAGCCGGCGTACTTGAATATCGACGATCCGGGTCAGATCGGCTTCGGTGAGGGAGTGGAAGACGATGATCTCGTCCACACGGTTGAGGAACTCCGGTCGGAAGTGTCGTCGCAATTCCTCAAACACGGCTTGCTTCATCCGCTCGTACAATTCTCCCTCAAACGCCCCCCGGTATTGCAGGATGCGTTGGCTACCGATGTTGGACGTCATGATGACGATCGTGTTTTTGAAATCCACGGTACGTCCCTGACCATCCGTCAACCGGCCGTCGTCTAGAACCTGCAGCAGGACGTTGAATACGTCGTGGTGGGCCTTTTCGATCTCGTCGAAGAGGATGACCGAATAGGGCCGACGGCGCACCGCCTCCGTTAATTGGCCTCCTTCTTCATAACCGACATAACCCGGTGGGGCACCGATCAGACGCGAAACAGTATGTTTCTCCTGATATTCGCTCATGTCGATGCGGACCATAGCCTTTTCATCGTCGAACAAGGCCTCGGCTAGGGCACGCGCTAACTCGGTTTTGCCGACACCGGTGGGACCGAGGAAGATGAACGACCCGATGGGTCGATTCGGGTCTTTCAACCCGCTGCGGGCGCGGATTACGGCTTCGGCTACTGCCTGGACCGCTTCATCCTGGCCGACGACCCGCTTGTGCAGTTCCTCTGCTAAATGCAGTAGTTTCTGCTTTTCCCCTTCCATCAGCTTGGACACGGGGATACCTGTCCAGCGGCTGACCACTTGGGCGATCTCTTCCTCACCGACTTCTTCCTTGACCAGGCGTTCGCCTTTGGTCTGTTCGACCTGGGCCACAGCAGAGGCTAGCTGCTTTTCCAGTTCCGGCAGGCGGCCGTACTTGAGCTCCGCTGCCCGGTTCAGGTCGTACTGCCGCTCGGCTCGCTCGATATCGCGGCGCACCTGTTCGATCTGTTCTCGCAGGTTCTGGATTTTCTGCAACGCTTGTTTTTCGGCCAGCCAGCGAGCTTTGAGGGTGTCGGCTTCCGTTTTCAGCTCGCTCAATTCCTTTTCCAGCTTCTGCAAGCGGTCGCGGGAAACCGGGTCATTCTCTTTCTTCAGGGCTTCCCGTTCGATTTCCAATTGCATGACCCGACGGAGCACTTCGTCCAGTTCGGCCGGCATGCTGTCGATTTCCGTGCGGACCATGGCGGCGGCTTCGTCCACCAGGTCGATGGCCTTGTCTGGCAAGAAGCGGTCGCTGATATAACGGTGGGATAGGACAGCGGCGGCGACCAGAGCCGAATCTTTGATCCGCACGCCGTGGTGCATCTCGTACCGTTCTTTCAAACCCCGCAAGATGGAAATGGTGTCTTCCACCGACGGTTCATCAACGTAAACCGGTTGGAAGCGGCGTTCCAAGGCGGCATCTTTTTCGATATGTTTGCGGTATTCATCCAGGGTGGTGGCCCCGATGCAGTGTAACTCCCCGCGGGCCAACATCGGCTTGAGCAGGTTGCCTGCATCCATAGCACCTTCGGCTTTGCCCGCCCCGACAATCGTGTGCAGCTCGTCGATGAACAGAATGATTTGGCCTTGCGAATCGGTGACTTCCTTGAGCACTGCTTTGAGACGCTCCTCAAATTCGCCTCGGTATTTGGCACCGGCGATAAGAGCACCCATATCCAGGGCAACGATCCGCTTGTCCTTCAGACCTTCGGGAACATCTCCCCGCACGATCCGCTGGGCCAGACCTTCAACCACCGCCGTTTTACCGACCCCCGGTTCACCAATGAGCACAGGATTGTTCTTGGTCCTGCGGGACAATACCTGGATCACCCGGCGGATTTCCTCATCCCGTCCGATGACTGGGTCCAACTTGCCTTGCTGAGCTAGTTGCGTCAGGTCCCGACCGTACTTCTCCAGGGCTTGATAGGTTTCTTCCGGATTGGGGCTGGTTACCCTTTGGCTGCCGCGGACCTCCCGTAGGGCCGACATCAACCGTTCGCGGGTCACTCCGAATTCCTTGAGAATCCGGCCTGTCGCCCCGTTGTCCTCGGTGGCCGCCAGAAGCAGGTGTTCCACCGAGACATATTCATCCTTCAATTTCTTGGCTTCGTCTTCGGCCAGGGATAGGAGACGCAAAAATCGCTGGGTGATCCGCGGCTCCACGTTGGTACCGCTGACCCGCGGCTGCTGTTCCACCTCCCGCTGCAGCTTGATGGTCACCGCTTCCGGGGACAACCCTGCTTTGCGAAGAATAGCCGGTGCCAACCCTTTGTCTTGATCCAACAAGGCCAGCAGCAGATGTTCAACATCAACCTGCTGTTGCTGCCAACGGGCAGCCAGTTTATGAGCTTCTGCTATCGCCTGTTGTGCCTTTTCTGTGAAACGGTTCAAGTCCATAAGAAATCCTCGAAATATCCCTGTTTTTACTCACCCAGGATCACCATATTCCTTGCTAACCTCGCTGCGTCACGGTTGCCTCTCAACCTACCCCTGGAGTCTCTTGCGAACCTTCAGGTTGACTCTCATGCTCCCCCAGTGGCACCCAGGATCATTTCCGCGAGTATGAGCAGCGGATCACTTCCATGAGTATGAGTGGCAGAATATCCCCCATCATGAGAGATTGGGTAGGCTGATTTCGTCCGCAGCTACCATTACTGTATCCCTGGGAGCTGCGGGTAAGGGACATCGTGCCCTCGTCGAGTTGGAGGGGGGCAGCAGAGGGAGGGATTCAACCTTCACAATCAAGATAGCCTCGATTTGTGATAACCCTCCGCAGGCAGAACGCAAACTGAGATCGACAGCGGCTGTCGGCTGGTCCTTGCAGAGCCTTATAAGAACGGTCTATAGTGACACAGGGAGAAGAACGGGAAACCTCGTGACACAAGGATGAAATCGAGATTCCCGGGTTCCCAGGAATATGACGGTCAGAACCATATAACAGTCAGATATCTCGTACCAACGCGCTAGCGAGGATGGGAGACACACGAAGGCATCATATCAAACCACCGCAGCGAGCTGAAAAGATGTTTGTTCCTGTCGGGACCCATGCGTTTTTTCTGGGGAGATACACGTGTTCCTGGGGACAAAGTTGCTTTTCCAAGAACCTGTTCAAGTCAACGGGATGGGTGCAGTAATGGCACGGGAGACGTAAGCGGAGGGTGGCCTTGTGAAGTGGAACCTGGCAATGGCACGGCGGTTGTGCTGGACGGTGACGGCAGGCGTTATAAGCGCCGGAGGATTACTGGTTCTGGATGCATGGTGGTGGCTTAGGGGTTGGCAGCGGGCGTTAGCTTTATCCCTCTGGTTGACCAGTATGATCGTGCTGATGGCGTGGTCGGCTTGGGTGGCAGTGTATCCCAGCGAAACAAGCCATTCCATGGCTCGACGACGCCAGCGTCGGGTCAATGTGCTGGCCGTGGTTGCGGCGACGCTAGCTCTGACCACGTGGGTGGGGATCCTGCTGGGTTGGCAGGAAGCCCCTCACTATGCCCGGCGGTTGTTTCTGCCTTGGTCGGATGCGTTGCGACCGGCTCCCTATCGGGTTGTCGTTACCTCAGGAGACATGGCGGCTCCCGGAGGAGAACGCATCACCGTCAGCGCGTACATCGAGCGCTTGACGCCCTCCACTACTTGGCCGCCGACTGTCTGGCTGATCCGCCAGGTATGGCCCCAGGGCTTACCGGAAAGATTGCCCATGCACCTGGAGGAGGATGGCTCCGCCTACGCCTCCCTCACCGTGGAAAACGATTTTCGCTACCGCATCGAGGTGGATACAGCCAGCAGTGACTGGTATCGTGTCATCCGGATCGATCCGGTGGGTCTCAGTCGGGAATCGCTGCTGGTGGTTGAGCCGCCCAGTTACGCGGCGCACCTCCCGACCCGTCAGTATGCCTTCCCGGAAGGTGACACCCCCACCTTATTACGGGTCCGGGCGTGGCAGTATGGGGTCGTGCAAATTCAGGTTAATTTCACCCGACCCGTGGCGACTGCCTACCTGGAATGGCGAGCGGAGGAGGAGAGCACCGTTGAAATATTCCCCCTGCTGCTGGATGGAGAGCATCGGTTAGGAATGGTACGTTGGAGCGTCGCACGCAGTGGTCGCTGGAAGTTAGTGGCTGTGCTCGAGCGGCAAGGTCGCCGCTGGTTATGCCAGTGGCCGGGTACCGTGGAAGTGCAACCGGACATGCCCCCCCGTTGGTTGGAAGTCACCGGTTTATTAGCGATTCCACGCCGGATTGCACCAGGGAGCACACTGCCTATCCGTTTCCGCGCTCAAGACGACTTCGGTATCGCGCAAGTCTTCCTGGAATACTCTCGGGAAAGCAACCCTTGGTCTCACCAGATCAGCCTGCCCTTTGTTACTCATGCCGATGGTAGCGTGGAAGGACACTACGATTGGCAGATCGACAAACACATTCCCGAAGGGGAAATTGTACGTCTGCGCTTGCGAGTGCGGGACAATCGCCGCATGGAGCATCCCGGCCAAGGACAGCAAGAGGTTGTCTTTCCTCCCGATGGCTGGTGTGAGTTGCGCGTGGATGCCGCCGCTTCGCCCCTGGCCGTGCAAGATATTCAGGTGCAACATGCCTGGCTACGCGATGCCGGCCATGCTCTGCGCAAGCAATGCCAGACATCACGTCAGACCTTGCTGCTCGTGTACCGTGAGGCTTCTTCGACCTGGCAGGACCATCACCGCACTCTGTTACGCCAGGTGACAGAACAGTGGCGAGAGGTTCGACGTGCGTGGGATCACATTTGCCTTCAGATCCGCTTGTTACCGGATTTGCACCCGTTGGCAGCAGCGGCTCATTTGATCCAGGAAGAAGAGGATCAATTCGTTCGCACCGCTGAACGTTGGACCTACTTGCTTACCGCCGCAGAACAGCGTGAGTCGCTCCGTCACGCCCTAGAGCGGCTTCAAATATTGGAACAGCACCTTCATGACTTCGAGAAGCTCAACGATCTCTGGGCCGAGGCTCGTCAACAGAGCGAGCAACTCATGCAACTGGCCCAACGATTGGAAGCATTGGTCCAACAGATGGAGAGCACCGATCGGCCAGAAGAGCGCGCACGCCTCCGTTTGCTGAGGAAGAGTTGGCACCAAGACTGGCACCACTGGTTGGAAGGCACCCCGGCAATACGGATCGTCTGGGAACACCAGGTCGCCCAGGAGTTGCAACGGCTCCAACGCCATGGCCTGGAGTTACTCACGGCTTTAGAGCGCTCAGCTGAGGCAGACGCTGCCGCATTTCAGGCTGCTCGGCACCTCTTCCTCCAATCGCAAACAACATGGATCCGCTCGCTGCTCCAGAGTGCAGGAACGCTGGAACGCCAACGTGCCGGTCACCCCTTCCTTGAAACTCTGGAGGCAGCCCGGCTGGAACTTTGGGGCCAGACCTTGAACTTTCTGGAACGAGGCGATTGGTTATCCGCTCTGACGGTTCTGGAGCAAGTGGCAGATGAGGCGGAGCGGCAGGCTCGTCAGCTAAAAGAACCGGCCCCGGAATTGTCCCAGCAGTGGCGGGAACTGGCTCGCCGATGCCGAACGCAACGCTCGTTCCTGGCCGCTCAGCAGCAGCAGGTCTTGGCCTACCTGACCGTGCCAGCTCAAGAGCCGTTGCCGATGCTAGTACGCAGGGCCGAGCGCTGTGCTGAGGCAGCCGCCCATGTTCTGGAACCTTATCATCTCTCCCTTGCTTTCAAGCCGGCCGTAGTGGAATGGTTCCTCCACGACTTGCGGGCCGCGGTCCACCATCTCCAGACAGGACAATGGCAGGACGCCGTGACCGCACTCCACCACGCCCGCGAGGGACTGCTCCTATTTCAGGCCGGAATTCAGGACACAATCCCCGTTGCATTGTCTTTGCAAAGCCTCCAGGAAGAATTGCGAGCTCTGACACGCTTGGTGCAACGGTATCGTGACTCACCTGCTCTGACCCTGACCCAATGTCGCTGGAGTGTTCACCAATACCTCCGGCAACTTCAACACTGGTATGAGCAATGGCGGTCCCTGGTTGCTTCCACCCCGTCGCATCTACTTTCCCCTTCGTCTTTGCCTTCCTCAGGCGACAGCCAACGTTGGTTGCAAGCCTGGCGTGAACTCGACCGAACCTTAGCTCAGGGAAAGCCACAGGGGCTGACCGGTCCATTGGCGACACTCCCCGCCTATCAGGCTGCTTGCCGTTCATGTCGGGAAGCACTAGACGCCTTGGCGGCACGCATTCCGAAAGCCCAAGCCGAAGTGTCTGGGGACGATCCCACTCTGCTTACCACTGTAGAGAAACTGCGGCAAGCTCATGTGCTGCTCTCTGACCTTGCGTCTGATTCCTACGATGACCAAGCCGGAGTGGCTCAACTCCGCCGCCTGGCCCAACTCTTACGCGAAGCCGCCACCCAAAGACGAGCGTTTCCAGCTGGGGAAAAAGGATTGTTTCCCAGGTCAGCGCTGATCCCTCAAGAACGACCCGTGCCATGACTGACCTTTTAGCCTCTGTGACTTGTTGACTGTTGACTCTAGATGACTTTGGTCTCGGGTCTAAGGCCTTTGAAAATGCGATCGGGATGCACCCCACAAGAACCTAACGTTACTGGGCCCTTATTAGAACTCATCCCAGAAATTTACCTTTGGGACAGTTAGGTTGTCGAGAAGGCTTCCCAATCCCATCTGTGTCAACTCTACTACGACCCCTCAGGGCAGGTCTCTGCCCGTCAGAGGTTTTTGAGATAACTTCTCGTTCGTTGTGGAGGACAAAGAGACTGGCTACATCTCAGCGTAGAGCGGTGGCCTTTGGTCGGTCAAAATCACTATTTTTTCCCCGACCGCTGATACCGCAACCCCCGCAGCCCGGTAAGAGCAGCAACACCAGTCCCAACAATAGAATCCGCCAGGGGTAAGTCATGGAGAACATCTCGGGCTAACACCTCAGATATCTCGCCCCGTGAAGCGGGACATAGAAAAATTGGACATAGAAAAAGAACGATCCGGGTTCCTCGCTTTTGGGGCTCCCGGATCTCGGACCCTTCAGGGTAGGTCGGCATTGCGGTTTGAGTTCGATTACTTCTTCTCACCGCCGCCTTTGTCTGCGGGTTGGGTGGCTCCGCCACCACCGCCACCACCGGTTGCGGGAGCCTTAGTCGGTGTCGAGCTGCCGCCACAACCTGAGAACAGGGCCACGCTGAAGGCCAAGACGAGCAGGGACAGAACGCGCTTCATAAAACTCTCCTTCCATTCGGTTAAGGGTACAGGGTACAAGCACTGACACGTTATCGGGTAGGTCGAGGGAATCCGCAGACGCCCTTCACCTGCTTCCGCTTTTGCTCCAATCTGTAAAGACTCAGGGTCAATCAAAATGTTGGAATATCTCCCGGTCTGTTACTTCTTCTCTTCGTTCTTCTTGTCCTCCTTCTTCTCTTCGTTCTTCTTGTCCTCCTTCGTCTCTTCGCTCTTCTTGTCCTCCTTCGTCTCGTCTTTCTTCTTCTCCTCTGGTGGTTTCACAGTGGCATCTGGAGTTTTACCGTTCTTGGTACCGCCACCGTCAGCGCTCTTGGTCGGCTCCGTCTTCTTGGTCGCCTTTGTGTCGGTGCCGCCACCACAACCTACGATCACGCCTAAGCCAAAGGCTAGGGCCACAACAAGCAGAATGCGTTTCATGGGGAACTCCTCTCGTTCTGACATCACTAGTGATCACGGAGCATATCTGACCTACACGGAGCCTTTCTCCAGTAGGATCACTCCCAAAATACGTTCCGACCCGTACAACAGAAAGACACGGTCGGTGCTCTTGTCCGGCAGTGTATAGATGCAGAGGCAGGGAAATTATTCCCCAAAAATTCGGATTTGGGTGGGAGCAAGGATCGGGAGATAAAAGGGGGCAACCACTTTCCAGAGGATTTCCGCCAGGTTGGGCCAAGAGGAAAGAATCCGCAGGCGGGGACGAAGAACCTTCCGGGAAGAAACACCAGAGGCCGGGAATAAATTGTGTCGATTCAACTCTAACAAAGTACAGAGTGAGGCAGGCGATGGCTTCGGCCGCCATTTACCACCAATTAGTGCGGGATTACTACGAAGCACTCTACCGCTTCGCATACCGTTTGAGTGGTTCGCCAAATGATGCCAGCGATCTGGTCCAAGATACATACCAGGCTGCCTTTGAGTCAATCCATCAGTTGCAGAGGGTGGAAAGCGCACGGAGTTGGTTGTTTACGATTCTGGTCAATCTTTATCGGCAGCAGTGTCGCCGCAACACCGCGCTCCATTACTACCCACCGGAGGCCCTTAGTGATTGTTCTGAGGCCCGCGAGTCGCTGGAAGTTTCGGAGGAATGGGAACCGGAACGTATCGACCCCCAGCAACTGCAGGCGGCGATCCAGGAGCTGGATGAAGACTTCCGCATTCCTCTGCTCTTGCACTACATGGAGGGGTTCAAATATCGTGAAATAGCCGAAGAATTAGGGATTCCGATCGGTACCGTGATGTCACGGATCAATCGAGCTAAGGAGCAGTTACGTCGCTTGTTGGGCTCGTGCAAGGATATGAGAAAAGGTCCACGGACGGAAGCTCGGGATGTTCGTCATGCAATGCCATGAGGCTTTATGGTACCTGGAATTGCGCCGGGGGGAAGGGGAGAAGGCCCTGGGGCCAGAGGTCCAAGCGGCCCTGGAGTCTCACTTGCAAAATTGCGCCCAATGCGCGACACGAGCGCGTACTCAGGAGCTATGGGACTACCAATTGTCCCAGCTGCTCCGGCAAGTGTCGGTGCCGGCTCAACTGGGTGACCGGCTGTTGATCCAGGCAGCCGCGTACCGTGGTCGAACCTTGCGGCTACGCTTCTATCGTCTCACCGCCGTAGCGGCGAGCGTGCTACTTCTGCTGGGTTTTGCTTGGCTCGGTTATCGTGCTACCCTGCCGACCTTCAGCACGGAACAACTCGTTCTGTTTCACGATTCCCACCTGCAGGATCCGGAGAGCTATTTCCACCGCTGGCTCCAACACGAGGGATTGCCTGAGGAATTGCCCGTACCACTGAACCTGAATCTGCTTGTCCATTTGGGGTATGAACGCATTCAGGGTCAGAAGGTGCCCGTAGCCCTCTTTCGTCATCCCCAGCGACCGGAGTTTGCTCGTGTTTACTTCCTGCGACAATCCGGACCCTTCCGCTGGCGCCAACTCAATGATGCCGAGGCTTCCCACACCGTCGCCCAGGTGATCTCCGATTCCCAAAGCTTTCGGGGGGTGACCTACGTGATCGTCTATCCAGCTGGCCCCGAGGGGTTGCGTCCCTTTCTCCGGCCCAATCCGGGAACTTCGTAGAGACGGCCAATTTACGGATAAGGAGAGCCCCCTGCTTATTCCAGGGAAGTAGAAATCCAACAATCCGTTATCCATACCATCCATGCCAAACCATTGGCTCCATGGTGCGCACGATTTCCATTAAGGAGGATGGCGGATCGATAGGCAAATGGGGTGTTTCCCAGCATGATCCACGAGTAAAAAACCTCTTGCCACCGCGGTTCGTATGGCGTAATATGACGAATGCACGGGGACGTAGCTCAATTGGTTAGAGTACCGGACTGTCGATCCGGTGGTTGCGGGTTCGAGTCCCGTCGTCCTCGCTGACGCCAAGCGATGCAACCTGGCGCAAACAAGTGCCAGGTTGTTGCGTTTTAAGCACTTGCGGTGATGCCTTGAAAAAGAGCAGTAACCGAGGCAGACATGTCAATCGATGTCAATGAATGCCGCTCGGCGCACCCAGTTGGTACGCCCGGTGGTACGCCCAAACGGACAACATTGTCCGATTTGATGCCGGTTGGTGCGAGTTCGTCTCCATCAGTTCCGGTCCGGCGAAGGGGGATGGCGTCGGCATTTTGTCGTATCGGCCGGCACGAGCGGCGGCAGTTGCTCGACGGCCCCGGCCAGGTCGTACAGTCGGCGGTGCCAGTACCGGGCGGTCAGCAGTGGCGTCGGGTGTCCGGCGAGTTCTTGTAGTAGCGTCTGTAAGTCCACGCTGTAATCGGCGAAGTTCATCCAAAGTCAATTCGCGACGGCGATGGCACACGTCTGATGGCGGAGTTCACCAGTTGTCAAGGTTGCGAACGGATTTGAGCCGATACGCTTTGTGCTAACAAGCCAACGGCCGAAGCCCCGCAAAGCACGACATAGTGATTCACGGTTTCCAGTGAAACCCCCTTCGCCTTTTCTGCTGCAAGGGTTTCGACTGTTGCACGCGGCATACGGCGGGCCTTGCCGTTGTCCGGTGCGGTCGAGTGCGTTGGCTTTCGTATCTCTGAACATGATCAGCCGGCCGGGCCGCACGTCGAGATAAGCGAAGGGGGGGCGGTAGCGTGTAACGAAAAGGTGGTTCGCTATGCTCCACGTCCGAAAGCCATGAGCCGAACAGGCTCACGCCGGTTGTCTAGTTCGACGTCATGCCAGTCCCGCTTCGCCGCTCTAGGAGGGCGAGCGTTCCGAACGGGAAGTCGGAGCACCGGGTGGCAGCGGGGCGGGGTGGTCGGTAGCTTGCGGGGCGGGGTGGTCGGTAGGTCGGCCCAGGCGGAACCACAGCGCGTAGAGTGCGGGGACGACGAGGATGGTTAGTACTGTACCGGCGGTTACCCCGCCGATCAGGACGTAGGCCAACGGCCCCCAGAAGGTATCGAGCGTCAGCGGGATGAAGGCGAGCACAGCGGCCAGGGCGGTCAGAATGACCGGCCGGGCGCGTTGAACGGCGGCCTCGATCACCGCTTCTCGCTGTGTCATTCCCTCGGCCATGTTATCTTGCACTTGCTGGGTGAGGATCATCGTGTTGCGCATCAGGATGCCCGCCAGGCCGATCAGCCCTAGCAGGGCGACGAACCCGAACGGCTGGCGGAAGATCAACAACGCCGCCACCGCCCCGATAAGGCCGAAGGGGGCGGTGGCCAGCACCATGAACGTACCGGAGAACGAGCGCATTTGCAGCATGATCAGGATGAGCATAATGGCGACCATGATCGGCTGCAACTTCTGGATGGAGGCGTTGGCCTTCTCAGATTGCTCGACGGTGCCGCCAATCTCAATGCGGTAGCCATCGGGCAATTGCTCGCGAATCGGACGCAGTTGCTCCCAGAGGCGGGCAGTTACGTCCGGCGGTTGGGCACCCTGGACATCGGCCACGACCGGTAGTGCCAGTTCGCGGTTAACCCGCAGTTGGATCGGCTCCTCGAAGGTGACAGTCAATTGCCCTAGATGCGCGATGGGCACTTTGCGGCCGTCGAGCGTCTTGATTTCGGTGGGGTAGCCATCGCTGCGTCGTCCCAACGCTCGCAGTTCGACGGTGCGGATGTCTTCGCGGATTTCGGTGACGGGCACGCCGTCGAGGGCGAACTGTAATTGCTGGGCGACCTCCCGCGGGGTCAGGCCGATGCGTAGCAGACGGTCCAAATCAATCGCCAGCCGCAGGGTGGGCATGCGTTCGTCCCACTCTAGATGCGGGTCGATGAGGTTGGGGTCCTGGGCCATGACCTGCCGGACCTGATGGGCGATAGTCCGCAGTTGGATCGGATCGGGCCCGATGACGCGGAAGGTAATCGGCCAAGTGACCGCTGGGCCATAGAGCAGCCGCGAGATGCGGATGCGGGCTTCGGGAAACTCGCCGGCCTCCAGCCGTTCGCGGAGTTTAGCGATGACCTGATCCCGCGCGTGATCGTCGTGGGCGATGGCCAGGATTTTGGCAAACGCCGGGTTGGGTTGCTCTGGGTTGGCCGAGATGAAGAAACGCGGGGCCCCGGCACCGACAAACGTCGCGTAGGTCCGCAGCTCCGGAAGCGTCGATAAGAACGCCTCGAGTCGGCGGGCCGTCGCATCGGTGCTGCCTATCGCCGAACCCTGTGGATGGTAGATGGTGATGAGGACTTCGGGGCGGTCAGATTCGGGGAAAAATTGCTTCTGCACCAGAACCACTATACCAACGATACTCAGGGCCAAGGTGGCCAGGGTTAGTAAGACGACCGTCTTGCGTGAGCGCACGCAGAGCGTGATCAGCCAACGCAAGGCGCGATAAGCACGCGACTGGTACAACGCGGTCGTGGCGGTGGCGTGGGCCGGTGCCTTCAGCAGGACTGTCCCCAGATACGGCGTGAAGGTGACAGCGACGACCCACGACACGACCAAGGCATAGCTCAGCACCCAGAAGATGTTGCCTGCGTACTCGCCCACGCCCGACTTCGCGAAGCCGATGGGCACAAAGCCCGCGGCAGTCACCAGCGTGCCGAAGAGCATCGGGGCAGCGGTCGCGGTCCAGGCGTAGCTGGCGGCACGCAGCCGGTCCCAGCCTTCTTCGAGCTTGACGATGATGATCTCGATGGCGATGATCGCATCATCTACCAGCAGTCCCAGCGCGATAATTAACGCCCCCAGCGAGATGCGGTCGAGGTTGACCTTGGTAGCCAGCATCAGCATGAAGGTCAGCCCGAGCGTGATGGGCACGACGATGCCGACGATCAACCCGGCCCGCCAACCGATGGCCAAAGCGCTGACGAGGATGACCACCGCCACCGCGATGAGGAACTTGGCCTGGAACAGTTCGACCGCGTGGTTGATGGCCTCGGCCTGATTGGTCACGATGCGCAGGTCGATGCCCAGGGGCAAGCGGGCCTGCTCGTCGGCGACGAACCGTTCGAGCCGTCGCCCCAGCACCTGACCGTTCTCGCCCGCCTGCATGACCACGCCCAGCAGCACGGCGTCCTGCCCTTGCGAACGAACCAGATATTGCGGTGGGTCTTCGTAGCCGCGCTGGACCTCGGCCACGTCCCGCAACCGAATCAGGTTCCGCCCGACCCGCAGCGGCAGATCGGCGACCTGCTGCGGCTCGCTCAGCCGACTCTGCACCCGGACGTAAACTCGTGGGCCGGGCAGATCGACGAAGCCCGATGGGACCAACTCGTTGTTGGCGCGGATGGCGTCGAAGATTTCCAGGGTGCTGATGCCAAGATTGGTCAAGCGCATCAGGTCGAACTCTAGGTGATATTGCTCCGGTCGCTCGCCCAGCAGCACCGCTTTGCGCACCCCGGGCACACGCTGCAAGCGGTCGCGGGTTTCCTCCGCCTGGCGGACCAACAGGTAATGCGGCAATTTTTCGGCGGTCAGGCTCATTAGGGAGAAATACACATTGGAGAAATCGTCGACGACGATCGGGCCGATGACCCCCTTGGGCAGCCGTCCTGCTTCGTCCCCCATCCGCTTGCGGACTTCGTAGAACAGGTCGGGCACCTTGGCACTGGGGGTGAAGTCCTGAAACTCGACTTGAATGTCCGCCGCCCCGGGTCGGATGGTCGATTCGATGCGATAGAGGTACTCCACCTCCTGGATGCGCTTTTCGAGCCGATCCACCACTTGATCGCGGATCTCTTCGATGGTGGCTCCCGGCCAGCGAACGGAGACGACCATCGCCCGCACGGTGAAGGGTGGGTCTTCGGCGCGGCCCAGCGTGATGAAAGCGAGCGTGCCACCGGCGAGCAGCAGCAGGATGAAGAAGAGACTGACGGACCGCTCGCGCACCGCCAGGGCCGATAGGTTCGGCATGCTCATCACCGCTTCTCCTGCACAGCCTGACCCTCGGTGAGCAGGTGGGTACCTACTGCAATAACGCGGGTGGACGGGGGCAGGTCGACCCGGATGCGGGCGGTTTGCGGGGTGATTCCCACCATCGTCACCGGGACTGGCTTGGCCCGCCCATCTTCCACGAGCCAAACCCGCGGGCCACTGCCGCGCTCATCAACCGCGCTGAGCGGCACCTCGTAAAGCGCACCATCGCCCAGCTCGGCGGCAGAGTTGCGGTCCAGTTCGACGGCGACCACCTCGCCCAGGGCCAGCGGCAGCAAACGCTGCCCGTTCTCCTGGCCCTGGCGTATCCGGTAGCGGGCACGCCAAGTGCGACTGCGGGGATCAGCCGACCCCGCAATCTCGTGCAGTTCGACTGTTAGGCTGGTGCGGTCGGGTAGGATGACTCGGCCACCGCTCGGGGGATTGCTGCCGTCGGGGAGTTCGACTTCGATCTCGCGTTCGCCGTTGCGGGCGAGGATGACAACTGGACTGCCAGCCGCCACCACCTGCCCCGGCTCGGCCAACACTTCCAGGATGATGCCCGAATCGGGGGCCACCAACTCGGTGTAGCTGCGATTGATCAATGCCCGGGCCAGGCTGGCCTTGGCTGCCTCGACCGCATTCTGCGCATCCCGCTCGGCCAACGCGGCCCGGTCCAGGCGTTCCTGGCTGGTGGCATTCTCGGCCATCAGCCGCCTTTGCCGGGCGTGTTCGGATTTGGCCGTGGCGTAAGCCGCCTCCGCTGACCCCAACTGCGCTTGGGCGGCTCGGATGGCCTCGTCGAAATCGCGCGGATCTAGCTTGAACAGGGGTGCGCCCTGTACGACTCGCTGCCCGGCATCGACCTTCCGCTCCAAAATCCGCCCGGGTACCTGAAAGGCGATGGGCGTCTCGTAACGAGCGCGAACCGTACCGCTCAGACGCAGGACGCTGCCCTGAGCAGGCTTCAGGGGCACGGTCAGCACATACGGCACCGCAGGCACGCGCTGCTCGACCACCGCGGGTGGGCATCCGGTTAGCCCCAACAGCAAAGCGACCCCGACACCAGCGAAGGACCGGTAGTCTCGGGGTATCGGTTTGGCCTGCCCGCCACGCGGTGCGGGCGACTGCGCTGGTGCGAGTAGGGGGCGGGTTGTTGCATCCATTGATTGTACTTCGATTGGTTGCCACCCTCCATCAGGGATCCCATCCCAGGCCAGGGGCCGTTGGACGGCCGGCTCCGTGGGAGTCATCCTATCTCGTAGAAATCGTCCTATCTATAGTCCCAGATCGGGCACCGGGACAAGCGACGGGCCGATTCGGTCGGAGCGGATGAGCGGCTGGGGGGCGGGGCGGTCAGGACGGTTCGGCGGCGGCGCGGGCGGCTGGGCTGGTTGGCCGGCTTCCTTCGCGGTCACAGCCGGCGGTGCGGGCGGTAGCATGGGGGGCTGCGGGTGAGCCGCCGCACCAGGCGAGTCTGTCGGCACTCCCCCAGGGACGGCTCGCGGCTGCGGCGCTGGCTTCGCTTCTGGCTTCGGCTCCCAGCCGCCGCCTAGGGCGCGGTACACCTCGACCAGGCTGCGGGCTAGATCGCCCCGCGCCCCGACCAGGGCTTCCTGTTGACCAAGACGCAGTTGTTGCAATACGAATAGGCGGTTGAAGTCGATCTCCCCTTCGCGGTACTTGACCATGCCGATCCGCTCCGCCTCGCGTGCTTGTTCGTAGGCTTGCTCCAACGCCGCTACCCGTTGATGCAGCCGCAGGAAGGTTACGATCGCGTTCTCGGCCTCGGCGTTGGCGGTCAGCAAGGTTTGTTGGTAACGGGCCACCAGCTCTTGGAAGCGGGCCTCTTGGGTGCGAATGGCGTTGAGCAATCGGCCCCAGTTCAGCACTTGCCAGCGGAAAGACGGGCCAATCGTGCCGCCGAATGCGCTCGGCCGGAACAAGTTGCCGAAGGTGTCTGCCTCCCAGGACAGCCCCCCGACGATGGAGATGTGCGGGTACAACTCCGACACGGCCACGCCGATCTGGGCCGACTGCGCCGCCAGCAAGCGTTCGGCCCGACGCACGTCGGGTCTGCGCCACAGCAGATCGGCTGGCAGGCCAACGGCGATAGCTTCGGGCGGTTTGGGGATGCCGGCGGACTCCGGCACCAGCGCGGCCAGATCGCCCGGCGGCATGCCCAGCAGCACGGCGAGGCGGTTGGTCGCCTGGCGCTGCTGGATCGCCAGCAACTCGATGACCGCGCGGGTGTTCTCTAAGTTGGCCCGGGCTTGCGGCAGGTCCAGTTCGCTCCCGGCGGCTTTGTTGTTGAAGCGACTTTGGGCCACCCGGGCGCTTTCCTCTTGCAGCTTCAGGTTCTCCCGAGCGACCTTCAGCCGCTCTTCGACAGTGCGTAATTCGATGTAGGTGGCCGCGACCTGGGCCGCCAACAGCACGCGCACTTCGTTCAGACCGGCATCGGCGGCCTCCACTTGGGCGTCGGCCGCCTCAATGGACCGGCGGAAACGCCCCCAAAAGTCCAACTCCCAGGCGATTTGTCCGCCTAAGGCAAAATTGTCGAACTCCGTCAACAGCAACCGGGCTAATGGGGTGCCCGGCTCGACTTGCAGCCCGCGTGGGAACAACGCCGTCTGATCGCTTCGGCCGATGCGGTTGTAACTGGCTGTCAGTTCTTGCAGTTGCGGAAACAGCGTACCGGCGACCGCCTGCCGTTGGGCCTGGGCGGCCACCAGCCGATAGCCCGCCTCCCGCAAGGTCAGATTCTGCCGGAGCATGGTCTGGATCAATTGATCCAGCACCGGATCACCGAAGACCTTCCACCATTCGGCCGTGTCGGCCGGGTCGGAGGAAATCTTCGGGTCGGCCTGGTCAATCCAGTTCGGGGCCACCCGCGCCGGCACGGGCGAGTAGTTGGGGCCGACCTTGAACCCGTTGGCCACATACTGCCGCCAGGATTCACAGCCGGTCAGCAGCGAGGCGATGGCCAACCCAGTCAGGTAGACCACGAGGGTAAGCCGGTTGGTC